>JAEEGI010010404.1_pt1 | contig 20217 bp, 11 predicted proteins | sample 8958751 | NCBI WGS metagenome assembly JAEEGI01 (sample SAMN16246545, study PRJNA631951) | gut metagenome | biome: gut microbiome; feature: rumen; material: KS-attached | host: Bos | place: Iran: Karaj | collected 2018-10 | reverse complement strand
GTTGCTCGCCTACCACATCGCCGTGTTGCGCGGCAACGACGTGGACCAGCCGAGAAACCTCGCCAAGAGCGTGACGGTGGAATAATAGGTCTTAGAGTTTTGCCACAGTTGGCGGAACTTAGAACATAAAGCTTAAAACGCAAGCCCCTCCCGACGGGAGGGGCTTTTGATACATACAAATTACCTAAAAAAATATCATCCATAAAATGTCTATTTTTTAGGCGTTTGAGCCTTGATACACCTACGATAAAAAGCAGTCATTCTGCCCGACTTTGTAACAATACCGGCCCTTTGCAACCGACGAAGAGCAGCCTCCCTTGAATGATCCATCGTTTCGATGGCGTGTAAAGCGTCTTTTATCAAATTTTCATTCATAATAAAACCTCTCTATACCATAAAAATACAATAACGGCGAATTGGTAGTCAAGAGGGGGTAATTGCAGGGAAAAAGCCCTTACATCACTGAAAAAACACACATTTAGAGAGTTATACCGCAAAAAAGTGCTTATAATTCTCTAAATCTCATATTTTTTAGCACATTTAGAGAATTATCGCGAGGTTTTTGTCGGATAGCGATTTTTTTGAGAAAAAGGACTTTAACACTCCCGTTTTTTTTCATTCACCAATTATTTTTATCAAAGCATCCGCAATAGCCATTGCTTCATCAACAGTATTATTTTTCCCAAAGGTAATCCTTATCGTTCCCTTAGCATAGTTCTCAGGCAAACCTATCGCTTTTAAAACATGAGATACTTGAATATTTTTGCTATCGCATGCAGAGCCTGTTGAAACACTTATTCCCATCAAATCCAAACGATGCAGCAAAGCTTCGCCTTCAAAATCCTTGAAAGAAAGACTGATATTTCCCGGAATATGATTTTCCGCTCCATTTCGGACAAAATTTAAACCAGCATTATACAATTCATGCAACAAAGTATGCTCCAAATCCTGCAAATGGCATTTATTCTTTTCAATTTCTTCACAATTCTTCTTCAACGCTACAGACATTCCCACAATAGAAGCAATATTTTCAGTCCCTGCACGTAATCCGTATTCCTGTGCACCACCACAAATAAAAGGACTTAATAGATTTGGATTTTTTGCATATAGAAATCCTATTCCCTTCGGGCCATTAAATTTATGCGCTGAAGCAGAAAGGAAATCAACATCTAAATCCTGAACATCAATTTTCAAATGACCTATCGCCTGAACAGCATCCGTATGAAACAAAGCCCCATTTTCATGAGCAACTCGGCACAAGTCTTTTATTGGTTGAATCGTCCCTATTTCATTATTTGCAAACATCACCGAAACCAAATCTGATTTGATGTTTTCAGTGCATTGCAAATCAATCAATCCATTTTTATCAACGGGAATATAATCCACCTTATATCCAATTTCTTCTAACTGCTTGCAAGGATTCAATATTGCATGATGTTCAATCTCGCTAACAGCAACCTTCCAAGAAATTGAATGAGACAAGGCAAGTCCTTTAATCGCCCAATTATCACTTTCAGTGCCACATGAAGTAAACAGTATCTGTTCAGGATTTGCACTAATGCAAGAAGCTATAGTTTCACGAGCTTCCTTTAACGCTTTCTTCACAGACCGAGAAAAAGAATACGGCTGCGACGCATTGCCATATTGATCCCTTAAGAAGGGGAGCATTGCATTCAAAGCATCATCATCTAATTTCGTCGTTGCAGCATTATCAGCGTATATCATAAGACTTATTTGAATAGCACACAGCCTTCCGCTTTAAATTCTTCAATTTTATCTTTAATATCTTCAACAGTCGTACCTAAATACGCAGCAAGACAATCTAGGCAATAGAAGTTTTTCACATTTCGTCCAAGAAGTTTTTTGCAAACAGCGATTTCATCTTTCTGCAAATCAAACTTCAAGCACGACACACACTTAATTTGCATTTTCCGCCTTTATTTTAAATTGCGGAACATCCTTGCCGCCATATTCCTTAGGATCAAGATGACCTAATTGATTGCGTATTATTTGGCGCATACTCTTTGCTGGTTTTAAGCAGTAATGATTGAACATTCCCAAATCAACATCTTTTTTATTGCGAACATTCGGGAACAACAGTTTTAAATATGCCGTAGCAATACGTTTCACTGCTTCTGTATCACGAACATCCGCTCTTTCAGGAACATCAATCAATTCATCAACAATCGCTCTGTAAGTTCCGTCGTTGCGCAACAAATGCATAATAGAACAAAAATATTCTGAATTAAGAGCCCAATCTGAGATTTTCAGACCATCATGCATTCTCGGAATATCCCAGCCTTTAATAAAACCATGGAATCGGTCCATCAAAGCGCTTTCCTTGAATAAATCAGGCAATTCCTTTAGCATAAATCCACATTCATCCATATAATCTTGAAGAATGTTTCCAAGGAGAATAATCCCTGCGTCGCCAACGCCTTTGTATGTTCCGACAGTAAATTCGCCTTGTTCCATGTATCCTTTCATGGCCCCTTGCATTTCGCTCACATTGCCAAAGTCAATCGTTTGGATTTCATCAAGAGCCACATAATCGTTATTGCAAACCAAGCCTTCAGCACGTTTGCTTACATCATAGAACATTTTTGCCCTAGTCATCGTGCCACCAGTAGAAAGCCAACTATACTTGCTCACGCGACCAAACAAATAAGATTTTCCGGTTCCTTTAGGAGCCAATTCTATCAAATTCAATCGTTTTTCTATAAACGGCAATAATCGAGTAAGCATAGTCATCTTCTGAAGATGATTTTCATAGCCATTGGGATTATAATCTATCGCACCCAATAAGACATCAATCCATTCGTCTATCGTAAATTCTTTTCGAATGTCCTTATAGAAATCTAAATCTACTTCATAAGGGCAGAAATTTGAAAAACTCACAAGTTTAATTTTGCCGGGGCCATTCTCATCAGGATAACGATATCCCATCTCTACAACGCCCCACTGTTCTCGAGATTTTAACAAATCTTCTTTGCATTCCTCCCATACATTTTCATCAATATATGTTTCTCGGCTTGACAAACCAAATTCAGGCAAAGCAAAAGACTTTTCGCTAGTTCTAATGTCAACATCAACCGATATTTTTGCCAAAATCTTCACATGTTCATTATCGGTAATTAACCGATCTTTGATGCTAACCCATTCTTCTTTACGTGGGTAATAAGTTCGAATAAAATCGCTTATTTCTTCAGTACTATAGTTACCCTCATCATCTTCAAACTTTTTTAGAATCCAGTCGCGCAAGAACGATGGAAGACTTAAAGAAGAAAAGAAATTTGTTTTCTGAAGGTCCTTATAGACCACCATTTCATCGAAGCATTCTCTTAATTTGTTAGACATTTCTTACCTCACAGCAAATTACGTTCTTGAGCCATCTTTTTCTTAATCTTACATTTCAAATCAGATTTCAGGAGATTTCCGTTTTCAAACACGTCCACATCATACACCCCCGCCTTGATGCTTTTCGGAACATCAAAGCTAAAATTCCGACCGGACATTTCTGAAGCCGGTATTTTTTGTCCATTTATTTCAGCAAACACGTTTCTCAACACCGTTTTAGAAGCAATCTTAATTTTCGCATTTAATCCAAAGCCAACGGTTACTTCAGGAGTTTCAATCCATATCTCAACATCCGTTCGTTTCAGACATATTTCTATTATAGGAACAGCAACCTCTTCCAAAGTTGCACCACCATGCACTTCTACAGTAGGCCTTCTCCCTCCCTTAAAACGCTTATAACCAGCCACTACACAGAATTTTCCATCCACAGCATCAACGCATGTAGTTTCTTCAAGATTTGCAGCGTCCTCAGAATACTTGCACACGCGACCACCATGACTGACATCAGCGGCCACCTCAAATTCGCTTATCGAATAATCATAATCTTTCTGAGCAACAACAGCCAATCGAGTTGCTCCATGATCAGCAATCATAAAGCACCTATCAACATTTCTCGATTTTAGCTCATTTTGTATTCTGCTCAAGGTTTCTTCAATAATTGCAAGCTCCTGAATCAAGTGTATCGGCAACTTTGTTTTTTCATAACTATAATTCAAAGTTCCATCATGCTTGATTTCATCAATTCCTTTGATATCCTTTGCTGCAATTCCATGATTCTTGAAAATTTCAACAAAGTCTTTGTTATATAATGTGAGAGAAGGAACTTCTGCTCGGCACACCTTTACGTCAGCCATTAGATTTTTCTTATTACACTCTTGCTGAATGAATCCTAAATATTCAACACCCATCGCATCCATAAAATATAGCGACGAGTTTTCAAAATTCAATTTTTCAATCAGAGAAGAACGAGACGGCAACAAACTATTATAATCGCGTTCTTTAGCTTGTTCTTCTACTATTCTCAGAAAATCAGGTTGAATATGATTGGTCAACTTCTGATATTTATAAGCACTAAAATAGCCGTTAAGAAAGTCATTTCCAAAATCAAAATCAATCAAGTAATCGCACAGCTCTGGATAAACATGCGAAAGAACAGCAGTTAGTTCTTTTCTCTCCAGAGAAGCACCATTTTTATCTAAATACTCAAAAACAAGTTCTTTTTCTTGTTGTGAAGTATTTGTCAAATACGGTAAAATATTTCCGTCTTTTGCACGAACGACATCACAAAAATCTGAGAATTCCGCCTGTTCAGTTTTCATTAATTTTAAAAGTTTCAAACGAGCATCATACAAATCCCAATATCTGTAATCATTGGTGCCAAAATCAAAAATACTCCTAAAAACACCTCGAATAATTTCTTGTGCAGACGCTATTTTAGAAATGACATGCTTTAAACAAGCGTTTCTTGGCTCAAATAATCTCAAGGCAATATAAAATAGCCATTTCTTATCGTCATCCATTGAAGCAAAATCATGGAGACCGTCTTCTAACGACTTGTGCGATCCAAATACGGAATCAATTATCGGCTCCCAACTTGTATTTTCCTTTAATAAACCTAAAGCGTATTCCCATTGTTCGTTAGACCCCTTATCCATAGAAATATTTGCAGTTTGCGGAATTCTGCTACAAAGGACTTCATAAGCATTGTTCAATTCTCGAATATTCATCTTGGCTTCAGGAAAATCCCTTTTCTTTTTTGATGTCAATATGTAAGCAACAGTATCATCCTGCTGTTCAAACATAGATCCCAATAAATGAACGCCTCCATACGGCCGAATTCCCTGAGGTAAATATTCTGGAGCAGGCACAAAGAAGACTTCTAATGACTTTTGTGGAGAACCCTCAACAGAAAGAACCTGACATTTTTCTTTCAGACGCGGATCCGTTATGCGAAAATCTGTACGGCATTGCACCGTCAAAATAATTTTCTTTGATCCAATAGAGAGCAATGTTGACAAAACTTCAGCAGTCTTTCGCGAACCAAGAAGTTTTAGGAATCCAGAAAGATTGCATATAAAGGCAAAGTCTTCCATCCTGAAATCAGAATACAAGTTTTCGAAACGAGGCATTGAATCTTCGTTGCAGTATTCCTCTACAGAAATTTTTCTATCTACAAGAAAATTCCCTATAAAAGAGCGCAAGTCTTCGGCATTTGCAAAATCAATCCACAAAGGATAACTTTGTGCCGATTTACGATAGTTTTTTGCCTCTAATACACAACTTTCTAAATTCATTTTTTACTCCTTGATAATTTCAAGGCCAACAATCATATTATCCTTAATCAAATCTTTCAAATATTCCTTAACCTTCGCAGCATCCATTTTTTCAATCTTATCAAAAGCCTTTTTAAAGCCTCCCTGATTGTATGTTTTTTCAGCATACACCTTTACACGCTTTTCAACTTCAGGATGTCGCAACCAGTTATATGGTTCAGTTGCAACATCGGATTTCAATTTTTCCTTAACCGTTTCAACCTGGTCTAACAACTCAGAATATTCTTTGAGAATTGTATTACGGAACGCCTCGTCTCTTGCAGACGAATCACTCAGTTTTTCAAAGAAATCCGCATCACTTAAAAACTTCAATGCAGCATTGACTTTCTTTTCATCCGAAACCTTATCATTAATAGTGTCAAAGGCACTTCGAGCATCGTCATACTCTTTCTCACCCATCATTGAAAGAATCGGCATCGAATAACGCGACGACCATTCTTTGGGGCTTTGCGTTCCCGTTTTTTCTTTCCACAACGCCTTGAGTTTTTCAGCACCAAGATTTTGCCTAAATTGCGTCACGATATCATCAATTCTACTGAGATATATCGGCTTATCATCATCAAATACACGGTCTGGAACTCGATCAAACACAGCTCTGATATTATCGTCTGTCAAGCCACCTAAATACGATTTGCACACATTCTTGAATGTTGATAACTGATTATTACGGAAATCAACAAATGCGGCCCCTTCTGCCTTTATGGATTCCAGAAGTCGTTTCTTTTGCGATATCTGAAGATTTAGGTTTTGCCGTATTTCAACCATTGAATCCATTATATGGGCAACACTTCCAAGGTCATTTTTTGCAGCGGCATAGGAAACTTTGATCCGGTCACTCTGCCCACGCCAATCCTTAAGGGTTGCTTCAATAGAATTATTCTTTGTCAAATACTCGTTACTGGCTTCAACAATCTGGTAGTCCAAAATCACTTCATCTATTCGCTGCCGGATAGTTTCTTCAGTCCAAAGCCAACTAGCCGATTCAGCATCAAACTTACTTCTTAAAATATTGAGATATTCGCAGTTTGAATCTCCAATTTTTTCAGCCAGTGAAATCAAAGAGCCATTGTCGTATGATTGCAAATACAACTTCATTGCATCAATGGACTTTTCTTTTGTCAAAAGATTCTTCAAAGATTGTGCTATAGATTTGTTATTTTTTGATTCTTTACCAATATTCAGAGCACAGGCATTTTCAGAACCACCACCAATATTATTGTTATTAGCAATACCTGTATAATCGTCAATCATTGCAGACAACACATTGTCACATTCGGGCAACGATTTTAGCACCACAATAGGGAAAGGCAGTTTTTTAATTTCACTGCGAATTCTATCTCTAGCCGTTTCTAAAGAATTCAAATACATCTTAGAAATGCAAAACGCAATAGAAGTTGTTTCAAAGAACAACTTCATTTTCTCTGAGATTTGCACTATATATCTAGGTTTATATTTTTTATTATCATTCTGTTTATACTTCAAATAATCATCAATACATTCTCCAAGCTTTTGAGCAGAAAGCGTATCGCTAACGGTATCATCACTATAGCTAAATTTATCAACATACTCCTTCAAGACGAAACCTAAAATAAAAGAAGTCAAATTACAAGGCATAAAGCCAAATGGTTTTTCTGCAAGGATATCATATATTTCACCGATAACGATTCTGTCATTTTCTTTAAACGCATCCTTGATGAAATTATCTACCTTAATCTTGATTTTTGAAATTGTTAAAGTTGGATTCTTTTCCCAATAGTTTTGAACTTTCCATGCACCATCAAGATTTTTTTCTAATTTTGTAGCATCATTTTTACTACTAAAAGAACCTTCAACATATTCTTTTGCACCTAGTATTGCTCCCTGCCTTAAGTTTTTACTAGTCCACATAGGGTCAGTAACATGAAAATTACATTCTAGACTTTCAGGATACTCCCTTTTATCAATCTCTTTCAATTTGGTTTGGAGATTTTCAGATTTTACGATTCGATCTCCGTTCTTGTCATATTTCGAATAAACATAAAAATCTCCTGTACTAATACGATTTTTCCACTGAGCGAGGACCCCTTTCGCATTTTTATCATGCTGTTCAGACTGCTTGCGATCCTTTTGAGCAAAGCACTTCATTTGAGCTTTATTCTCAACATATTGTTTCCATGCATCCATTCCTAATGGAGTTATCGACGCATCTACAAAAACAAAACCTTCTAAGCTTGGGTCAGTCATATAAGACTGTATTTTTTGCGTAACGTTTTTCTGTTCTACTTCATTTTTCGCAAAAGCAACAATTAAAGGGATTTTATTGCCAACTTCTCCATTAACAAGTTTGTTTTTCTTTTTATTCTTTGTAATCTCTAAATTTTCAGAACAGGCAATATCTATGTCATAGCGTCGTTGCATATCTAATGTCAAATTCAAAATTTCAGACGAAAATTCTGCTTCTGTTAACAATTGCGATGTCGTTGATATTTTTTCAACTTCCTTCTTATATTTTTCTAGTTCGTCTAAATCAACTGCATTTTTCATTGCAGAATAGACATCTTTTCCATTCCCTATATTCTTCTTAAAAAGAATTTTTTCATTTTCAAGGGCTTTTAGGCTATTTTCAACACCAGAGATTTCATTATCGCCACTAAAACTATATCGGATATTTTCTGCAGTTGGCAGTAATACTTCTACAGTATTTCCGGTTCTTTCAGAAATTGCCTGTAACAACAAAGCCGTTTTGAGGACACGCTGTTCTTTTTCATGCAACTTTTTATTAGATACATTATTGTAACTATCCAAAACAGTCCGAACATCTTGCGACAAGCCATCCCTACCTTTTTCGTAGAAGAAATTCCACAAAAGATCTATCGTCAGCACATTTTTGTCATCATTTGGACCAAATTCCTTGATAAACCATTGGAATCCCATGAAATCCGCACCATTTGCACCATCTTTGATGAATTGAAACATACTGCGCTGATTCGATTCAAAAGCAGAAGAAATGAATTTCAAAAGAACTGCTGAATATGGATGAATCGGAAGTACCTTAACAAGGTCATCGTCGTCCAATTTCATTTTTTTGACAAGTTCACTACGAGCAGGCTTTGTTGAATCTGCGATAGACAGAACATATTGTTCATATTCATTTCGAATAGACTCATCCTTTTTTTTCTTTAGTGCCTGACCAATTAACTTCAGAGCCATGTTTTCTGGCAATTCAATGTTGCAAATCGGGTCAACAAAACGATCACGAATCTTTTTCCACTCGGAATTATTCTCACCGAACAAAGCTTCACCCTTATGAGTGACAATAACCATACAGAATGGGGCTGACGCACTTAATTCCACAATTCTTTGGAATCCAGTCAAATGCCCCATATTGCTCTGGAAAAATTCTGTAAATTCATCCCAAATAAAAACAATTGCTTTAAGGGAGTTCTTTTCTATGACAACTTTAATCCATTCACAAAGTTTATCCGCGTCTATGTCTAAAACCTTGATTTGCCTTTCATCGGCAACTTGAAAAAGTTTGTCCATCAATTCCGAGAGAGCGACGCCATCCAGTGTCTGCAATTTTTGAATGATATCATCAATAGAATCACCACCAAAGAGGACGCTTTTTTCTTCAATGATTTGTGTTAAGTAATTTTTATTTGCACCATCTTCAAGCCATTTTAACACACCATCTTTTAATGCTCCGGCACCGCTATTTGCGATACCGGCTTCTTTAAGAGCTTTATCAATACTTTCTTGAATGGCAAATGCAAGTTGCGCATCACCCTTGATTTTAGAAGAACCATAGCGATGAACAGTAAGAATTTTTCCTTCAGCCTTGTGCTTTAAGAATTTTTTCTGAAAATCCTTATCTATTCCAAAATCATTGAAATAGGCTTTAGCGTCATCTTCACTTGCATCAAGCAACTTCTTTAGGGTCAAAACAGCATGAGATTTACCTGTACCATACGCACCCTGAACCCAAATAGAGAGCCTTTTGTTTCTAGACAGAACGGCTTCTACATCAGCAAGTAATTTCTTAAAGGTATCATGCGGATAATAGCTCTTCCACACTTCAGGATTTTGCTTGATGACATTTTCATCAACCACCGGAAAGTATTTCGGGTCTATGTCAAAGTATTCTTGATATTTGCTTGTGAAAGACATGGCAAACTCCTTAAATTAAATCCAGAACATCCGCAGAAGTTTTGTCACTGCGAAGGTTGATGTTATCAAGATCAAGAGTGAATGAAACAGAGATAAACTCAGGATGATTTACGGAAAGACCTGTAAGAATCTTTTTCATTTCATCTACATTTAATCCAAAAATTTCTGTAGGCGAAACTCCGGCACTATCAATTTCATGATTCAACAGCCTAGAGAGCGTAAACTGATAAAAGCCATCGCATGCTTCTGCAAATTTGTAAAGGGAATAAAGAACAACAAGTGGGTCAGGGTCTTCCCATGGGGTACGAGTAATGGAAGCAAGAGATTTTTTCTCTTTGAAACCTTCTCCCATGCCGACCTTATTGAAAGGTAACTCCACGAAACGAGAGAAAGATGCCCAAATATCTCCGACCCAGCTTTCCTTTACGCCGTCAGAAATCATCAATGACGAAACATATTCTCTCGTATAAGGTTCTTTAAAACCTAATTTTTTCACAAACCAGTTAATCTGTGGTGCATACACTAGATTTACCAGCATAAGTGCCCAACTTTTATCTGAATCCAGGCCACAAACTTCAATTTTTTCAGCAAACTTTGTAAAACCTGATTTATCCAACAAATTTGCATCGCGTAAAAAACGCTTGAAGAAACTCAACATTTGGCTGCCAAGACGGTTCTTTTCTCCAAATTCATTTTTGAATTTGAAGTATTGTTCAAACCAATCCATTTTGGGCGCATGATGAGAATAGCTATTCAAGCTCTTATTTTCTAGCATAATTAACCCTCCCTTAGGCTGTTCTAAGGATTTGTAAACTAAACATCCTTTGTCCACTTTATGACATTCACTACAATGTTTGCAGTTCTCACTAATAGTCACTTTTCCTCGGTTCATTGATATGCACCCATGTCGGCAATCAGCCTCACACTCATGACATCCGATGCAACAAGCAGATTTGCGAAATACATTCTTCAACAACTTGACAAATTCAGGGTCACTTTTGGCAAGTTCTTTATTATACCGAACTTCAATGGATATACCATCTTGAAGAACTTCAAACTCAAGAATTTTATTTCTGAAACTTATCTTGTAAGGCGACTCGTTATTTTGGATAACCCCTACGGTTTTAATCCATTCCTTCCAATCTGTTGTCGGCGAACTAATTTTTATGGCATCAAAAGCCTTACCCAACAACGAAATCTCCTCATAATTTAAAGGAATATCCAAATCGCGTCCATTCTTTCTTGCCTTCCAGCCACCATTATCTAGAAAATCCTTAAATTTAGTCGAATCCGTCCCCAAACTTTTTTGATACGGGAATTTAATTGAGTTCAAGAGCAAAGTAAACTCTTTTGCATAGCATTCTTTTGCAATAAATTCACTATATTCCGTAGAACGGGGGCACAGAAGACACCCCGCCCGACGATTTCCCTTTTTGTAACTTTCATTAAGTATAAGGCGTTCTTGGAACATATAAAGAAATAATTCTGCAGAATTCCATTCCAAGATTGGATTGCAACTATATTGCCCTTTATGCTTTTCACCAAGGCTTACATAATCGTATTTACTTCTTGATTCACTTTCATCTGCACGAACACCAATAAACGCCATACCAGTGAAATTCGGTTTACCCGTTAAATTTCGCAGCAAAATAATTTGAGGCGATGTTTTATGGACGCTACAGCACCACCGTGTTACAGTTGCAGGAGGCCCAAATTTTGACCATGTGTAATCCGGGTCAAATTCAGATGTTGCCCGCAAAAATTCAACATCCATATCTTTACAAAGCTGTTCTACCTTATCCACCGTTTTATAGGTATCAGGGAATTCCATTTTAGTATCGCCAAAAAGAACCCTAAATTCATTATGAGGCAAGGCTCTTTGCACAATATCCAACGTCACAACACTATCTTTTCCACCGCTAAAAGCAACATAAAAGACATCAACCTTTTTGCGATATTTGAGATATATGTTATAAACCTTCTTGATGGTTTCTTGCGTTAAAAGACCTAGTAATTCGCGATTTTTCTCTACCATCGCATCAACATCTACAGATTTTAACTCACCACCATTAGGTTCTGGTTCTTCAAGCAAAATGATTTCAGGGGCGTGATAGAGAGAGCCACCCTTAGTTTGGGCAACTAACTTTCCTCGATAAAAAAACTTGGTATGTTCAGCCCACATAATTGGAGCGTCATCATTTTTGGGATAATTCCAATGTTTATCGAAGCCGAGTAAGTCTAATTCTCGATAATACACAGGCCGAGGCTCCTTACTAAATTCTAAAGGAGTTGTATTCAGCAACAAGCCACCAGTTTCTTCATCCCAAGTATAAGAGTACATCAAATCTCCTTATTTTCTGGAAGTCCGCAATTGCTGAGACTTTTCTAGCAAAGAATCAATATTTGAACATTTTTCGCGAGCGAGATAGCCTTCTTCTTTCAAAAATTTTTTTGCTCGACCTGCATCAAAATTTTCTTCCGAAAGTGCATGAACAAGTACATCCTCAAAATCCATCGCAACGTTATTTCGCACAATGGCTCCAGCGTAAGTGGTTTTTGAAAAATTACTATGAACAAGCTTAAACTTCTTACTGCATCGCCATAAGAAACTTTCTAACATAAAGTGATTCCAATTTCCACTTACAATTGGAAATCCGCCCCAAAAATCAATTTTCTTCAGCGGAATGAATTCTCTATCTCGTACAAAAGTTTCAATCACATCATCAATAGAATCAACATCCATTTTAGGAACACTTTGAACAAAATCCCGTTCATTCAACCGAAATGAATTACCATAAATCACATCGTATAAAGCAGGAACACCTAATGAATTCGCCAATGTGTCAATGTCATCTACAGTAAATGCATCCCTTCTTTCGCAAAAATCTTTGAACAAGTCCTCATTGCTAATAATTTTGCCTTTTTTAACAATCAAATTTCCCTTAAAATCGAAATCATCGCCTAGCAAAACAGCAATTGCATTACGGATGCCGATATCTCTAAAGCCGCTATTTCTTTCAGCAATGTCTGAATAGCGATTTTTCAACGCTTTTACGGCATCCATACTTCCAATAAAATCAGAATTTTCTAATTCAGACTTTATCCATTCTGACAACCACTCTATTTCATCGCCAGCAATATCAAATGTCTCTAGAATAAAGCGAGAATGGTCTCCGTTACTCAAAATTTCTTGCGTAACGGAACATTGCATAAATGCCACGCATATTTTTTCTTGCGGGATCCAATCCAATTTCTTGAATATTTCATCATCACTCATAGGACGATGTTCTTCTTCAAGCAATCGTTTTACTTCATCTTTGGGGCTGCCCACATGGCGAAAACTTTCATCTCTAAAAACGCGGTCTTTATTGATGTAGTAATTGAAACCGGGTAAAGCTAGCAAGTATGTTTTTAGAATATCCATACTCTCTATAGCCGTACCACGAAAATCATCTGCAAAACATTCAAAAAGGATTTCCAAATAAAGACGGGGGTGCAAATTTAATTGAGTTTCAATGTATTCCAGCAGTTTTACTTTTGTAGATTCATCAAGTAAATTTTCAATCACATACAAGCGACCATCGTGAACCATACCACACATTTCTATAGTGTTATCTAATTCCATATCACTTGAATCTAGCTGAGAGCCGTTTAACTCTTCATAGAAATGACGGAAACGATTTCTATGAATGAAATCTCCCATTCTAAAACCGCTATCAAATTTTTCAGCAAGGACTTTCTTATATGGAGCAAGAAGAATATCGTTTTGAGAAGATTTTTGTTTCTGAGACCGGGTTACCGAGCCTTCATTCGAATCAAGTTCTTCTATTATTAGCCCTACACTCCTCGCATACTTGCAAAAATTATCAAAATTCGCTGGAGTCCATTGTGTTGAGACGGCAACTTTTGTTCCATCACTCAAAATAATCATTTGCTTATTGAACCGCCGTCCATTCCAGTCATCCAAAGAAACGTCTTCTTCTCGACGAAGCATTTTAGCAAATCCCGGTCGTGCAGCATCATCAGGGAACACGCCTTGTAATTCCGCAAAAGACACCCCTGAATGCGTTCGAATAAAGTATTCAATAACAGCATATACCGTTGGACCCTTGCACAAAGCGGCACCATTAAACAAATATTTTTGTCGAGGTTGTCTTCCTTCTTGCAGACTTATTGATTTATTCTCAAACAAATCTTCTGCAATAATTTTCTGAACAATTTCATGCTTAGTAAGTGTAGGTTTCTCTATAATCAAATCAGATGGCGCACTATTTGGGACGATATTCTTCTTTAATTCAATTGTCGTGTTCGCAGTTTTTTCATGAACCGAAACGTCCTTACCTAAATATGCGACACGCATCTTCTCCAGCGGAATGTCACATAGTTCAAGGATGTTTTTTATTTGATTATGTATCTGCAACGCACTGAGCTTTGTTTCAATAAAAAAACTTCGGCTTATTTTTTGCGGACTGCTGTGAAGATATTCTCCTTTTGAACTCCATCGAACAACTGATTTCACTGCACTCTGGGTCTCTTTATCCGCATACATTTTATTTGCGTATAAAGTCGCAACAAAAATGATATAGAGGCTTCGCCAAGTTTGCAAAGGAACATCAAATACTTCACCCTTCAATTCAAAGAGAAGCGGTTTGGTCCCCGTCACAACAACATTTTCGTTAAAAGAGAATGTCTTCAACTCTCGTTGCAGTTCAACATCACTGCAACGCAATTCATCCAAAGCCTTTTGCCACATTTTTGCCAAACAAGAACCTCTTCATTCGCTCTTGTACTGGCAGTCTAACGACACGATTTCATGATTAGAAAGGGCGTGGGAATCGTCACTAACCTATTTTAGTCCGAGGCTACCGCTAAGTGCCTAACAAAGAAACAGGCGAAACGACCCACGCCCCCAAAATTTTGTGGAATTTGAATACCACAAAATCACCGTTAAAAACGGCAAAAGGGTAATGCACCTAAAGTTCCCATAATGAAACGGGAACGATGCATCAAACCATGCTGCTATAGCAAACATGGTCGCGTGAGTGTTGCCTTGTTCTTCTTTGTTTGAAGTATTAGCGGTATTTCGAACTAGAGAACAAGAGCAATAAAACTCTAATTTTATGGAAATTTAAATAAATCGAACCATATTTATACAAGAAACAGTACAATAAACATGGAAAAAGCCCCCCAAACTACCCCCACTTGCCTTCCCTCGCCGTATTTTGTATATTCCCCAATAGTCAAGCTATAGTGGCAGGATAAGCCTGCGACAAGCCGTGTTACTTTTATCAAAAAGGACACGGCTTTTTTTGTTTTAAGGAGAAAAAATGAACAAAAAAGCCGACAATACAGATGTCATCGTACAGAATCCGCTCATCAATTCGTCCGTCGAAAAGATGATTCAAGTCATCCGAGACAAGCAGGTTCTGCTGGATCGCGACTTGGCGACGCTTTATAGAGTAGAAACGAAGCGTATCAATGAGCAGGTAAAACGCAATAAAGAGCGATTTCCTGAGGATTTTTGCTTTCTGCTGACTATGGAAGAAACGAAAATTCTAAGGTCGCAAAATGCGACCTTAGAGAAGGAATCTGCTAATCTGAAGGGAAAACATTCAAAATACCGGTCTTTGGCGTTCACGGAACAAGGTATCGCGATGCTCTCGTCTGTCCTGAAAAGTGAAACGGCCATCAGAGTGAACATTGCCATCATGCGTGCTTTTGTCGCAGCTCGGCAAATCCTGATGCAAAACGGCGGTTTGGTCAACCGCCTGTCCAACGTGGAGTCCAAAATGCTCGAGCAGGACGCGCGTTTGCAGGAACACGACCATAAATTCGACACGATTTTCGAGGCGATGGACCGCGGCGAGCTCCAGTCGAAGGGGCTGTATTACAACAATCAGATGTTCGATGCCTATGTGTTCGTGTGCGGGCTAATCAGGCAGGCGAAAAGGCGGATTGTCCTTGTGGACCGCTACGTGGATGAGAAAGTGCTCGCGATGATGCTCAAGCGCAGCAAAGGCGTATCGGTGACAATCTACACCTACGATAAGAGCAAAGTTTTCGAAGTGGATTTGGCAACATACAACGCACAGTATGCGGACAGTCCCATTGAAATTTTACCATGTTATGGAATGCACGATCGATTCCTATTCATAGACAATATAGCTTACCATTTTGGTGCATCTCTAAAAGACCTAGGAACAAACACATTTTTCTTCAGCAAAGAAGATTTCACATTAGACGAAGTGCTAAAGAAATCAGAGGAAAAGCGACAATTACAAGAGTTCTTAGCAACCGAACCGTCAAGGAATACTTGACAGGGAAAAACCTTATATCGTATTCCCCCTGAACAAATCTTCCATCGTGATTTCTTGTTGCGCAACACTGCTGTTGGCACCCTCGGCCACGCCATAGGTAGTTACCATTGTAGGAACAATGGCGTACTTGGTTTTCGTTTTAGCACGGAATAGTTCGGCCCTATCGCGAATGTAATCGGCATATTCCGCCGTCATTTGATACTTGCCTATAGCGAATTTAATTTCGCACAAGTTTATTGTTCTGTCAGCCCTTGAAATAACCAAGTCAATTTGGGCACCTTTTTCAGAATCGCTTTTCGGTACATATCTCCACGCAGATACATCCGTCGCAACGCCAGCAATACCCAGTTTCTGCTTTATGGCATCGACATGCGTCATGCAGACAAGTTCAAAAGTCTGTCCAAGCCAAGTTTCTACGCTATGCGAGTTGAAATGTTTACTCCACCATTGTTCATCAAGAGAGTTGTTCGCCTGCACATACTTGAAATAAAAGAGAGTATAAAAATCAGACAATCGATAGATGGCGTCCTTGACCTTGTTACCAAGCTGGCTATATCGCAAAACAAAATCGCATCGTTCAAGGTTCTTCAGCACGGCTGTCAGTGTTTTGCCATCAAAATCGACCTTTTTGTCTATTTGGGAACGAGTCAAGCCTTCCTTATGGTTTGCCAACAATTGAGCCACTTGTACATAGTAATCCGCATGGGTGAACAAAGCGTTGTACAATTCGTCAAATTCAATTTTCAGTAGAGCATTCTTACGGAAGAAAAGACGGTCTATGTTTTGGACAAGGCTCAAGCGGGTATCCAGCAGGCTCCAGTAAAACGGGACTCCGCCCAAAATCATGTACGCCTGGAGAATCTGGTACCTGTCCCATGCGCATTTCCTAGCACGGAGATATTGTTCCGATTCATAAAGTGTAAAAGGATTCAGGTAGATGCTGTTCGTAATGCGGCAATGCAACCCACCTTGGTTTTCGACGAGTTTGTCGATCATCCAGCTGGTTGCGCTACCCGTTGCAATAAACAATATATCTTTACGGCGTGCAGCCCAGCCATTCCAAAAATTCTCAAACTCCTCAACGAAATCCGATTTTGGGGTGTCGATCCAGGGCATTTCATCAAAAAAGATGATCTTTTTATGGTCACCGGATTGCGACTCAATCCATCCAGTTAACGAATCGAACGCTTCGGACCAATCGGCGAACTCAGGCAATTTTGGCAGATGCGCGTAATGTTTGATAGCCTTTGCGAAATTACGCAACTGTTTTTTCACGGGTAGATTGTGACCACCAACAAAAGAAAAGTCGTATTGACGGTTGAAGAATTCTTCCACAAGGAAGGTCTTGCCAACTCGGCGACGGCCATAAACGACAACAAACTCCGACTGGTCACTTTTTAGGCACCGGTCAAGTTCCTCTATTTCGCGATTTCGTCCAATCAGGTTCATCGGAATCCCCCATGTTGTTTATCTAAATATATAAAAATCAATCATATATTTCCCCAAAAGTACATTTTTTTACGAGATTTTAGGAAATTATCTATCAAAAATAGCAGATATTTCCCCAAATCTCAAAATTTTAGCACGATTTGGGGAATTATATATCTTTAGGAAAGTTCCTCAAAATTCAAGCAGTTTTTAATAGCTCTTGCTATTTATTGGACATTTTATTGGACATTCCAACAATGGCGAATGGCGATTCTCCTAAAAATTCCCCCGTCTAATTTCTATATTATCGTTCAATGGTTGATTCCGAAGTTCTTGAGCAAGAAGACTACGAGGTGAAAATCGGTTCGTTTAACGGGCCGATGGATTTGCTTGTCTATCTCGTTCAGAAAAAGGAAATGACGCTGGACCAGATTCCGATTGCGGAAATCGCGGACGACTTTCTCAAGTGGGTGAACGAGTATTCCGAAACGGACCTTTCCAAGGCGGGCGACTTTTTGTTCATGGCGAGCCGTTTGATGGCGCTCAAGGTGCAGGAACTGTTGCCGGCTGAAGAACGCGACCCGGAGACAATCGAGGAATACAACGAAGACCGCGAAAAGCTTATGCAGGAAATGTTGGAATACCAGCGTTTCAAGCAGGTCGCGGGCGGGCTCCAGGAGATGGAGGCAAAGAACTTCGGCACATATTCCCGCGGGCGCCTCGAAAAGACGCAAAACGACGACGATACGCTCGCGGATGCGAATATCTGGCAGCTTTTCCGTGCTTACCAGAAGAGTTTAAAAACAAAGATTTCCGAGACGATCCACCATATCGAATTGGACTACGTGACCATTCAGGACCGCCAGCAGGCTATCAACAACTTCCTGAACGCGCATGGGCGTGCGCTCTTTGAAGACCTGCTCGACAACGACAGCCACCCGATTGTCGCTGCGGTGACGTTCATGGCCATGCTCGAAATGATCAAGACGGACGAGGTCGTGTTCCGTCAGAGCGAGTTGTTCGGCCCGATCTGGATTTACCGCAAGAAGAACAATCCCGAGTACGCTGACGAAATGGCGCACGAGACGGTGTTCTTCAGCAAGGATCCCGAGGTCAAGGCGGGGCTTGTGGAGACAATTCGCAGTCAGGCGATTGCGCGTTCCAAGGAAAAGAGCGTGGGCGACCTTGCCGCGACGATGCGCGAGGCCGTACTTTGGACGGAACGCGGCAGGAATGTCACGGAAGAAGACCTCAACGCGATGTTGGAAGGGCGCGAAGATATTTCCGAAGTGCAGGAGAATCCGTTTGCGGATATGATTGCGGAAGCGGACGCTGCCGAAGGCGCTCTGCAGGCAGCAAGCGCACCCGCTGGAGAGGCAAGCGCTCCGGGACAAGAAGCCGCGCAGCCCACAACACCAGAAACTGCGCCGAATCAAGATGCAGCGCTTATTCAAGATGCCACGCAGCCCACAACACCAGAAGATACTGCAATCCCGACAATCGAATCAGGTGCATCCAGTCATGAAACGGACTTGGGTGCAAGTGTTCTCGAAGACATTGTCGAGACATCGCATGTCATCGAACCGGCACACGCGTTTGAACCGGTCGATGAATCCGACGAAGGTGCGGACGATTTTAACGATGCACCTACAATTGTTGCAGGCAACATAAACAGCGTTCAAGGTTTGAACGAAGATGCGGTCAAGCAGATGAGCGACGAGGAGTTTGCGGCCTTTATGCAAAAAGCGCAGGCGTTCTACGACAACGCAAGTTCCGCGCAGTCTTCAACAAACGAAACGCAGTCTTCAACGGCCACCGTGCAGCCCTCCAACGAAGTTTCCGAAAGCGACGACATTCCGTCAATCACCAAGTCATATACTTCTGCGGAATCCCGCTACGCACAAGACGAACCCGAAGAAGACAAGTATTCCTCTTACAGTTTCGGAAACGAAATGACAGACGAAGAATACATCGCCTACTTGAACCGCAGCGCCCGCGCAAGCCGCAAGGAAGAATCAAAGTCCGCGGCAACTCCCGAGAAGCCAAAGCGCAAATCCTTCATGCCCAAAGATGACGAAGGCGGAATGACGGAAGAAGAATATCAGGCTTATCTCGCCGAACACGGCGATGACGACGAAGACGAAGAAGGCCCCGTTGTTTACGGAGCCGGTAAAGATTAACTACATCTATCAAAAAAGCCCCGCCGAAGCGAGGCAAATTTGGTTTACGATAAAAACCTAATCGTCGTTGCGGCCGCCAAGCAAACCCGCTCGGCACGCCCAATAAAGCAACTGCAAAATCGAAGAAATCGCAGCGGCGACATATGTAAGGCCAGCTGCCAAAAGCACTCCGGAAACGGTATTGTATTCACGACCCGGCGAAACGACTTCCATGCGGGCAAGCGCCTTTTTGGCTCGAGCCGAAGCGTCAAATTCCACGGGTACCGTCACGAGTGTGAACAACGTTGCAAGCGCAAAGAGGATAACACCCACAACCGCAAGGGAGTGCCCAAGCGCCTTGCCCATGCCCATGAGCATAATGCCGATAATCACAAGCCAGGGCCCAAGATTAGAGCCGAGATTTGCGGCCGGGACAATCGCCGAACGGAGCCACATCGGGAAATAGCCTTGCGCATG
>JAEEGI010010399.1_pt1 | contig 20219 bp, 3 predicted proteins | sample 8958751 | NCBI WGS metagenome assembly JAEEGI01 (sample SAMN16246545, study PRJNA631951) | gut metagenome | biome: gut microbiome; feature: rumen; material: KS-attached | host: Bos | place: Iran: Karaj | collected 2018-10 | reverse complement strand
AATGTTATCAAACCTGTGACACTTGTAAAGGTGATGATGTTGGTGATGAGACAAAACATAATTGTTTAACATGTAAATCAGGCTATGTTGAATATCCTGATGGTTCTAGTGATGGTGGTAAATATTGTTCAGATAATTGTCCTTCTACACTTTTATTAAATGACAAAACATGTGTGGAAATATGTCCCGATGATAAATATAAATATAGTGTCAATAATACATGTCTTCCTACATGTCCAGATAATTATTATGAAGATAGGGTTAAAATGGAATGTGTGAATTCATGTCCAAGCGAATTTCCTTATATAGATGGAAAAACATGTGTAGAAGAATGCCCATCAAAATATTATTTATATAATGAAGAAAAATGTGTAAGTGAATGTCCTCAAGATGCACACCTTATAGATGGAAATAAATGTGTTTCTGAATGTCCAATAAAATCATTAAATGATAAAATATGTGTGGAAGAATGTCCATTAGAATTTTCATCAGAAACAGATAATAAATGTGAATGTATTTATGGATCATATAAAATAAGTGATGACGGAGAAATAACATGTGAAAATGTAGCAGATTCAAATGCTTATAAAGTAAATATAGGAATGGAATGTATGAAATATTTAATATCTTCAGGTCAAATATCAAATGAAAATGAAATAAAAATAAAAAAAATAATAACTCCAAGAGAAGGAGAAATAGTAAATCAATTAGATTATATAATAACAAAAGAAGATGGAACAGAGTTAAATTTAGATAGTTGTACAGATATTACATTAACATCTCCAATAAATACAATGAATTCAGGTATTGATTTAGAAAAGGTAAAAGCAACTAAAAAAGAAGGATATGATATATTTAATCCAGAGGATGATTTTTTTAATGATGTATGTTCAAAATATAAAGATGAAAATGGAGCAGATGTTCCTATTAAAGTAAGAAGACAAGAATATTATCAAGAATTTCCTTTATGTGAAAGTGAATGTAAATATTCAAATTATGATATTAATACAAATAGTGTTGACTGTGTTTGTAAACATAAAAGATATACTTCTACTTTATCTACTTTCTCAGTAATAGAAACTGATTCTGATTTTAAAAATGGAGATGTATCTAATTCTAATTTTAAAACTATGGGATGTGGAAAAGAAGTATTTAATAATATTGAAAGTAATTCTGCTTTTTGGTTAATATTATTTGGATTTGTTGCTCAAGTTGGATGTATTTCAATATTTTCTGTTTTTAAAACTAAAATAATTGGTAATTTATTATTAGATGCTTTTAAAATTGCTACAATCGCTAATCCTCTTGAAAAAATAAAACAAGAGAATGATTTAATAGATGAAGATCAAAAAAAGAATACAGGGCAAATAGATATTCAAAGTCATGATGAATATAATGTAAATCAAGTAAAAAAATATAATGAGAATATTGAAAAAGAAGAAAAAGAAAAAATAGAAGAGGTGAGTGAAGAAGATAAAATGACTCATGAAGGATTAAATAATATGTGTTATGAAAATGCTTTATTATATGATGATAGATCTTTCTTTAGTTATTTTTGGAATATTTTTATTTATAATCAAATGCTATTATTTATGGTTTTTAAAGATAATTGGAATTTTGTAATTACAAAAATATCAATGTTTATAAATATCATAACATTTGCTTTATTATTTAATATAATGTTTTTCGGAAATAAATTAATAAAAGCAATATATGAAAATAAAGGAGGATTAACAATGAATGAAGCTTTTGGTTGGATTGTTTTATCAACTGTTTTAACAGTAATATTAAATTGTATAGCAAAATTTTTTGGACTTACAAAAAGAGATGTTGATAATGCTAAAAAATATAAAGATAATTTTGATGTTGAAAAATTCTCTTCTCTGATTTTTAAAAGAACAATAATTTATTTTATTATATGTATTATTATTACTCTTTTTATTTGGTATTTTGGTCTTTCTTTTTGTGCTATTTATAAAGAATGTCAAACTAAATTAGTTTTTTATATATTTATGACTTGGTTATTAATTATGCTTTATCCAATTTTATTTTGCTTACTTGTAGCTCTTTGTAGATATATTGGTCTCCGAAAACAAATTAAAGGATTATTTACTTTTAGTAAAGGTCTTCAATGGATTATCTTTATATAAAAACTATTTTTTAGTTTTTAAATATAAATTATCAAAAAAATTTGAACTTAAATAGTATTGATATCTCGTCATTATTAAGAAATTAAATCTCTTTTTTTCTTTCTTTAAAATTTTTTTATTTTTGAATTAATTAAAAAAAAAAATAACAATTGTTTTAATTGTTTTTTTTTCCAAATTTTTTATGAATGAAGACGATTGGATTTTTGGAGGAAGATTTACTTTTGAAGATAAGAAGAATAAGGAAATAGATAATAAAAATGTAAATAAAAGATTTAATAAATTAAATGTAAAATTAAAACAAATTAGAGAAGAAAATCAAAAAGAAACAGATAAATTAACATTGAATTATTATAATAAAATTGATTTTAGTCAATTAAATAAAATAAATGATGAAAAAGATAATAATGTTAATGATATTGAAGACAAATATGATTTAGATGATTCTGATAAAGAAGAAGAATATACAAAAGATTATTTATATAATTTTGATACTGTTTTAAATACTTTTAAAAATTTAAATATTGTTTCTGAAGGAATAAATGATATAAATGATATGAAGAAAAATTCATATTATAATAATTTGTTGAATGATTTTAATAAATTTTATTCGAAATGTGAAGAATTAAAAGAAGATTCAATTTCAAAAATGAATAAAATAATGAAAGATAATATAAATAATACTTGTTCAATATGTTATCAAAAATTAGAAAATATTGAAGATATGATAGTTACAAAATGTAAACATGTTTTTCATAAAATTTGTTTGAATATTTGGTTTGAAAAAAAAAGTAAATGTCCTTTATGTAGGAGATTTATTTATCTAAATCAAAAAAAAGTTTAAAAAAAAACAAAAATAAAGTAATTTTAAATAGAATTATATTTACTTTATTTATTAAATCTATATAAAATTTAACTTCAAAAAATAAAAATATAATTAAACATTTTTGAAAAAAAAGGAATTATAACATTGCTAAATTAAAATTTGAATAATGTTATAAAGGCTTTTTATTTTATTTTTCAAAGAAAAATATCTTAAAACCGATAATAAAATACTATAAATTGTTTGTATTCCAACGGAAAAAATAATTGAATATAAAATACAAATAAAATAAGAATTTTGAGTTTTAACAAATAAACCACAAAAAGTAGAAATATAATACCAAAAGAAAATCATCAAAAAAAAGCAAATACTTAGAACAATAATTAATTTAATTTTATATTTCTTTACTAATTTTCTTGATTGAATCATATATTGTTTTGTATCTTTTTTATTATGAATTAAATTAATAAATTCTTTATTATTATTTAATATAATATATAAAATATTTACTATAAATGAAGTTATTATTGAAGCTATAAAACAATAAATTCCCATTTGTTTAAAAGTAAATTTAAAAGCAGTTAATTCTATTGTTTTATATCTTTCGCGAATAAATTTATCTTCAAAAAATAAATTAATAAAAAATCCAATTAAAAAAATTTGAAATAAAAGAATCATAAATCTAATTGAATAAGGTTCAAATAAATAATTGTAAATAAAAGGAGAAATAAATATATTTTTTTTTATTATTGTTCTACATAAAAGTTTGGAAAAAGGTCTTTTATCTAATTTAGAAGCATCTTCAAAATTTAAATCATCATAGGAATTTAAATGAGAAATTTCATTTTGTAAATTTTTAAATTTTGATAAATCATTTATACTAATATCACTTAAATATAATTCTTTATTATCTAATTTTCTTGTTGAAGATTCATTTAAATTTGAAGAATTTGGAGTTTGATTATTTGAATTTGAATTAGTTGAATTTAATTTATTATTTTTATTTTTCATTTCATTTTTTTCACATTTTTCTTTTTTTGGTGGATTTGGATTTATTGATTTTGAAATTCTTTTCTTTTTTTTATATTTTATTATAAATGATAAAATATCTTTAATTTCTTTAAAATAAAATATAAAGAAACATACAATATATATAATTAAAAAAATTAAAAAAATCCATTTTCCAAAATTAGCATTTGAATATTTTGAATGAAAAACTAAATTAAAACATTGAAGACAATCAATATGTTCTTTATTAATATTTTTAGGAAAATAAGATAGTTTTTCCCTAGGATAAATTTTGATAGTATTTTCGATTAAAATATATTTCATTTGACATCTGCAATAAATTTTATTATTTTCAAAATCTAAATTAGGAAAACATTTTTCATCACAAAAAGAATAATTTAAAAAGAAGTCTATTCTTCTATCTTTTAAAAGAACATCTTTATTATTTATATAATAAGGAATACAAAAATCATTAAAAAAATTATCACTTGGATTATATAATAAAATACCTTTATTATAAAAATCTTTTAATTTTTTATAATCCATTAATTTAGGGAAAAACATTTCAATATCAACATATAACAGTTTACATGAATTTAAATCAATAATTTCTTTAGTTTGACTATTATAAATTTGATAAAAAACTCTATCAGATTCATTATTCATTGGAAAATCAATTTTAATAAAAATCAAATTATTTGAATTAATATTATTTTTAGAAATTATACGATTTTGACATTGAGTTAAATTCACATAAGAAATATTATATAATGAAGAAGCTTGATATTCACAATAATCACTTTTAAATATTTCAATAGTATAATTATTACCTTTTAATATTTCAACTTCATTAGAAAATATATTCTCATAATTAATAATATAATTATTAATATATTTATTAAAAATATTTTCAAATTTACCTTCAATTAAAATATCATTGACATTTTTTTCATTATAATGACAATTTTTAGAAGGAATACAAATATTATTATTATAATCTTTATCATAATTATTCGGACAATCTTCTAAGCATTTATTATTAAATAAAAATAAATCATGGCTTAAACATTTGTCACAATAACTGTCAATTCTATTTCTACAACTAAAAACACATTGTTGATTACTTTCAACAATAATATTTCTATTATCAACATTACAATTTAAACCATTTGTACATTGAATTTTTCCTTCATAATCAATATACCAATTTTGTTCATTCAAATTACAAACATTTACACATTCATATGGATTATCAATATTTCTAATTTTACCATTTAGACATTTATCTACATTATTATAAGGATCATTTTTAATAATATAATATAATTCATTTATATCTTCTAATTTTTTACATTCTTCAATTCCTTTAATATGAAATAATCCTATTAATTTACAATTTATACATTTTTTATTTATAGAATCTAAAGCCAAATTTTCGTCGCATTTTTTTACACAATCACCTATTTTATTATTATTATCTTCACTTTGGAAATAATAATTGTCTTTACATTCTATACATTGATTATTTAATATTGTTCCTATTGAAGATGAATAATTTTTTGGCTTTATACATTTTTTACATGTATCATAACATTTTTCATAATATCCAGTTGTTTCATTATATAAATAATTATCAACTTCATCTTTATAACAAGGAAATATTTTATCATCTTTTGAATCAATTAATTGATGATAATCGGTTGAACATTTTGTGCATGAATTATTATTTATTTCTTCACAATTTAAACATTCTTTTGAACAAACTTTAATAGTAATATTACATCTAATTCCGATTCTATTTATGTTATCAATTCCACTAAAAGTAAAAATTTTATATCCTTCACTTCCATTAGAATAATAAGTAAAATCATAATTATCAGTAGATTGATTAAAAATAATATTTTCTAAATTATTATTAACATTAAATAATAATTCACCATCACCTTCAAAATAAATAGGATACATAAAAGTATTTAAATTCCCATTAATAGGATCAATGGTACCTAAATAAATTAAATCTTTTGTATTAAAATTAATAAAATTTCCATAATTAATTTGAATTTCTTGAGATTTACATAAAACACTATCAAAAATTTCAAAAGAATTATTTCCTCCCTTTCTTTCAAATATTTTAGAATAACCAATTTCATTTATAGAAACGATACCTCCAACATTAAAAAAAACAGATAAAAAACCATTTCCAAATTTAGTTGCAAAAGGAAAATCAACACCTTCAGTATCTAAAATAAAATTACTATATTTTAAATCTTGACTTATTATAATTCCATCATCATTTAAATTATCTATTATATTTACTATTGCAATTTTTACTTTTCTTTTTAATATATCTGTTTCATTTGTTAAGCAAGTTCCTATAAATTTATTATTATCAAAAAATGCAATTTCTGTTTCTTCAACCCAATTGAAACATTCATCCATTATTTTTATTCCTTCTGAATTATTAACATTAACTTTTTCATTTATATTATATACATTATTAAAATTAATTGGTTCTATTTTATTTGATGAAATATTATATTCCCAAATAATACATTTTAAAATAAAGTTATTATGTAAAAAGCAAGAAGCTCCTTTTTCAATGTTATAATTATATGAAGAATCAATTAAATTAATTACTTTATCAAAAGCACATTGATAATTTTTATATAATTCAACTTTACTTTGAATTTGAACTTGAAAATTATTTGAATAAATATCATAATATTCAGTACATGAATCTGTAATATATTGACATAAAATATTTCCATTTGAAGAATTTAATTTCATTTGAATACAAGAAATAAAATTATTATCTACAATTTGATTAAAACTTTCTTTCATTGAAAATGTACTATTTTCATTTAAAATAAATAATCCCATATATAATATATTATTATTAACCCAACTAATAATAATATCTTTATTATTATTTAAAGTAAGAATATTAATTTTATATGAAGTAGAATTAAACATTTCTTCATTAAAAAAAGAAGTAACACAATTAAAATTTTCAGAATTAAAATAATGAATTTTAATATAATCATTTTTTCCAGAAACTAAAACAAATTTATTATCTTCTACTTCTTTAATATCAGCATTTGCATCATAAGCAATGAAATCAACATGTAATTTTATTTCTTCAGCATATATATTATATTTTCCAACTGTTCCTTTCTCATATCCTGAAAATGCTAAAATTTCTCCGTTTCTTAATCTTAAAGGACGAGGATAATTATTATTTGTTTCATATATTATTATATTTTTTTCATCCTCTAAATATAATTTTAATAAAGTTATTATAAGGATTATTGTCAATTTTTGAATTATCATTTTTTTTTATTTTTTTGATTTAAATAAAAATTAATAAATATTAATGAAAATTCATGTATTAATTATTTTTTGTTTATCTTCTATAATATTCACTCAGCCTTTTAATCCTGATAATTTTAAAAACGATGACTTATTTTTTACTGTAAATGACCACAATAACTATTTAATAGCAGCAAAATATTTTACTTCAAACTCAATATCAGAATATATAAAAAACCAAGGAATTTCTTTAGATAAAGAAACAACATGTTCTTTCCAAAATCAAGTAACTTTCTCAGATTACAATACAATTTCAAATTTAAACACAGATTATCAAGAATTATATTCAAATATAGTATATGATGATTCAAAAAAAAATATAATATGTGATTTCCCAGTTCAAAAATTTTTAAACATAAAATACAAATTAATTCACAAATTAAATATTATTAATTACTTAGACTCAAACTATAGACTTCGAATTTCAATGGGAGATGAGGATGATTTAAAAGAAATATTTGAATATTGGATAAATCCAAAAAGTGCAATTTTATTATCAATAACAATAAATTCTTTAAACAATGATCCCATGAGTCCAAATTTTGATAATAGTCTGGATATAGAATCATACAAAATATCATATTCAATAAACAATGGGGTACAATCGGTATTAACGGTTCCAATAAATTCAATAAAAAAAATTGAATATTCATTTCCCGACATAAATAAATCTCCTGGATTATCATTTTATTATACAATAATGAATATAGAACCAAAGCCTTTGAATTACAAAGCAAATGGTTATTATACAATAACGGGTAAATCAATATGTGATAATTTAATTAATCCTTGTGTTGAAAGTTTCGCTTGTAAAGGAGGAGAATGTGTTAAATGTGATGCTTCATGTTTTGATTGTTATGAAAGTGATTCAAATACTAATTGTGGTCGAAAATGTAATATACATTCTTCAACTCCTTATTCTGATAATGGGAAATGTAGTTTAGGTTATGTTGATATATCAATGTTTCAAAATATTAATATTAATGATATTCCTCCTCCTAGAAATAATAGAATGACTATTTCTTTTTGGTTTTATATTTCCAATTATATTAATTTATCTTCTCAAATAAATTTACCTTCAATTAAAGCAAAATTAATTACTTTAATATTTAATTCACCTGATTCTAATAATAAAATGACTATTCAATGTACTGGTGATCCTTTTATAACTCAACCTTTTTTAATTGAAGATAAATGGGTATATTTTAAAGTTGGTGTTTCTAAAGATCATGTTTCTAAAGATCATGTTTCTGGAAGATTCAATTTTTATCAAATTTATTCATCATATAATAATATTAACATTAATGAAGAAAAACATTTTGGTTATAATCGTTTATATAATGCTTCTCATTTCGGGGATGGACATCCTGACATTAATAATCATAATAATTATAAATATTATTTTCATGAAGGAGATGTTATTTCTTTAAATTTTGAAAATTTTGATTCTTTTGGATTAAATAATGGACATTTCTTTATTAAAAATTTTGCTTTGTTTAAAGAATATTTACCTATACCTGATTTTAAATATTATCACTTAGAAAAGTTAATTTCTTCAAATAATGAATTACCAGAATTATTATTTATAATACCATTTGATCATCTTGAAAGAAATATGAATTCATATATAATTCAAACTTATTATTATGATTCAAAATTATCAAAATCAACAATGACAATATTTCCAAGTAACAAAAGATCAGAATTTAATTTGATTCCTCCAAGAAATTTTAAAAGTTTACCTCTTTTAGAAGAAAAAAATACAAAATTTTCAAGAAGTGATTTTTTATCAACTGAAACAATAACCCCAGAACAAAATTCCATATTTATGAATAATGAAGGTAAAATAATATCATGTGAAACAAATTATTTTTTAGATTTTGAAAATAATAAATGTAATCTAAATTGTCCGAATACAAAATCAATGGTTTATGGATTAAATATAGAAAAAGGATTTTGTAATTATAAATGTAAAAACACTGAAAAATGTTTAAGTACACAATCAGAAATTCAAAATATTAAAACATTATTTCAATGTAATGACAGAATAAATGATTTTGAAATGTTTTATACATGTGAAAAAAAAAATGAAGAAAAAGTATTTTATTTTAATTCAAGATATACTCCAGCAAATATAATATTAGATTTTACAAATTATAAATTTGATTCATATATTATAGAATTTTGGATGTTTATTGATACAACAAATCATGGACCTTCAAATTTAAGTCAAAAATATTTATTTTATACTAAACATGTTATGTTACTTTATGGAGGAAAAGTACATTCAAATTTCAATACATTTGAATTCACTATTGAAACTTCTGCAATTGTTGAAAATAAAGTTATTAATGATATTATTAATATTTATGAATGGAATCATATTATTATTAATGTTGTTTATGATCCAAATGAAGGTTATAATAAAAAAACTAAAGTTTATATTATTGCAAATAATAAGAATTTTGAAGATGCAAATAGTTTAAAATCATTGACTGAAAATAAAATGACTTTGGAAAAAATTTATTTTTGTAATGGAGATCCTTCAAAATGTGACGGTGAAGAGATTTATTGGAGTAGTGCCTTTTATAAAAATTTAAAAGTTTTTAATGGTGATTCTGCACAACCTTATTTAATTAAAAGATATAATGATATATATAAAAAAGATAAAATTGCTTCTTTAATTGCTTATTATCCTTTAACAGGACAAAGTATACAAAATAATAATTTATATCAATATGTTTATGAAAATTATGATACTGGAAATTCATATTTGAGACTAACAGAAACTTTCAATTCATGGAATTTTCCTCAATATAATTATGCTAAAGAATTTGATTATATTGATCATAGACATTTATATGGAAATTTAATAAATGAATATAAACAAAAACAATCTTGTAATGTTAATCATTGTAAAAGATGTCATTTTAAGGGTATATGTTATGAATGTGAAGGTGATTTTATTCTTTTAGAAAATGAATGTGTTCAAAATTCAATTCCTGATAAAGGAAAAGTATTAAAATTACCTCATGGAACAAGTTTTAATATTAGATTAAGAGATGATTTAACAAAACCTGCAATTACTATTAATTTTTGGATTAAATTTTATGGTTTTTTTTCTTCTGATTCAGGAACAATAATTAATTACAGTGATAATTTAAAATTAAAATTTTCTGTTGAAAGAGAATTTTATGGATTAAATCTAGTTGAAACTCAAGGAAGCTCAGAAATTATTTTAGGAAATTTTTATCATTTTAGACATTATATTGGAAATTGGACTTTCATTAGTGTTTCTTATTATTATAAAAAGAAAGAAAGATTCTTCCCTCCTTTACTTAGATTTGAATTATTTAATGAAAATGCAATTTTAAAAAATCAAATGTCTGATGAATTAAAATTTGATAATATTTACTTTGATGATAATTTATATGCTTTATTTAAAAGTTTAAAAATTTATCAAACTTTCTTAGTTGGTGCTTATTCATTTGATTATCATGATAAAAGTATTTATATTTCTCCTCGAACAAATTCAAATTTTAATGATTGGCCAGAAGAACCTAGAAAATTTTTTGAACCGAATGATAATTGTTTGTTACCTGATAATGAAATAATAGAAAATGAAAATGGTTTACAAAATTATAATTGTGTTGATGATCATTATGATTATACAATTTTTAATGAAAGTCTTAATAAATTTAGAGATGGTATTAAAGGTAAAGAAGAATCAGATCTTTGTTTAGAAAATAATATATTTGAGAATAAAATATGTTTTAAAGAAGGAGAAAAAGGTCTTGCGTGTAATTTCCGAAATAACCAAGAAGAATTTTTTTTAGGAACATGGAATGATTTTTATTGTAAAAAATATGATTTTATAAACTTTGCCAAAATTCAAGGTATAAATGATGAAAAAAACAATGAATATACAACATATACAATAGACGATATTTTAACAGCAAATTTAACTGAAAAATTTACAATGCATTTTTGGGTTTATGCAAATGATTATGTGGATGGAATTTTTGAAGGTTTTTCAATTGAATGGAAAGGTCATAATATAATAAAAGTAGAAAAACAAATAACAGGAGATTATTTATTTAAATGTGAAATTGACACAAAAAAAGATCTTAGCATTGAATTTGAAATGAATAAATGGAATTTCCTTCATTGTGCTGTTAATTATAAAGAAAGAGAATTTTTTATGAATACTTATGAAAAAAATTTAAAAGCAGATTTTTCTTACATTAATTTCCCTGAAGGATTAAAACAAGATAAAACTTTATTAATTATAAAAGATTTAACTAAAGAAGAAGATTGGGGAGTTTTATTCTTTCAATATATTAGATTATGGAGTGATTCTTTTTCATCACCTGCATTTTTATCAAAAATTGAAATTATTGAGAAAGATTTTCAAGGATTATTGCATCAATGGAATACAACATTTAATAATTTTACGGATGAGAAAAAAATTATTGATAAAAAAGGAGATAGAAATTTTACTGTAACATATAATTCAACAATTATAGGAAGTAATTATATTGATGAATCAACATATTCTCTTTTATCTTTTTGTTCTGAAAATGGAGAATATTATGATAAGAAAACTAAAGAATGTATCAAATTTAAGGATTTAAAAAATAGTAATTTTACAGTTAAGAACATATATTCTAGTTACAGTCATAATTATGGAATTGCTTTTTGGATTCTTTTTGAAAATTATGAAAGTATTGGAAAGGGAGTTCATTTAAAATGGTCAAATCATATGGCAATATCAATTGAATATAAAACAAGAACTTTAACTTATTGTTTTCCTCAATATCATTATCCTTATAAAAATAAGATTGATAGTGCTTCAACTTCATCAGTAGAAGAGATATATAATGAAATTTTAAATAAAGCTTCAGAAATAAATATAAATGCAAGTGGTAAATGGTTATTTATTCAATGTTCTCTTTCTACTTATAATAGGAAATTTCATTTAAATGGAAATATGAATGAATTAATAATAGAAACTTTATATAATGATAATGGTCAAATAGTGAAAAATGATGAACCAATGGGTTACTTTAATGATAAAGATAATACTCAATTAGAAGTTAAAATTGGAAAACCTGGAGAAGCAAAACAAATATTTTTAAGGGCATTATATTTATTTCGTGATTATATTCCTCCAGATTATAAATATGAATATATGGATCTTACAAAATTAACTTCTAATTCTTTACCTGCTTTATCATTAGCAATAAATTTCGCTGATTATACTATAAACGCAGGACAATTATATGTTAATATTGTTAAATTTGATGCAAATAATGATTTAAAAACAAGTAGTGTTCCAATAACAATTCCTGTTACAGATTCAATGTTACCTGCAAATTTTATTTATCTTCCTTTATGTGATCCAACAAAAAAGGAAAAATATGATGAAGAAACAAATTTATGTGTAGAAATATCTGATTGTAATGAAAATAGATTAAATTGTAAATATTGTAGTGAAGAAAATACTCCATTAATATGTTTAAATAGTTTCTTATCAATTGATTCAGATGGAAATACAAAATGTTCAACGAATTGTGACTTTTATACTAGATCTCCAGGAAGTTTTAATACAATGGGAATTTGTAATACTGATTGTTTATCTAATGATATTATTAATACTTGTCCTCATCTTTCTTCACAAATTCAAAATTTTAAAACTTCTTTTTCTTGTAATGATAATTATAATAGAATTAATTATCAATGTTTAAATAAAAATAATATTAATAGTGGTGCTTTATTTTATAGTAGATGTAATAATCCTTTTAATATTAATCATAAATTTAAAGAAAATACATTAAACAATACTAAAGCAGGATATTTTATTGAATTTTGGATGATGTTTGACAATGTTTATTGCATTAATAATGACAACGATAATAAGAAATATTTTTTTTTTATAATTTACCCTCATGAAATTTTTAAAAAAAATAATGTATATTATTACTCAAATGGAAATGTTGATAATGAAAAACCATTAAAATATATTCATCAATATGAATGGAATAAAATTGTAATTCATGCAAATATACAAAAAGGCAAAGTAAATATAAAAGATAATTTCTGTGATGATGAATATATTTCAGAAATTACATCAACTACTCCATTAACTTTAAAATATTTATCTTTCTGTGGAAGTTCAACTCCAAGTTGTCTTCATACAGGAACTATAATATGGGGAAGTGCTTTTTATTCAAATATAAGAATATGGAATTATGAAACAACTTCATTAGAAATTATCCAAGCTTTTAATTCTAAAATTTTTACTCAAACACCAAAGTGTTTAATCCTACAATTTCCTTTGTCAATTCAAACTATGGATAATAATATATTTGAAAATACAATTACAAGTATAAATGAAAATATTGAAGCTAATCAAGATAATAAAGTTTATAATAGAGATCATATAATATTACATAATTATTCAACAAAATTTGATTGGGGATTATTAAATTCGGGAAAATTTGTTTATAAAATGGTAAATGAAATCATTGATGAGACTAAATTTTGTCATACTAATTGTAAAAGATGTTACGAAGAAAATAATCCTAATAGATGTTATGAATGTAATGATGGTTATATTTTACAATATCAATCTTGTATTTCGGCAAGAGGTAATTACTTTTTAAAAGTACCTTCAGCAAGTAATAAAGCAATTAATTTTAAAATTGATGATCCTAGTCATGATATTACTAGTATTAAAGGTTTAACTATAAATTTCTGGTTCAAATTTTATGGTATTATAAATGGAATTCAAATAGATTATCCTACAATAATATCATTAAATTCATTTACTTATTTAGCATATTATGTTGATCAAAATAATTCAAATCCAAATCCAAACGCAAATAAATTAGTGATGAGGCAAAATAATCAAAATGCTTTTGAATATCCTATAGAAAAAGGAAAGAATTTTAATGAATATTTAGGAAAATGGATTCCTATATCAATAGCAATATATATTTCAGGAACAGATATGAATAACATATACCCAAATATATTTACTTTATCAATTAATCATGAAGATATTCCTTTTATAGAAGGTTATACAATTCCTTCAACAGGAATTACAGTCACAGAATTAAATATAGGCTTTGAAATAATCGCATTATTTAATGATTTAAGGATATATAGAACTTTCTATCAAGGTGCATTTGGTAAAATAATGTCTAAATCAGATACAAGAGATATTAATTTAATATTACATTATGAATTAAAAGGTCTTGATACTACCACATGTGTAATTAATGAACAATTAGCACATGATGTAAATATTAATTGTGCCCCTGATTATTCATATTATTTTGACAGTATATATTATTGTGATAATGATGAAGAATATTTTATATATAATAAAGTTAAAACTTGTGATTCTTGTAATACTGAATGTTCTGAATTATGTTTTGGAAAAGAAGATTATGAATGTACTTGTGATATATCAAAAGGAATTTATTGGTTAAGAATAGATAATGTTAGTTTAAAAACTTATTGTGAAAAAGTTCCTTATTTAGATTTTTCAAATATTAATCCTATTAAATATGAAAATGCCCCAATTACAAATACATTAGAATATACAATTGAATTTTGGGCATATTTTCATAGTTATGTCAATGAAGATAATTTCAAGCATTTATATATTGAATGGAATTTTCATAATCAAATTCATATATATTATGGAGATAATTTACTAAGAATTAGATGTTATCCTTTATTTGATAATTCTCCTGGTTCAAGTGATGTGTATACTGATAATTTAAGTGGTCAATTATCTTTCGATAAATGGAATTATGTTAAATGTGGAACTAATCAATTAACATATAAATTTTTTTTAAATGATAAAGAAAATGATATAAAATGTTTACCTGTTTATTTCCCTAATTATGATAATATTAGGAATGATATATCTAAAGATAAATATTTTAAAATATATAGAAGTGATAATTTTTTAACAAATTATGGTTTTATATTTTTAAGAGAATTAAAATTATGGCAACAATATAATCTAAGATTAATAGATGATCAATATATCAATTTAAAAACAGATGAAATAATAAAATTTCCAGGATTATTAATGTTCTTTAAAAACTTATATAAAGAAATAGGAAGTAGATTAATTTTCAGAGAAGAAAAATCAGAGACAGAACTTCCTTTAAAGTATATGGATGATTTTATAGGATATAACATAATAAAAGAAAAAATAGCAGGAGAAGAAATTCAAGTACATAATTTACCTCTTTGTGACTTAGGTCAATATTATGATACAATTAATCTAAAATGTTCATCTCCAGAAAATGATTTACCAGAAAATTGTATAAAAATATCAACATCTCCATATAAATGTATAGAATGCAGAGAAGGATATTTTCTTTTTATTGGAAATGGAACATGTGTAGAAAAATGTCCAGTTAAATATTATGGAAATACAAATATTAATCAATGTAGAGATTGCCATTCAACTTGTTATGAATGTGAATCTTTTTTATATAATACTTGTCTTAAATGTACTGGTGATTATTATTTAATTGAAGAACAAAAAATTTGTGTTGAACATTGTGAAGATTATGATTTAGTGAAAAGTGGTATTGAAAATAATAAATGTGTTGCTTTTGTAGTTACTGTTGATTTATTATATCCTAGTGATATTCTTCCAGTTGATATTAAAAAATTTAATTATATTGAAGCTAAAATTTCAACAACAGCAGGAAGTGAAATAAAAACAAAATGGATATTTAATGTTGAAGAAACAAATAAAATTAATTCAGAATTAGGAAATGATTACATTTACGAAAATTATGAAACTCCTTTTGTATCTGATGTTGAAAATTTAAAAGCTGAGACAAATAATTTAACTGAAATTGATATAGAAAATCATTTAAGACCATTTTTTAAATTAGGTTATAAATATGTTTTTGAACTTGAAATTCACGCTGTTGATGGTGATAAACAAGTATCTGAAAAAAAACAATGGATAATTACTATTAATTCACCTCCAACAAATGGTTTCTTAAAAGTTATACCAGATTTAGGATATTTAAATTCTACTACTTTTGTTATTACTTGTGGTGGATTTGAAGATGAAAATTCAGTTGATGAAAATAATAATAAAATTAATTTAAAATATAAATTATATTATCTTGAACAAGGAACTACTTCAAATATTCTTTTGAAAGAAGATAATAATGATGAAAATTTAATTGAAAAATATTTAAATTTCACAGTCAGATATTATACAGAAGAAATAAGTTATTTAGATATTTATTGTAGTGTTTATGATATATATAATGCAGAAACAACATTAAAAAAAAGAGTGAAAATAATAAATAAATTAGATTCAAATGAATATAAATTAAAAGAAGTATTACAAAATTATAATTTAGAAATTCAATTAACAGAAAATCAATATTTAGCAAGAAGTGAATATTTAAAAAGTTTAGGAATAAATCCATTTAGACAACATCAACCAATTCAATCATATACAAAATATGAAAATTCTTTTGATTCTTCTTCAATACTATTAAATGATCCTTATTGTGAAGATAATTTTTGTAATGGAAATGGTATTTGTGATATTATTGATGTTTCTATTTGTTGTTCTTGTGAATCTGATTACTATGGTAATTTCTGTCATGTTGAAAGTAATATGGAAGAAACTTTAGAAAAATATTATAAAGAAATGTTTGTTATAGTTTTTGATATTATTTATACTTCATTTCAGAATAATAAAAATGTTGATAATGATTTATTTAAAAGTATTTATAATCTCTTTTTTGCTGCTCAAATTTTTTTCAAAGATTATGATTTCTTCAATATCTATTTGATTAATTTTATTAATTTTTTAATTGAAGAAAAAAATTTCGCTTTACAAAATAGAGAAAATATTGATAAATTGTTTGATTTTAGTGATTTTTATTTTAATTATTTTTATTTAAAGGAAAATCAAAATAAAATGAATAATAGAATTCTTTCTAATTCTGATAATAGAAATTATACTTTATCTATAGAACAAGAAAATATTTATAATAATGCTTTTAAAAATTATATTGAAATAATGGATAAATTATCTAATTTTTTAATTAAAAATTATAATCAAGAATATAATTTTATTTCTCCTCACTTTGATTATTATTTATTAAAAATAGATGAAACTTTCAATGAAACAAAATTTTATGAAGATAATAAATTTCAAAAAAATTATATACAATATGTGAATTTTATGGATTGTTTAATTGATAAATATTCATCATTTGAATATTATTTAAATTTAATAACATTTAAGCAAAATTTATTTAGTTTCAATACAATATTTTATCCAAATATAACAGGAAGTATAATATCAATAAAAATATATGATTTAAATGGAAATGAAGTTGAAATAAATTGTAATAAAAAACCTTTAAAAATATTTTTAACATTTAATTCATATGATTGGGTGGAATATTTAAATAATCATAGATATTTATTTGTTCAAAATAAATATAATGATCCTAATCATCCTTTATTCACTGATCATGTTTTTATAAATAAATCAGGAGAAATTATATATGATTCAATTGAAGAAAGAATAGATAAATATTATAGAAAATATAATTTCACTGGATTAAAATATTCAAAAAATGATAAAAATGGTTTTATTCAAAATAATATTATTTATGATGAATTTAGATTAGATTTTAATTATATTCTTTTTAATACAAGTAACACAGGAATTTTCACTACAATGTTTATACCAAATTTTGGAGAATTTACTCAATCAGGAAGATTTTTTTATTTACCAAAATATCAAATATTTAAATGGAAAAAAAATTATTCAAATAATCCAATTTTAATAATAATATTAATATTATTATTCTTATATTTAATTTCATGTATTTACTTTTTCTTTTATGATTCAGAATACTTTCAACAAATTAATGAATTGAATTTTCTTAAAAAAGAAATAATAAAAATTCATAATCCTTATTATCAAATAGAACCAGGAATAAATGATGAAAATTTAGATAAATTTATATATCAAATGCATAGAAATGAAGATAATAAGAATGATATTAAACATATGTTTGATGATTATAATTTAGCTCAAGAAAAATTAAAATTAAATAAAGATGATGATCAACAAACAAATATAAGTAAACATGCTAAATTTAATATTAATGATGATTCAAATGAAATTGGTTCAACAAGAAAAATAATAGATAAAGAAAGAAAGTTTCACAATAATAATACAATTGATATATATAAAAAGAAAAATAATTATTTTCAAAGTGAAGATTTAAAAGGTCATAAATATATTTCAATTCAAAAATTTCATAAACAAAAAGATGAAAAATTAAATGAACAGATAAATAATTATAAAAAAGATTCAAATAAAAATTTAGAAGATTATGTTTCTTTAACTTTAACAACTTCAGAATTTATAAAATGGAATATTAGAAAAAGACATATTTTTATTTCTCCTTTTTTAAATGTTTCAATATTTAATAAAAGATGGATAAAATTATTTATTTTATTAACTCAAATTTATTTAAATATGTGTATAATATCATTAATTTTAACATATGATAAAAATATAATAATAAACAAAAATTTTTTTAAATGTATAATTTCTTGTTTTTTATCAATTATCATTTCCAATTTATTTATTTATTTAATTGCATTTATGTTTCATTCTTCAAAAAATGATAGATTTAAACTTTTTAACGCTGTTATTAGTGGAGGACAACTCCTTATACTTAAATCTTGGAATAGTATAAAAAGAAAAAACCGTTGTTTTACATTTTTTGGAATTTTTATTTGTTTACCTATTTGGATTGCTAATTTTTATGTTTCTTTTACTTTTTCTTGTGTTTATATTGAACAAAAAAAAACTTGGATTTTAATTTTTATTATTAGTGAAATTCTTGATTTAATGATTTTTGAAATTCTTATTGAATTAATTATTGGGTATTTATTTTCTAAAAGAAAAGATAATTATCCATCAAGAAAAGTTGGAGAATTTTTAAATAGAGTAAGAAGTTATAGAACATTATTCCCTTAAATATTTATAATATTTTATTATTTTATGTATTTTATTTAGTCAATAAAACAGAATTAATAATATAATTTTATATTTCCAAAATAAATAAAAAAATATATAAAAAACATAATAAAAATTTCCTTTTTTCAATATCTGAAAAAAATTAAAAAAAAACTTTTCAAAAAAAAAAAAAAAAATGTCTCTTCCCCAAGATCAAATTGACTACATAAAAAATTATTTATACCCATATAAATTTACTAACAACAAAACAATAATAGTAAATTTCCTGACAGAAATATACGCAAATATATATATAAGATGTAACACAATATTTGATTCATATACATTTAATGAAGTAATAAATCTTCCAATGATAATAAGTGATAAAATCTATAATGCATTAGCAACAGAAGAAAAAAAATTAAGTTTAGATGATTTTTCTCAAGGAATTTATGAAATGTTTTTTGCTCCAATAAAAGAAAAAGCCCTTTTTATTTTTGATGTCTTTGATTTTAATAAAGATAATTTTATTGAAAGAAATGATGTCTTTTTATTATTATCTCATTTTCATTTAATTGAAAATACTACTCATACTATTATTTTCCTTGAAGAACTAATTGAAAATTTCTTTGGTTATAGAACTATGTTTAAAAAAGAAGAATTTTTAAATATTATTCAAAATAAAAATGCTGATGTTTTTATTTTAATGATTATTTTTATTAATAATTATACTACTATTATTAAAGATAATGAATTAAGACAATATAAAGAATCTATTAATTATCAAAAATTTGAAAATTATCCTATTTTGTTTCTGAAATGT
>JAEEGI010010396.1_pt1 | contig 20222 bp, 13 predicted proteins | sample 8958751 | NCBI WGS metagenome assembly JAEEGI01 (sample SAMN16246545, study PRJNA631951) | gut metagenome | biome: gut microbiome; feature: rumen; material: KS-attached | host: Bos | place: Iran: Karaj | collected 2018-10 | reverse complement strand
GTGAATTGCTAACAGTATTCATATTTATTTCTTTCTATAAAAAGATAGTACTCAGAACTGGAAGTAAATAAATGTACTTACATTTGAAAGTGATATAAAGGACCAGATAAACAGAACCGTAAGTCCTGCAATTGTCTTTTTATCAAACTTAGTCCCTTTTATAATCTCAGCTGTGTTCTTCCTTGTCATAACAATAGCGCTAATAACGAGGAGAATCACAAAAGTCACAAGATAAACAATATTATTCATGTTGTCTCTTCCAAGCTGGGTAAAGAGCTGTCTGAAAATGTAGTTCTCAGAAATCTTGAGATTCTCTGCTGTCTTATAAAGAAATCCCGGATAAGTCCAGAAGGTAAATCTTCTGAACATCTCGAACGCATACTCAAGATTCTGTGATCCAAAGAACACAAGGGAAATCACAAACATGATAAAGGTTATGGCATTTCCGATTGGTCTTGGAACTTCGATGAGAGGCTTTTCTCTCAACAGATAGCGGTTCTTCTTGGAACCCTCAGTCTCTTTTACACCGGTTATTCCAAGGTTATCCCATACAACCAAAAGTCCCTGCATAAGGCCCCAGCAAACATAGGTCCAACCAGCGCCGTGCCAGAGTCCGCTTAAAACAAATACTATGAGGACATTGATCATAGTACGAAGCTTGCCTTTTCTGCTGCCTCCAAGTGGAATGTAAACATATTTAATAAAAAATCTTGAAAGAGTCATGTGCCAGCGCTGCCATAATTCCTTGGAAGAAGCTGCCTTATATGGTGAATTGAAGTTCATTGGAAGCTCAAAGCCAAGCATAAGGCTGACGCCGTTTGCCATGTCACAATAGCCAGAGAAATCAAGGTAAATCTCAAAGGCATATGCCAGCATTACAAAAATAACGGTAAGTGTATCCAGATAGTAAGTGTAGTGGAATCCGTAGTTAACTGCCTTGGCCAGGTTATCTGCCAGCAGAACCTTCTTGGAAAGACCAATGATAAAGGACATAAGGCCTCTTGCCATTTTGTCAGCGTCGTATCTACGAAGGCTTGTATCATCAAACTGGTCTATCATTTCCTTATGAAATGCTATAGGTCCCTGAATCAATTTAGGAAAATAGAAAGAGTACATAAGGTACCTTAAAAGGCTGTAATTTTCTGTCTTCCCGTTAGCTCTGTCCACAATAAAGGATATCTGTCCAAAGGTAAAAAAGCTGATTCCTATAGGCATGATTATCTCTTTAGTCGTAATGGTAGCTCCAGTAAGAGCACTTACATTGTCCAGGAAAAATCCAAGATATTTGAAATAGAATAAAAGACCAAGGTTAAACAGCACTCCGATAACCTTGACTATATTTGCACTTTTTTTATTTATATCTATAACAGCGCTGAGCAGATAGTTGCACATAGCACTTGCTCCCAGCACCAACATAAAATCCATACCGAAGGTCTGGTAGAAATACAGTGACATAAAAAGAAGGAACAAATCTGCCCATCTGTACTTCTCGTATTTATTTAAAACGTTCCAGCCAAATAGCAAAATAGGCAGGAATATCAGTATAAACGTAAACGAATTAAAACCCATAAATATCTCCATCTAATAAACATCATGAAGAGTATACCAAATAAGGTGTTTAGTGTAAAACAAAGAGAGAGGCAAGATTTTGCCTCTCTCTGGATAAATCTGTATTACTTATTGGTGATTAAAAGAATAATCCCTTTTCAGTCTTAACAAGATGACCAAACTCATCGAAAGTATATCTGATTACGCCATATCTTACGATCACTTCGCTCTTAGCAAGTGTTCCGTCTTCCTTAGCAAAGTACTTGTATTCTCCTTCTGTAAAGAGCTCATTCTTAGCAAGTTTTCCATTGCCTTTACCATAGTAATCCTTGTCTTCGAATGTTACGAAACCAGTCTTAGCCATGCCGTCTTCGCCGAAGATGTACTCATTGTGGTACTTCTCTACCTTAGCATTTCTATAGATAACGCCATCGCTTCCTGAGCAGAATACTCTGCCATCATCAGCTGTGATAAGTCCATTCTTTGAAACCTTACCATCAGCTTTGCAGAAGTAGAGGTTACCATCAAGCTCTGTAAATCCAACCACCATAGCTCCATCTGCATCAAAGATATAATCTGCACCATATCTTGTGATCTTCTCGTTTGCAGCAAGCTTACCATCTGCCTTAGCAAAATACTTCTTATCCTCGAATGTAAACATAGCGTTCTTCTTCATTACGCCACTGCTAAGATCAAAGAAGTACATCTCACCGTCAATAGTCTGCATTCCTGTAAGATTTGTGCCATTAGCATCAACATAGTATGTTTTACCATACTTAGTTACAAGTGTTCCCTCTGGCTCTACAGGAGTCTCTGGATCTGGCTCACCTGGAGTAGGAACATTTGATCCATCTGTAAGGATGATTGTTCCAAATACTTCTGTTGATGACCAACCATTACCTGTGTTATCAGCCCAGCTAAGTGTTCCAGCTCTCTTACCTGACTCATCAGCGTCATTAACCTGAAGCTCAAGACCTACTAAAGCGCCTACTGCAGGAGTAATGTCTGTCCACTTAATAGCTGCTTCTACAACGTATCCTTCTTCTGTAACAGTTACTTCTGTATTGAAGTTCTCTTCAACGCACTTTGTTCCATTGAAGCTGTGCTCGTTTACATAGTTAACTCTGTACTGCTTATCGTCGTCCTGATATGCACCTGTCTTAGCATTGTTCTCATCTACGAAGATCTCGATTGAATCCTGCTGCCATGCATCTCCGGAATCCTTATTAAGAACAGAATCCTTAACATCTGCAAGAATGTAGAGATTCTCTTCATCCCAAAGAACCTTAGCTGTAGCTGATGCCTTAGCGCCGATGTTGATCAGAAGAGGCATCTCATTAGCTGTTGCCCATACAGCATCAGAAGCATCGCCATCAACTGCAGGTGTACCCTTCTTAACTGCAAGAAGTGGCTTAACTACTGTCTCAGCATAGTACTTGCTGCTCTCTGCCTGCTTGAAGGTTGTATCAGCAAATGCAAACTTGTCACCTGCTTCATCATTATTAACTACAATATCAAACTTAACCTTGTTAGCCTGAAGTACTTCGTTATCTATAGCTACACTAAGAATTACATCATAGCCTGACTCAGTCTGGATTACATCAACACCAGGTACATTGCTTGCCTGTGATCTGTTAACATTTACATGATTGATACCATTTCCAGCATCTAAGTAAATATCAACCTCATCCATCTTGTACCACTGAGTATCATTTACAGAAATCTTGAGATCAAAGAATCCTTCTCTCCACATAGGTACAACTGTAGCAGTTGTATTTGTTCCAAATGTATAAGCCTGTCCACCTGAGAAGTCACCAGTTGCATTCTGAACAAGTGTTACGCTCTTAAGTTCTGGCTCAAGCTCACCTGCATTTACAAGTGTCCAGAAGCAATCCTTAGCCTTGTAGTAATCATCAAAGAGAAGTGGATACTGTCTGGAGCTTCCGTTTGAACCGCCACCGTTGTTGTTTGCTGTCTGAAGCCATGAGTGCTTATCTGTTACTCCCCAGATTGTCATACCTGTGAAGTTTACGCCCTCATTTCTAAGTCTTCTGATTGTGTCATATACTGCCTTATATCTCTCTGAGAGTCTCTCATCCTTAGCACTTGTAGCGCCCTTGAAGTCAAGCTCTGTAACCTGAACCTGGTCAACGATCTCAGCATAAGCCTTAGCTGCAGTCTTGAACTGGTCCATTGTTGGTGAATTGTTAGCGATCTGGTAATGACCCTGCATTCCCATACCATCAATTCTTGCACCAGGTGTAGCCTTAACATCATTAAGAAGCTGGCAGATACCCTTCATCTTTGTTGTGCCAGTCTCATTGTAATCGTTGTAGAAAAGAGCTATGTCAGCTGGCATGTATCTGTTAGCATATACGAATGCGTTTGTGATGAATTCCTGTGAATTGTATACTCTCCACCATGCTGAATTATCGTTTCCGCTTCCGTTTCTGTATGTACCTGTAGAATCACTAACTGCCTCGTTAACAACATCCCATCCATAGAAGAGGCTTGCATACTTGCTGCCTGGAGCAGTGAAGTGCTGAGCAACTTCTCTGATGTAGATCTCAAGACGCTTGTTCATAACGTCAGGAGTTACATATGGCTTAGATGTATCATAGTCTTCATGGAAGAAGAACTCTGGAGTCTGTGAGTGCCATACAAGAACGTGTCCTCTTATCTTGATCTGCTTATCAGGATGCTTCTCATTCCAATCTACGAAAAGATCAAGACGGCTCTCAGGTGTTGTGAAGCTAAGCTCTGGGAATGGTACATCTTCACCGTTGAGCTCATAAGTGATAATTGGAGCTGAGCTCTTGAGCATTGCATCTGGCTTAAGCTCGTTACCAAGCGTTACTCCGTTGAAGTGCTTGAATACAAGTTCCATATCAAGCTCATCAGCGAACTCATCATAGCTTGCTGCTGTACCAATGATGAAATCATCACCCATAAGAGCTGCTACAGGGTCACGAAGGTCAACGATGTCATACTCAACACCCTTCTGAGGTCTCTCACTCTCTGGTGTTACATCTATAACAACTTCTACCTTCTCAACTGTAACTTTAAATGGATATGTCTGGTTGTTCATTGCCATGATAGCAATAGCATCAACATCAGAAGTTACACTAGGGCTTGTTGTGTAGCTAGATGCGCCGCTCTTACCATAATCAGCCTTGAGCTCATTGCCATTACCATAGGTCTTGATACAGATAGCCTGGCTATTTGCCTCAGCAAATGTAACCTTTACAGCCTTAACATCTTCACCTGGAATTGTCTTACCAAGAGAAACTCTATACTCACGCCACTCCTGATCAAACTCAAGTGTTCTGCCCTCAACTGCTGTACCATTCCAAGCCTCTGTAAACTTAAGATCACTGCCCTCAAGTACAAGAGTCTCTTCATTTTTCTCTTCAGCTGGTGCCTGTGCATCAACTACAACTTCCTTGATTGTAATATGATATGGATAGTTATCAGCGCCCTCAAGCATTGACATAACGCCGATATACCTTAATGTTCCATCATAAGTAGGAGCAATAATATATTCGCTGCTGCCATTGTTGGAATAATTTGGCTGCACCTCATTAAATCCATCATCATAGAACTTAATACATACGTTACCTTCCTGGTCAGCAACCTTAATAATAACGCTCTTTACATTAGCTGTATCATAAACCTGTCCAAGATCATAACAGAATTCCTGATACTGTTTTTCAAACTCAAGCTTGTTAGAAACCTTGTTGCCCTGTGACCATCTGTCAAAGAATACTAGTCCGTTAACTTCCTCTTCTACTGGAGTAGTTGTATCTCCTGTTGAAGCCTTGTCTGAAGCTTCTTCTGAAGACTCATCCTTAACCTCTTCCTTTGGTTCGTCTACTACGTCCTCTTCTACAACTTCTGCTGAGCTTCCTTCAGCTGCTGCGTCTACTACAACTTCTTCATCCTTGCTTGCCTCTGCAGTAGCTTCATCTGTCTCAACTACAAGAGAGCTCTCTGCGCCTGCTTCTGCAGCGTAGACCTGTGTTACACCGGTACCAACGCTAGTTACGGTCAGAAGTCCTGCCATAACAATCGATGATAACCCCAACCATCTTTTGTGCATACCTTTGCTTTTCCTCCTGTCTAAATAATTATTTTTGTGCAAATCCCCAAAGCACAATGTCGCTAATTATGATTATTTAGTATTTTCGCACAGTATGCCTATCAAAAAATGCTAACCACTTGCTAGATTTTGCAATTTTTTATAATATTTTTATATTTTATTTAGAATTATTATCAGCCTTCCAATAGGAGTCAATTTTCTTGATTTCAAAGCTCACTATTCCTGCACCATCAAAAGTATGTGAAGCCGTTAAAGTTGCCTTTCCGCCAGTCTTGGTATTCTCATCCTTTCCCTGATCGGCTCTGAAATTCCCAAGTGAATAGTACACCACTGTTTTTCCGCCATCTGGCCTATCTAACTCTTCCACTTCCTGCATTACATGAGGATGACTTCCTATAATGGCATCTGCTCCGCCCTTTGCAAAAAGAGCTGCCATCTTCCTTTGCTCATCGCTGGCATTTAATTCGTACTCTTCTCCCCAGTGAACAAATACGATGATAATATCCACTTCTTCCCTGGCTTTCTGTAAATCCTCCAGCAGTTCTTTTTCCTGCTCCTCATTTCTTGGAAGATAATGAACAGCATTTGGATACCTATCAGATATATCACCTGCATTTGTGCCATAGGTGTATGCAAACAGAGCAAAAGAGATACCGTTTCTTTTGATAACTTCATAAGGCCTTTTCTCAGTATCTGCCCTATCCTGAATTCCAAGACACTTTATTCCCTTAGCTTCATAGAACCTTCTGGTATATTCAAGTGCATCAATTCCCTTATCCAGCACATGATTATTTGCACAGACAGCTATATCAAATCCAGCATCTGCTATAGCTTCGCCCACAGCAGCAGGTGATCCAAAGGAGGGATAACCAGATACCATACTCTCTTTATCAACCAACACTGTCTCTGCATTTAGAGCAGCTATATCAGCGCTTCTGATATCATCAAGAAATGGCTCATACAAGAAATCATAATTTCTGTCATGTTCTTTATTAGCCGCATCTATGATTGCATCGTGAATCAGATTATCTCCAAAAGCTACAATCTTTACTTTGTTTTCAATATTTTTAAGGCCAAAGCTCTCCCATTGCCACAAAGTGCAGTCGCCATCTATATCTTCAAACATGACAATCTGCGGCTTCTTATCCATCAGCTTCATGCGATTTATAAGTATTCCCGTCTCCGAGGCAAACCACTTTTGCGAGACTTCGCCATCTTCACTTACACCATATATAAAGACATGTTGGGAATAATTCTTTTCATCAGACGTTACCCAGAAGGGCCTGTGTTTACCATAAAGTCCTCTCTTCCAGACAACTGCGATGATATCCTGTAGCCCATCACCGTCCACGTCTGTAGCTATGGCATCCTGAACCTTAATATCTATATTAGTTTCAAAGAGTATTTCGCCACACTCATCACTAACTGAAAACTTTTTACCGCCAACTGTTAATCTTAATATTTCGTTGCCTTTTTTCCCATGCTCAAAGGACACTTCCCTCTCTGTCCAGTCAACCCAACTCGGGATGTAATTTCTTTTAGCAATAAATATAGCAACACAAAAAGCTACCACTATCCCTAAGGATAGCAGTAGCCATTTAGTTATCTTGTTTTTGTCAGAAATGCATTTTACCATCTTTCAGTTCTGTAACTCTTTGTCCAGTCTGCTCTATCGATATTATTCTCAACTGCAACCCAGTTCCAGTCGTCGTCAAGATATCCGCCTTGTAACATTGTTCTCCACTGGGTATCTGTAAGTCGGTCATTCATATTCTGCTCGAACTGATAGAAGCTGTAGACACCACCATGTGCAATGTGAAGCTCACCATCTATAGGGAAAACAACATATATTCCATCAACACGTCCTGTTGCAATCTCGAGAACAGTACCGTTTGGATCTGTAGCGATATCTACCACAACTGATCCTGGTGCCTGGTCACTGCTGACTGGGCTCTCGCCATTTTCTTCCTTGTTTGCTTCTCTCCAGAAATGCTCTATATATCCGCCATAGCTTCTGATGAACTCATAGTCATCATCACTTAAGTCTTCATATCTTAGCTCTTTTTCTGATATAGCCAAAAGAGTTCCAGCTATCTCAGATAGTCTGTCGAGGTCTTCCTTGGATGAAGCGCTGAGCATTCCGTATCCCTCAAGTCCCTCTTTGGTCTTCTCTGAAAGGAACTTAAATCTGCTGTAAACTACAGGCTGAGGATCAACGTAACCTCTGTCATCCAAATCTTCCTCTCCACCTCCCATCTCTGCCATGTTCTGCTTGGCATAAAGAACAGTGTCGTGCTTAAGCTCTGTGTAGGAGCCGGCAAAGGTCTCAAGGTTCTTCTTGGTCCACTCACTATTCTGCATGTATGAAGGATAACCTTCGCCCTTTTCCTCAAGAAGTGGTCTTAAGGTATTGAGCCATCCAGCATAAAGGCTGGCATTCCAGAACTGAGGATCATCATTATTAAAGCGCTGTGACACAATTGTCATATTATCAGTATAGTTCTTATAGTCTGTAGCGCCCTTTTCTTCCAGTATCTTCATGGCTGCTTCTGAGCCAAGAGCTGCTGGAGTATCCAGCGCATCTGGAAGATATCTGAACTCGCCCTTTGAATTTTCTTTTACTGAACTATAGATGAGTCTCTGCATAATAGCAGCATCAATAGTAAATCTCTGTCCCATGAATCTGTAGGATGGAATGATTGGATTCTCTCCGTCTTCTACAGGGATTGAATTGATCTCAGGCATCTTGAGGTCTTTAACCTTCTCAAGTACTGCCTTGAAGGAAGCCTCGTCAGAAGTAAGTGTCTGAGTATCTGGCAGCTGGCCATAGGCATCAAAGATAATCTCACTAAGCTCAATATAGCCAGGATCATCTGATGATCCAGCAAAAAAGCTGGTGATCTTATAGATACTGTTCCATTTATCCTGAACCGGATAAATAGCGCTTGTCTGAAGAATAGCACTTTTAACCATTTCTTCATTTTCAAGCTCAAAGGCTATTCTGCCATACCACATCATAGCTCTGAAATATCTCTCAAGCTTCTCGTCGCCTTCGTAGTAGCCTCTTACTTTGTACTGAGAATAGTCTTCTCTTTTGTCTGTAACAACGCAAAAATCAATACCTTCTGCAGCCTTGATCTTCTGCATTTCATTATCAACAGCCGCTGTAACATCACTGCTTATATCCGGAAGTGATACGCTGTCATCAAGGAGCTTACTTCCAATATAAAAAAAGATAAGATTATCAAGCGCTGCCTTCTCCCACTGCGAGCCTTTGAGCTCCTCGTACTGTGTCTTGGAGGTCTCATACATAGTAAGGCTAAGGCTCTTAAGTTCCTCAGAAAGATAGTCTTTTTCTGAATTCTTCATCAAATATGCAAAATACAGATGGTATGTGTGCATCAGAGAATCAACAGTAATGAAGTTAGGAACCATTCCATATCTGTTCCCTTCATATACGTCAAAAAACTCATCTCCAGCAGAGCCTGTGATAACAAAACCGTTTTTGGAGAGAAGTTCAATACGCTCCTTGGGTTTGTTATACTCATCTTCATGCTCCATATTGAACGTATAATCCAAAGATGGATGGATCACAACATTAGATAAATCCGGCTCCACAGTATAGCTTGGAATTGATGGAACAAGATTTGGATCATAATAGATGATCTCCTCATCTCCAAGGATAGAAGCCTTAGAAGATAATGGAACCACCTGAGTTTCAGCACTTTCTTTTTCTGACACATCTGTCTTTTCTTCACTAGTTACAGTCTGTGATGCATCGTTTGTAGCATTCTGTGGCTGCTCAGTTCTCACAGATCCTGCTTTTCCACAAGCTGTGAGCATAGCCAGTGACAAAACTATTGCCAACACTTTCTTTTTCATAACATCCTCCTCATATTGTTATCAGCATACGTTCCTGACTGTTCCAACTGAAACATAGTTATCAAGAACTGCGCCGTAATCTGTACCTTCCTCTGACTGAGGGTTAAATATGCCATCCACCATAAGGCTTACTCCGCCATTGGCAAATTCCTCAACAGGTCTGTATCTGTCTGTATAAAAAGACTTTCTGGAAACCAGTCTGTCTCTGAGTATTCCCTTACACTCATCTGCCTTACAATGAGGGAAATTAACATTCCATATCTGCCCTGGAACATATGGCTTTTCAATAAGCTCAGCCATTATTTCTCTAAGATACTTATCAGTAACCTCGTGAACTCCTGTCATTCCTTCTGAGAACGCGATTGACAGAATTCCCTGAAACTCGCCTTCAAAAGCTGCTCCTGCTGTTGCAGAATACTGAATATCGCAGGCTACATTGTAGCCAAAGTTAATACCAGACATGATTACATCAGGTTTCTCTGGCATGATGCTCAAGATTCCCACTCTTACACAGTCCGCTGGTGTTCCTGTGCAGGAAAAAGCATGAACTGCCTCTACAGAAAAATTATAGGGATGAACATCAATTGGATGGCGAAGTGTTATGCTGTGAGAAGCTGCGCTCCTCTGACTCTCCGGAGCAACAATCCAGACTTCACCAAACTCTTTTGCCGCCTCTGCTAGTCTTCTGATACCATCAGATTCAATTCCATCATCATTGGTAATAAGTATTTTTCTCATAATTTCTCCTGTTTATGCAATTTCACATACAATTATAATACTCTCTTAATTGTTTTCGCGCAAAATTCAGCTTGCGAACATATGTTTTACAGGCCCTTTTCATGGTAAAATAGGCATATGACAAATAGTAATGAAAGACAAAATTATTATATTGCTATTGATCTTAAGTCTTTTTATGCGTCTGTTGAATGTCAGGACCTGGATAGAAATCCGCTTACTACTAATCTTGTAGTTGCTGACAGGAGCAGAACTGAAAAGACTATTTGTCTTGCCGTTTCCCCATCTCTTAAGAAGTACGGTATACCTGGAAGGCCAAGGCTTTTCGAGGTAACTCAGGTGGTAAAAGAGATAAATATCGAAAGGCTTCGCAAGGCACCTGGCCATAAATTTACAGGAGAATCCGATGATGAAGAGGCTCTGGAAAAAGATCCTTCTCTCAAGCTCTCTTTTATAGCTGCCGTTCCCAGAATGGCTCGTTATATAGACATCAGCACTACTATATACCATATCTACTTGCAGTATGTTGCACCTGAAGACATCCATGTTTACTCAATTGACGAGGTTTTCATGGACGTAACCAAATACCTTAAGATTTACAACAAGACTCCAAGAGAGCTTGCCCAGATGATGATCAAGCAGGTAATGGAAGAGACCGGAATCACTGCAACTGCTGGCATTGGTACCAATATGTACCTTGCCAAGGTAGCCATGGATATTGTTGCCAAACACACCGATCCGGACGAAAACGGCGTTCGCATGGCTGAGCTTGATGAGATCAGCTACAGACAGCTCTTATGGGATCATGAGCCACTTACAGACTTCTGGCGCGTTGGAAGAGGCTATACCAGAAGACTTAAGGCTCTTGGAATTAATACAATGGGAGATATCGCCAGATGTAGTCTTGGCGGCGAGAGAGAGTTCTTTAACGAAGACCTTCTGTACAAGAACTTTGGAATAAACGCAGAGCTCCTTATAGACCACGCCTGGGGCTATGAGCCCTGCACCATGGAGATGGTCAAATCCTACAAGCCTGACAACAATAGCGTAAGTCAGGGACAGGTTCTCCACTGTCCGTATACCTATGATAAATGCCGCATCATTGTCAAAGAGATGGCAGAGGCACTAGCTCTTCAGCTGATGGAAGAGGAGAAGGTCACAGATCAGATAGTTCTATCTATCGGCTACGACGCAGAGAGCCTTAATGACCCTGAGATTCGTAGGAAATATCACGGTGATATTGGCAAGGATTACTACGGTCGACTTATTCCGGTGCATGCTCACGGTAGCTACAATCTTGAGGAGTTTACTAATCTTAGTGACAACATTATTGAAGCAGCCCTACATATCTACGACTCTCAGGTTGATGAGAATCTTTTGATGAGACGCGTAACTATCGTTGCAACGCGTGTTCTTAGTGAGACAGAAGCTGAGAAAACTGTAGAATCCTCCTACGAGCAGCTTTCTCTTTTTGTTGATTACGATGAAAAAGAGAAGGAGAAGAAAGAAAAGGAAGCTAAGAATGCCAAGGCTAAAGCCCTTCAGAAGGCGACCTTGGAGATACAAAAGAAATTTGGTAAGACTGCTATTGTCCGTGGAACCTCCTATGAAGAGGGCGCAACAGGCATGGACAGAGCAAGACAGATAGGCGGACACAAGGCATGAGTATTGATAAATACAAGGATATGTTATATATGGACAGACCGGTTTCCAGGAAGCATAAGCCAATGCCTCTTGAGAACAGGGCCGCTCAGTTTGCGCCTTTTGCAGCGTTAACTGGCTACGACGATGCTGTCACTGAAACTGCCCGTCTTACAGAAAGCAAAATCGAGCTCAGCGAAGAAAAGAAGGCTGAGCTCGACCAAATACTATCTAATCTTAATTTAGTTATTTCAGAGCACCCTAAGGCTACAATCACCTATTTTGTGCCTGATGAAGTAAAAGCTGGTGGCGAATATGTCACCATTTCTGCCAATATCCGCAAGATTGATTCTGTCAGCCGAAGCGTAATGCTGATGGATAAATCCACCATAGCTATCGATGACATCATCAGTATTGAACCTGATAGCGGAGAAGCATAATTATCCTCTTAACATGAATTTCCTAGCTACTCCAATAGCAACCTTGTATGGGAGAGGGCGGACAACCTTATCTGCCTCTTTTATCATTTTTCTGATAGGTATACTCTGAGGGCAGTGCTGCTCGCATTTTCCACATTCAATACACTGTGTTGCAAAGGCTGGCTCTTTTTTGAGAGCTACAGTCTGGAAATACTCACCTCTGGCTTCTGCCTTACTCTCAAGCGCTGTCATATTGTAGCATCTAAAAAGGGCAGGAATATCAACGCCTTTAGGACAAGGCATGCAATATCTGCATCCTGTACATCCCACAAGCTCTGTCTCAGAAATGATCTTTTTAACCTGATCTATAAGTTCGAAATCCTTGTCGGTAAAAGAGCCTGCTGTAGCGCTGGATGCGATGCGACAGTTCTCCTCAACCATTTCTATAGAATTCATTCCCGATAAAACACAGGTAACTTCCGGCTGATTCCAGAGCCATCTAAGTCCGTATTCAGCTGGTGTGTAGCCAGTGTCCTGAGCATTTATAAGCTCTTTTGCCTTATTAGGAAGGAGATTAACAAGCTTACCTCCTCTAAGAGGCTCCATGATAACTACTGGAATTCCCTTTTTAGCTGCATGCTCGAGGCCCTTTCTACCGGCCTGAGTGTGCTCATCCATGTAGTTATACTGAATCTGGCAGAAATCCCAGTCATAGGAATCAAGAATTCCTATGAAATCCTCTGTATTTCCATGATAGGAAAAGCCGATATTTCTGATCTGGCCAGTTCTTTTCTTTTCCTCAACCCATTCCCTGATGCCGACTCTCTCAAGCTTATCCCACTGATTAAGAGCTGTCATGTGGTGCATCAGATAATAGTCCACATAGGTGGTACGAAGTCTTTTAAGCTCCTCTTCAAAATACTTATCCAGAGCAGCTCTGCTTCCTACAAGGTACTGTGGAAGCTTGGTTGCTATGTTTATCTTTTCCCTGATGCCATTTCTCTCCACGATTTCTCCGAGAGCCGCTTCACTTCCTGAATAAACATAAGCAGTATCGTAATAATTGACGCCCATCTCATAGGCTTTCATTATCTCTTTTTCTGCCTTGTCTATATCGATGCCACGTCCATTAGTAGTAAAACGCATACATCCATAGCCAAGGATTGAAATTGGTTCACCATTTCTGTTCTGCCTGTACTCCATATGTTTCTCCCTATTTGAAAAACAACTATCCTACAAGCCGATTATATTATTCAACTCACATTTTGTAAAATTATATTTTATAAAATATTAACTAAAAATACTCTCTCTTTTTTATGCGAATTATCTTGTGAGGTCCTGTACCCACTTATACTTCCTGAATCTGTACATAACCCACGGAATCTTGCCAACTTCATCAAGACAGGTGCATGCATAAACTAAAAGAGGAGACCAGTGGAATACAAACGCACCAGCAAGAGCCAGCGGAATCGCTATACACCACATAGTAACGATAAGACTGTACATATCAAAAAGTGTGTCTCCGCCGCCATCAAGTACTCCGTTGATGGTTACTGTGTTCACAGCTCTTCCTATCATGTAAACAGACATGATGATCATCATTCCTACAAGGTAATGTCTTGCTGTATCCGTGAGGATTACTCCGTTAACAACTATAGGCGTAACAGCAAGAACAAGTGCTGTAGAAACAAAGCCTATTACATAAGATATGTTCTTGAGCTTGATTCCATACTGCTTGCCAAGCTCAAGTCTGCCAGCACCAAGCTCGTTACCAACTATAATTCCCGCTGCGCTTCCTATTCCGTTACAGAGACAGCAGATAAGATCTCTTACTACAGCAGCGATAGAATTGGCAGCTGCTGCATCTACGCCAAGATGACCCATGATAGCTGTATACGAAGTAAATCCTATTCCCCAGCAAAGTGATCCTCCTAGAAGCGGTAAATACTGCTTCATAAAGTCTTTGTACAACTGAAGAGGAACAGCAAACATTCTGCCAAGTGCTGGTCTGATATATGAGGGCTTAAGTGATATCACAATACAAAGTGTCAGCTCTATAACTCTTGAGATTGTTGTAGCGAGGGCTGCGCCTCGAGCCTCCATTCTTGGTGCTCCCAAAAGTCCAAAAATGAATATAGCATTAAACCCTATATTCAGAAGAACCGCACCAGTACTGATAAGAGCTCCAGCCTTGACGTTTTCAGTAACCTTCATAATAGAAAGGTAGCTCTGGGAAATACCTGTAATAAGATATGACCAGCCAGCAATTCTGAGATAACTTGTACCAATAGCTATCAGCTCAGGGTCTGATGCAAATATGTGCATGAGCTGTCCAGGGATAAGCTCGCACATGGCAAAAAATATCACGGCAACAACTTCACTTGAAATAAGCATCAGGTTAAAAATATTCTCAAGAGCTTTTTTATCTCCCTTGCCCCAGTACTGGGCTCCAAGAATAGCACCAGCTGTAGTAGAAGAGAAGAGGAACATGTTCTGAACAAACTGTATCTGAGTTGCAAGAGAAACAGCTGTCATCTGCTCCTGTGTTACTCTTCCAAGCATAAGAGCATCTGCAGCTGCCACCATAGCAAGCATCAGGCTCTGAAGTGCAATTGGAAGTGCTATCCTTATAAGGTTCTTGTAAAAAAGCTTATTATCATTTTTTGTTTCCACTAATAAATCTCCTGTAGTTTCCGCACTATTACTAGATTCCCTTGAATTAATAGTGCGCAATTAATCTTTTAATTCAATTTTACCATGTTACCAAATTAGAAACTAAATGCAACTTTTTTCTTTTATGTAGTGTTATATATTTGTAAACAGATGCACATGTGATAATATTGTTAATAGTTTATTTTTTAGAGGAGGATTTATCATGTTTTGTCCAAATTGCGGAACAGAAATTACAGGGGAAGAAAAGTTTTGTCCTAACTGCGGCGCAGATGTAAGCGCAGCATTAGATGGAAACGGAGCACCTACAGCTGATGCTGGTGCAGCTCAGTCACAGGGTCAGCCAGCTGGTTTTGATTTCAATGCTTATCAGCAGAGCGCACAGCAGAACTTTGGTCAGCAGGGCAATCCACAGCAGGGATCACCTTACTACCTTAATGTTTCAGGTATTCAGAAGAGAGATCTTGCACTTGCGATCATTCTTACAATTGTAACTTGCGGTATCTATGGTATTTACTGGTTCATCGTTCTTACAGATGAGACTAACCACATCACAAACCAGACAGAAGGCGCATCTGGCGGACTTGCATTCCTGTTCACAATCATTACTTGCGGTATTTACTATTTCTACTGGTCATACAAGCTTGGTGAGAAGGTTGACATGATCAAGGGCACACCTAACGGAAGCTCTTCAATCTTGTTCCTTATCCTTAGCATCTTTGGTCTTGGATTTGTAAACTACATCATCGCTCAGGATGCAATCAACAACCTTGTAGCTTCTTGCTAATTATTTAAGAGCATAATAAAAGGTATGCATGTAAATGGCATTTGTCATCTACATTGCATACCTTTTTTATTGTCTTTTTCTAAAAAGAATTACTTAGCAAGACGGATTACATTCCAGCTTCTAGCAGGAAGTGTGCTTGTAAGGATTCCCTTAGTAACCTTAGAATTCTTGGTTGCATCTACAGGCTTAACATTGTCAGGGTTCTTTTCTGTGTTAATTGCCTCAAGATCTGTATGTGTGAGTACGCTATGCTCAACAACCTTGTAATCAGCAAACTGTCTGAGATCGCAAGTAAGCTCGAAGTCATCCTCAAGGTTCTTGTTAACTGCAAAGAGTGTTACTGCATCGTTTTCATCATCAGCAACAACTACACAATCAACGTAAGGAGCATCGCCGTGCTTGGACTCATAAGTTGGAACCTTAACTACTGTGTTGAGAACCTCTCCACGTCCATAAACACTTGTCTGCATATATGGATAGAAGATAGTCTGTCTCCATGCACCTGTATCTGATGTCATGATAGGTGCGATAACGTTAACAAGCTGAGCAAGGCATGCAATCTTAACTCTGTCTGCATGACGAAGCATTGTGATAAGCATAGAACCAACAAGGAGTGCATCCTCGAAGTTATAAATATCCTCAAGCTGATGTGGATGCTCAACCCACTTCTCAATCTTCTTGTCCTGCTCATTTGAGTGATACCAAACGTTCCACTCGTCAAATGAAAGGTGAATATCCTTTTTCTTTCTCTTAACAGCCTTAACATAATCACAGATGCTAACTACCTGGCTGATAAACTGATCCATAGCTACGCTGCTTGCAAGGAAGTTAGGTGTGTCATGCTCGCCATTTCCGTAGTACTGGTGGAGTGAGAGATAGTCGATGTTGTCATAAGCGCACTCAAGGACTGTTCTCTCCCAGTTACCAAATGTAGGCATTGTAAGTCCTGAAGAACCACATGCTACAGTCTCGATTGTAGGATCAACAAGCTTCATGATCTGGCCTGCGAGGTCAGCCTTACGTCCGTATTCCTCAGCTGTAAGGTGTCCTGTCTGCCAAGGACCATCCATCTCGTTACCAAGGCACCAGAGCTTGATTCCGTAAGGATCCTTAACTCCATTAGCAATTCTCATGTCAGCATACTTGGTTCCGCCCTTGCTGTTGCAGTATTCTACTACATTCTTGGCATCATCGATTCCACGTGTACCAAGGTTTACAGCATACATAGGCTTGGTTCCGCATTTCTTACACCAATCCATGAACTCATCAAGACCAAACTGGTTAGTCTCAACAACGCCCCATGCAAGCTCGATTCTACGAGGTCTGTCCTTCTTAGGACCAACACTGTCTTCCCAGTTAAAAGATGATACGAAGTTTCCACCAGGATATCTAACGATAGGAACGTTGATCTCCTGAATAAGCTTCATGACATCCTTACGATATCCGTTTTTATCGGCAAATTTGTTGCCTGGCTGATAAATACCTTCATACACAGCACGTCCAAGGTGCTCTATGAAAGAACCAAAGATTCGCTCATCTACCTTACTGATAGTAAAGTCACGATCGATACAAACCTGTACTTTGTTTTCAATTTTTGCTTTTTTCATTTTAAATACCCCTAAAATAATTTACAGTTACATGAATAATATAATACATTCTTTATAAAAAGGAAATGGAAAATACTCATTTATTTCTTAAAAAAATGTTAAGATGTAGGTTAGAGGAGAAATATTATGAGCAAGAAAAATACACTACTTAAGCTTGGCATATTCTCTACTGTTTTTGGTGGGGTTTATGCTTTTACTAACTATATTTATCAGATATCTATGGTGCCCAAGCAGCACACAGATGCAGATGATGGAAGGGATTTTGACCCGGCTATCACAGATGGCAGACGCTTTGTGCGAAATCATCCTGACAGACAGGATATGTATATTGATTCTGTAGATCAGTTAAGACTACACGCATCCTTCATTCCTGCCAAGGAAGACAGCCACAGATATGCGATTGTCATCCATGGAATCTGGGATAACCACGAAGCCAACGGTGTTTACGCCAGATATTATCTTGATAAGGGCATTAACTGCCTTCTTCCTGATCTTCGAGGCTTTGGTCTGAGCGAAGGTGATTATATCGGATACGGCTACGATGACAGACTTGATATCATCGAGTGGATAAATTGGATTGTCAAAAGAGATCCTGAAGCTAAGATTCTAATTCATGGAATGTCCATGGGATCAGCTACAACTCTTATGACAACAGGAGAGCACCTTCCAAGAAATGTTAAGGCAGCAATTGCAGACAGTGCCTACGCTACACTTCGCGAACAGTTTGCTCACACCTACAAACAGTTCAAAGGCTCTATTGTTCCTACGCCTATAGCTCTTTTCCTGGCAAGGGTTATTATCTACCTGAAGGCTGGATTTGACATCAATGAAGTTAATCCAATTGAAGCGGTCAAGAATTCTACAACACCAACACTCTTCATTCATGGAGATAATGACACCTTCATTGATCCACATATGTGCTCAAGACTTTATGAAGCAGCGAAATGTCCCAAGCAGTATTGCATGATCCTTGGCGCAGGCCACATTGAATGTGTAACTGTTGATCCTGAGAACTACTGGGGCAAGATTGAGAGCTTCCTCTCAAAAACTGATTTTTGATATATAACAAGCAGGGATATATTAACTCACATGCAAACCTCCGATGATTCTGTGAATCAAATCGGTTTGTATGCAAGTTTAATATATCCCTGCTTATTTATATAATCATATTATCGATAACGTTTTTAGAACAAACAACCAGAATGTTAATGAGAAGGAGCATCCGAAGGTAGTCATCATAATGATACTGCTACTGAGTGTTCCCTCATGTCCCATGTTCTTGGCCATTATAAAGCTTGAAACTGTTGTAGCTGAGCCAAGCATAACAAGAATCGCTATTATCTGTTCATCCCTAAAGCCAAGAGCTACAGCAAGAGGCATGAACACGCCTACAAGTGCAAATAGTTTGATAAAGCTCGCAAGTAATGTGGGCTTTATTTTATTTACAGCCCTGGCAAAATCAAAGGTTGCACCCATGGACATAAGTCCAAGTGGAGTAGCAAGGCCTCCGACACTGGAGATCATTGAACCCATAATTTTGGGCACAGGAAGCTTTAGAAGTGACCACATAAGGCCACAGAAAATTCCAATCAGAATTGGATTTTTGGCTATTCCTATGAGTGTTTTCTTAAACAGCTCTTTTTGTACATCGTCTGAATTATTGTCTTCGCTTGTGTATCTACCAAGAACTGCTGACTTAGGAGCTGTCAGCATCAGTATTATTACAGCAAAGATATTGTAAATTGGCACACTTCCGATGATCATAAGTGGTGCCATTCCTGTACTACCTGTTCCGTAGATATTGTGAATAAATGCTATTCCCAGAAGTGCTGCACTGCTGCGGTAGGCACCTTGAATGAACTCACCTCGCTCTGCTTTATTCTTAATGATCAGCTTGGATATCAGTGTGATCACCAGAATACTAAGTAATGTGACCAGAAGACAGAACAGTACAAATCTGCCATTCCAGGTTCCAGCAAAATCCTGCTCTGCAAGGTCTTCAAATAAGAGCACAGGAAGCGCAACCTTGAAAACAAACTTATTCATCCAGCTTGCTGCCTTCTCATCGATGATATGAAGCTTATTAAATACATATCCCAACACCATCAAAAGAAAAATCGGCAGTGTCGCATTCAAACTAAATATCAGATTTTCCATAAATACCTCAAAAACCACATACCTGTAAGTAATAACAAGACCTATTATACTTACAAATATGTGGTTTGCAATTAATCTTTTAGTAATAATCCAACCGGGCAATGGTCTGAACCAAGGGCATCAGCATAGATTTTGGCATCCTCAACCTTATCCATAAAACTCTCTGATACTACAAAGTAGTCTATACGCCAGCCAGCATTCTTGGCTCTTGAATTAAATCTATAAGACCACCAGGAATATGCTCCCTCAAGGTCTGGATAGAAATGTCTGAAGGTATCAACAAGTCCGGAAGCAACTACATTATCAAACTTAGCTCTCTCTTCGTCAGTAAATCCAGCATGTCCTCTGTTTGGCTTAGGATTTTTAAGGTCAATCTCCTTGTGAGCAACATTGAGATCACCGCAGTAGATTACTGGCTTTTTCTCCTCAAGCTTCTTGATATATGCAAGGAAATCATCCTCCCAGACCTGTCTGTACTCAAGTCTTGAAAGGTCCTCTTTGGCATTGGGAACATAAACTGTTACGAGGTAGTAGTCCCCATATTCAGCCGTGATCACACGTCCCTCATGGTCGTGTTCCTCTATTCCAAGTCCATATGTTACAGAGATTGGCTTTTCTTTGGTGAAAATAGCAGTACCTGAATATCCCTTCTTTTCAGCATAATTCCAGTACTCCTC
>JAEEGI010010394.1_pt1 | contig 20229 bp, 15 predicted proteins | sample 8958751 | NCBI WGS metagenome assembly JAEEGI01 (sample SAMN16246545, study PRJNA631951) | gut metagenome | biome: gut microbiome; feature: rumen; material: KS-attached | host: Bos | place: Iran: Karaj | collected 2018-10 | reverse complement strand
GGTGCTGCTCTTGGTGGTATTTTGAATGCCGAGCTGCTCAAGGCAAAAGGCTTCTTTGACTAATCGTAATCAGCTTTTACAGCAAACTATAACGTGCCAATGAATACAAAGTTTATTGCCAATATGACACGACTCTACGGACTGATAGTTGTTCTGTCGAACATATTGGCAGTTGTTGTAGCTACGGCAGTTTCCATGCCTGTTGGCGATTCAGACAATATGCAGTTGTGGAGCCAGTTTATTGACTCGCTGCATGTTGGTACTATTGTAATTGTTGCAGCTTTTTCGGTTCCAACAGTTGTGTGTATAAGGTATGCGGCAAAGGCTTTGCAGACAGAAGAGCAGATGCTTGAAAACATAGCAGAGATTCCTTCTGTTTTTTCACTTTCATCTGTAATCGGCTGGAACCTTTATTATTTTATTGAAATACCTTTTGTAATCTACGCAAGAGTTAAGCTTGGAATCCATATTAAAGATATTCTACTTACAAGCTGGACTTTCTCATTCTTTTCCGGCGTTACAGCTTATACAATTTCCTTCCTTACAATTGAGATTTTGAACCGCCTCGTTCTGCTGCCAAAGGTTTTCCCCGATGGCCACATTAAGCACAAGAAAAAATCGGTAAGGCCAAAGTTTTCTCATCTGATTTTTTTCAGCTTTATTGTTTCATCAGCCTTTCCTACAGTTCTACTGCTTGTTAATCTTATTTCCGTTCAGATAGAAAATAAGCTGGAAATGAATAAGGGAATTATTTTTGTAGCCTGTCTACTGATGGTTGTTTCTTTTTCAATCTGTATTGCCCTTTCGCGAATAATTGTAAATCCTATTAATAAGCTTACGGTTGCCGCCGGCAGGATTAAGGATGGCGATTACAAGACTAAGGTTGATGTTGTTACTAACGATGAGCTTGGTGTTCTGGCCGACAGTTTTAATGATATGGCTGTTTCGCTTGCCGAAAAAGAGTTTATGCGCGATACCTTTGGTAAGGTTGTTGACCCGGAAGTCCGCGATTATCTTATGAAAAAGGATATTTCGCTTGGCGGTGAAACACGTGAGGTTACGGTTCTTTTCTGTGATATCCGAAGCTTTACTTCTATGAGTGAAAAAATGGCGGCGGCTGATGTTGTGTCGCTTTTGAATAAATATTTTACGGCTCTCGGCGAGTGCATTACAAATCATCACGGAATTATAAACAAGTATATTGGTGATGCAATCATGGCGATTTTTGGTGCGCCGGTTGAGGCTGAGAACAGTGCGCTTGATGCGTTCCAGGCTGCTTTAGATATGAGGAAGGCTCTTGTGGCGGTGAACGGGGAGTTTGCACGGGCTGGTTTGCCGCAGCTTAGTTTTGGTATTGGCATTCATACCGGACCGGTTTTTGCCGGGACAATAGGTGCGGCTTCCCGAATGGAATACACGGTTATTGGCGACACTGTTAATACTGCCAGTCGCATGGAAAGCCTCTGCAAAACTTATAAAAAAGATTTGCTCATTTCGGAAGCAGCGGCAAAGAAGATTGGGGATGGAAACGGAATTGGTGGTGCCACACAAAATGGTGCCGGCGGCTTCAGCCTCAGCTTCCTCGATGAAACAGAAATCCGCGGCAAAGAAGAAAAGATGAAGCTGTATACAGCGTAGGGATTGTCGGATCAAGTCCGACAATGACAGAATGTTATTTTTTAGCGACTATAATCATCGTGCGGGCATTCTGGTCGTAAGGTGACAAATCAAAATCGCCGTAAGCGTTGGCGGAAGAAAATCCACAGGAAAGCATTTTTTTGCACAAGTCCGGGGCAGAGTAGAGCCGCTGGGTATAGGTGTGAGTTATGATGCCGGGGGTGTTGCCACTGGTGATAGTGGAGCTGGTTGTGCTACCGCTTTTGCTTGTGGTGTTACTGGAGATGTTTTCTTCTGCCTGAATTGGAATTAGTGTCCATTTAGAACGCAATCCTTCCCATGCACCTTCTACAGAAAACTCAGTCTTTACATGAAAGCCTGCACGGTCAAACTCTTCACCTTTTGTAAAATACATCACGGCAGTTTCGCGACTGGTACATTCCATTATAAAGGTGCCGCCCTGTTTAAGTGCCCCTGCAATGTTTTTCAAAATAATTATGTCTTCTTCTTCGGTATCGCAGTAGCCGAATGAAGTGTAAAGATTTATTGTGCAGTCAAACTTTTTTTCGGAGGTAAAGGTTCGTAAATCCTGATTCAAAAGTGTAAGGGAAACTCCTTCATCTTCTGCACTCTGAGCGGCAGCTTCCAGAACTGGTTTTGTAATATCAACACCGGTAACGTCCATACCAAGTGTCGCAAGTTCAACTGAAATCCGTCCTACACCGCAGGCGGCATCCAGTACAGTGTCCCCCTTTTTCAAACCGGCAATTTTAGTTACATAATTGGCAACCGTGGGCGCTTCTTCCCAAAGATTGTCGTCGTACATAATGGGAGCGTAGTTAATCCAAAAGTCTTCTGATTCAAACCATTGCTTCATAAAAACTCCGCGGGAATCAGTGTCATATCATTCAATTTCAGCTGCGGCATCAAGACTCTTCTGAGCCATTGCTTCCATACCGGTACCTGCAGCGGTAAAGATTTCTGCCGAGTGGGTAAAGGCGTATTTTGCCTGAGACTTTTCGGCATTAGTTGGATTGCCTTTTAAAAGGATTATACCTTTTACATAATAGTCCGTACCAAGAGCAAGAGTGTTTTCTGCAGCCCGGTCGTAGAAAATTGCTTTTTCAAGAGCTTCGAGTGCTGGCTGCTTTTTGTTGCTTAAAGAACGTACCTGTGCAATTTTATACCAGGTAATTCCAATCTCAGAAAGATATCGGTTATCGGTATAAAGCTTAGCGGCTTTTGTGTAGGAAGCTTCGGCATCTGGATAATTTTTTTGTACACGGTAAATATCACCCATTGTACTTTCCAGTTGAGCTTCGTTGTACGGGTCGTTTTTAAGAACCTTCTGATGCTTTTCCAGAGTTCTGATTATATTTGAATAATCAGCCTTTTCATCCTGTGTGGCAATAATGATTCGGGCCTCACTCAAGGCACACAGCGCTGTATTCTTATCGGTGTCGATTGAATAGGAAGCATAAACCTTTGCCTTTGAAAGATTCGCTTCTGCTTTTTGTGTGTGTGGCGGATTGTACGAAAGGTCAAGACTCACGTAAGCAAGTGCAACCGAAGTAAGAAGGTCGTAATCATCAACTGTCATAGAAAGCTTTTCAGCCTGATCCAGAAAGTATTCAGCTTTAGTGTATTCGCCCGAAAGAATGCTTGCATTTGCAGATTCGAGCATTTCTTTTGCATTGGAATGAATTGTGGTTATTTCCATTTCGCGCTTTGGTTTGGAGCCGCAGGAAATAAAGTTTGCCGAAGCTAACAATAAAAGCAGGCCGGCGGCGATAGAGTGTTTTTTCATTAGAACGATTCCTCCCTGAGCTTAGGAGTTGCACTTGTCTGTTCTGCACGCTCCGTTGCATTTCCTTTAATCAGAGGATTGTTCTTAAGGGCAACAACAACATCCTGTACCTGTTTAATAAGTGTCTGCACCTGAGTAAGAATTACCGTAATCTGCGGCATATTATTACCAAGTGATGATGAAATTGTATTAATGTCGGTTATTGTCTGATTAAGACTTGTAAAGAGACTGTCGATTGCACCCTGAGATTCTTCAGATTCGAGCAGTCTTGGAATAAGTCCCTGAGTGTCCTGGAATTGATTAACAACACCGTTTACGTCCGTAAGGATTTTGTTCAGCTTGTTGATTGGAACGTTCAGACTGTCAACAATTTTAGAAAGAGGAACAGAATCATCACCAGCGAGGAACATGCTAACCTGATTCAAGATTGTATTGATTTCGGAAATAGTTTCTGAAAGCGGAGATTCAGCTTTTGAGCCGTCAAGAATACCGTTCAAGTCGGTAACAAGAGAATTGACGTTGTTTATAAGCTCGGCTACAGAGTTGAAAACGGCAGTTATTGAATCGGCCTGGTCTGTTATGATTACCCTGTGCGAAGCTATGTTCTTTTTTCCTTCATCACTTGCTTTTTCGGGAATAAGGGAATCATCGTCTATAACAGTTGATGAAATGCCCTGATGGAAAATTAACGAAGAACCCAATCCTATTGGATTTACAACAAGCTCCAGAATAGAACCTTCCGTGATTCGGTCAATATATTCATCAGAAATGTAAAAATTAACAACAACCTGATCTTTTTCATCAAGCTCGATTGTGGTTACCTTTCCGATTCCAAAGCCCTTGTACTGAATTGCCATTCCTTCCGAAACGTTAGAGGCTGAGTTTACGATTGTATAATACGGATGCTTTGGTACAAACCATTTCTGTTTTGAGCCGATTAGAAAAAGTATAAAAATGAGCGAGGCAATTGCCAGAAGGGAAAGCGTTCCTACAATCTGGTCCGCATACTTAATTCTGAATTTCATTACTTTTTGTCCTTATGATTCTGTTAGTGACCACGCCTGAATCAAAAACATACCGGTTACCGTCAAAGGTTTTTATAAACTCGGTGTCGTGACTAACGTAAATCAATGTATGTTTTTTATTATAGCAAAAATCCTTGAGCATTGAAACAAATATATTTGTGGTTCGTTCATCAAGAGATTCTGTAGGTTCATCCAAAAAAAGAATATCAGGGTTGCAGATAATCGCACGGGCAAAGCCAACCATTTTCTGTTCGCCGATTGAAAGGCCGGCTGGTCTGATTGTGATTGGTTTTTCGCAGCCGACGAGTGTATAAACTTCGTAAATGCGTTTTTTTCGTTCTTCGGCAGACATCTTAGGGTAGTGGATTCTCAGTGGGAGTTCAAGATTCTGATATACGTTTTGATTCTGCCATAAAGCTGAGTTCTGGAACATAAAACCTGTTCGAACACGAAAAGCTTCATTTTCCTTTCGTGTCATCATAGAAACATCTTTTCCATTATAAAGCAGCTTTCCTCTTGTTGGTGTAGTTATTCCTGCAATAAGCTTTAATGCAGAAGATTTTCCACCGCCCGGTTCGCCCAGAAAAGCAGTAATTGTGCCTTCTTCCACGGTAAGAGACAAATCCTCTACGATGGTGTAGTCGTTTGCTAAAAATGAGATTTCCTGCATTTCGAACAAAGGAGTTTTTTCAGAAGACATAAGACAACACCGTTATAAAAGCATCTGCAATAATACACCAGACAAAGGCTTTAGAAACAGCCCTTAAGCCTGCCATTGGGATTTCTGTTGTTGCATAACCTGCATTAAATCCATAAAGAGTTGCTGCGCCCGAAATTATCATGCCGAAAATCAGGCTTTTTCCCAGAGAAATTAAGATTGTTTCTACTGTGATTGCCTTGAACAGGCTGTTAAAGTATTCGGGAATATCTGTTGTTGAAATAAACTGTACTACAATCGATGGTAACATGAGTCCGAAAATAGAAAAATAAATGTTCAGGAAAAAGAGTGATAAAGTTACGGCAATGAAACGGGGAGCGGCAAGGTGGGTAATCGGGTCTACGCCGGTAGCGATGTATGCTTCGATTTCGTGGCCAACTACCATTGTGCTGAGCTCGGTTGCGATTGCAGTTGCCGAACGCGCAGTTACTACAAATGCTATGAGCAGGGGCCCAAGTTCCCGCATTACTATTAAAACTAAAAGGTCGTAAGTAAGCTTTGCCTGTCCGATTGAAACCAGAAATGTATTTCCAAGCAGAATTACCGAGGTTCCGATTCCTACTGCAAGTACACCGCAGATTGGAAGTGCTTCAACGTATGTAAAAAGCAGCTGCATGATGAGGATTTTTCTTGCAGCCTTTCCACGGAACATAAATATAAACGAACTGATAATGAGTTTTCCCAGATAACCCACAAAATAGAAAAAATCCGAAATATTTGTCCGTATCGATTTTCCAAGCTGCTTTACCATGCTTTTCTGCCTTTTTTAATTCATAAAGATAGTTTTACTCTTTAATTATCGGCAGGAATAGCTAAAAACTGTTGCATTATTTTTATTTGTGTTTTTTATTAAGTTTTCTCTGTTTATGCTTTTTCCGCCAGTTCTTCCCAGCGGGCATACTTATTTTCCAGAGATTCACAAACTTCTTTGTAGCGTTTTGTTACTTCCTGCAGCTTTTCAAAATCCCCGATAGACATTTGTGCTTCAAGTTCAGTTTTTTCTTTTTCAAGCTGCGGGATTTCGGTATCTAAGGCTTCGAACTCTTTCTGCTCTTTGAAGGTGAGTTTCTTTTTAGTGGCACTGGCTGGCTGTTGTTCATTTGGGACTGCCTGTTCCGATTGTGCCTGCAGTTTTTGATCAAACTGTTTTTGTTCGTTCTTTCTAGAGTCTTTTTCTTCCTTCTCTTTTTGCTGGCGCAGTTCTTCCCTGTATTCAATATACTCCGAACATTTGCCTACAAACCCGCTGATGGAACCGTCTTCTTCAAGAATGAACAGGGAATCAACAGTTTTGTCCATAAAGTAGCGGTCATGGCTTACGAGCAGGAGACAGCCTTCGTAGTTCATCAAAAACTGTTCGAGTATATTCATGGTGAAGATGTCAAAGTCGTTTGTAGGTTCGTCAAGAATCAAAAAGTTTGGATTTTCCAGGAGCAGGCGGACAAGATAAAGACGTTTACGCTCACCGCCGGAAAGTGTACTTACCGGTGAATGCTGGATTTTTCCTTCAAATCCGAACTCTTCCAGGAAACGGGAGGCACTTACTTCTTTTTTTCCGTCGTTTAAGGTCATACGCTCGGCAGTTTCCTTTATGTATTCAAGGACGGTAAGGTTTGTGTCTTTGAACTGCGGGTTCTGGGTGTAGTAGCCGAACTTTGTATTCAAGCCCACTTCTACGTTGCCGGTGTCTGGCTTAAGGTTTCCTGTGACGATGTTAAGGAATGTGGTTTTACCGCTGCCGTTATCGCCAAAGATTCCGATTTTCTGTCCCTTGGTGAACTTGTACGAAAAGTTACCAATAACTGGTATTGTTTTCGATTCTTCCTGTGCAACAAAACCTTTCGGGTAATTCTTACTTATATTGTGCAATTCCAGCACTTTTCCGCCCAACCGCTTACCTTTAACTTCAAATGTAAAGCCTTTATCTGCCTGGAACTTTTCGCGGTTGATAAGCTGTTCGTCTCGCTGGATTCGGGCTTTAATTTTTGTGCCGCGTGCACATGGCCCTCGTAAAAGCCAGTCGCGTTCAAAACGTAGTACCGATTCTATGCGCCGTTCTGTATTTTCTTCGATTTCGGCCTCGGTTTCCTTTTTTTCCAGATACTGCGAATAGTTTCCCTGATAAAGCTTAAGCTTGTTTCGTGCCAGTTCGTATATGTTTGTGCAGACTGCATCAAGAAAGTAGCGGTCGTGGGTAACCATAAGTACGGAACGTTTTGTTTCCTTAAGATAGTTCTGCAGCCAGGTGATAGTCGTTATGTCCAGATGGTTTGTAGGCTCGTCGAGCAGCAGAATCTTCGTGTCTTCAACAAGAACCTGGGCCAGGGCGACTTTTTTTATCATTCCGCCGGAGAGTGTCCCCATTTTTCGTTCAAGGTCTGTAATGCCCAGTGTTGAAAGTATTGAGCTTATCTGCGATTCGTAATTCCACAGGTCAAGGTTATCCATTTGCAGGAGGATTTGGTCATAGCGTTTTTGTGTGCCAGAAGAGGTGCCTGTGCCGGTACCTGTTCCAGCTGCCATTTCTTCGCAAAGTCTTGTATATTCATTTATAATCTGCAATTTTGGCGAATCATTTTTAAAAATATGCTGACGGATTGTATCTTGTGGATTAAAAGCAGGATTCTGTGGCAGAAAGGAAACTCCGGCTTCTTTGTTCAGTACCACGGTACCTTCATCAGGTTGAAGCACACCAGAAATAGTGTTAAGCAACGTGGATTTTCCTGTACCATTTCGTCCTATAAGGGCAGCCTTTTCTCCGTCCTGTAACCCAAAGGTAACGCCCGTAAAAAGTGGTTTTTCCCGTCCTATTTTAGCCAGATTATTGATAGAAAGCAGATTCATAGGAGAATTATAATAAAAAAAAGTGTTATTGAGAATCAATAGATTTGTATTATTTAAAAATCAGTGGTAAAATATATATTTATAGGAGACTCTTAAAAAGGGAGATTAAAGATGATGAAAAACTATCTTAAAAAAATCGCTTTGATTACAGTTTTAATGACATTGGCAGGGGTGTTGTTCGCTCAGGGAAAAAAATCTGTCGACACAAAAATTATTTCAATTGACAGACACGGAAATATGAACCTTGAAATTACCAATTCAAAGTTTGCTGCAAAAGGTTTTGCTGCCAGCGATATGGTAAACGTAAAAGTTGGAAACTTTAAGTTTACTGCTCCGATTGTAAAAGATTATAGTGATGTTGATAATGGAGAGTATCTTGTAAGAATTAATGGAGAAGAGGTTTCTATAGCTATCAATATGGGAAACCTTCAGAATGTTTCCGGCGCCGAGATGGGCACTCCTGTAAATATTACATTAAAGGAAAAACAGGGATATCTTATTACTTATCAGGTAAAACGCCTTGTAAGAAGTGATGATAGAGAAACCTATTCTAGTGATGAAGTATTTGCAAACTTCCGTGAAGTAAAGATGGGCAGCATTGGTGCTGGAAAACTTTACAGGTCTTCAACTCCTGTAGAAGAGGATAATCCTCGCGCCCCTTATGCAGCAGCTCTTCTTGAAAAAAATCATATTACATCTGTAATTAATCTTGCAGATTCTCAGACAAAGTATCTTTCAAGGGAAAATATACCAGAATATTGTGGCAAGCTTTATGATGAAGGCAAAATCTTGTTTATGAGCATGAGTGCTTCTTATTCTTCAGATGAGTTCCCTGGTGAATTACATGATATTCTTCTGTTCATTGCAGAAAATCCTGGTAATTCATTCTGTGTTCACGGAAAGGAAGGAAAAATACGAACAGGTTATGTTTGCGCCGTACTCGAAGCTTTGTGTGGTGCTTCTATGGAAGAAATTGAAAAGGATTATATGATTACTTTTGAAAACTACTACAGTCTCAAGCGAAACAAGCAGCAGTATGAAAATCTTCAGAAGACAATTCCATATCTCTTCCAGCACATGAATGGCGGCAGCAAGGCAAATCCTAAAAAAATACAGCAGATAACGCAAAAGTTCCTTAAAACAAAAGCCGGTCTCACCGACGAGCAGCTTGCTCAGGTTGTAAAGAACTTGCAATAGAAAAAATCAAAGAAGAGAGTTCGAATTAAAAAAAAGTCACGAAATTGTACAATATATAGAAAAATAGTTTGAATCTTTTTTATGGAGTATTTTTTTGATGGCGGATTTTCAGATTAGACAGATTATCAATGTAGACAAAGACAAATGCGTTAACTGCCACCTTTGTGTTTGGACCTGCCCTGTAAAAATGTGTAACGATGGTTCCGGTGACCACGTAAGCGTTAATTACAAGCTTTGTATAGGCTGCGGTCAGTGTCTTACAGCCTGCATTCACGGTGCAAGATATGGTATTGACGATTTTGGCGCATTTATGCAGGACTTAAAGAAAGGCACAAAGATGATTGCCATAGTGGCTCCGGCAGTTTCAGTTTCTTTTAAGGGAAAGGATCTGGAACTGAACGGCTGGTTACAGTCTCTTGGTGTAGAAGCATTCTTTGATGTCAGTTTTGGTGCGGAGCTTACCACTAAATCTTATGTAGAGCATCTTAAGAAAAACAATCCTAAGCTTGTAATTGCCCAGCCATGTCCGGCACTTGTTTCCTTCTGTGAAATGTACAGACCTAATCTTTTAAAATATCTTGCTCCGGCAGACAGTCCAATGGGACACATAATGAAGATGATCAGGCGCTACTATCCTCAATACAAGGATTATAAGATTGCCGTAATTTCACCTTGTTATGCAAAACGTCGTGAGTTTGATGAAACTGGTCTTGGCGATTATAACGTTACGATGAAGTCTATTGAGTCGTATCTCAGGGCAACACAGACTAAGCTTTCGAGCTTCCCTAAAGTAAAATACATTAATCCTGTTGCAGAAAGAGGCGTTGGTTATTCAACTCCTGGTGGATTAATGCATACGGCAGAAAGATTTGTTCCCGGCATTTCTGCACAGACCCGTAAAATTGAAGGTCATCCGGAGATAATAGAATATTTTGTTCAGCTTGCTAAATCTATGGATAAGGGAGATAAACCTGTTTTTAAGTTGATTGACTGCTTGAGCTGCGGACACGGCTGTAATTCTGGTCCTGCAACCGCTGTAGATAAAATGACTCTCGATGAAATGGAAGGCTATATTGAGGCAAGAAAAGCTGATCGTGAAAAGTATTGGAAGACCTCAGAAATGCGTAGAAAAGCTTCCCTTAAAAAGTTGAATAGAACAATCAATAAATATTGGGAGCCGGGGCTTTACACTCGAACTTACGAAGACCGAAGCAGTATTTTTAAGTCTATTATTAAGAATCCTACCCAGGCTCAGATTGATGAGATTCACTTTAATATGGGTAAGCGCACAAAAGAAGATATTTTGAATTGCGGTGCCTGCGGTTATCGTTCCTGTGAGCAGATGGCTGTTGCAATCTTTAATGGTTTGAACAAGCCGGAAAACTGCCGACACTATAAGAATTATCAGCTTGAAGAAGCCAATGCTGCTCACAGTATAGAGATTCAGAATGCAATTGACCAGGTAAAGAAAACTTCTCTTAATCAGCTTGGTGATAATGACCGTGATGTTAATGCAATTCACAATGTTTCAAATACGATGTTTGACAGTGTAAATAATTCTGCCGCCGCTATTGAAGAAATGATTGCAAACATTAAGTCAATCGATACTATTCTCAAAAATAACGAAGGTTCAATGCTTGCACTTTCAAATGCAACTAAAACAGGTAAATCAAGTATAGAAGAAATCAGCGTATTGATTGGTGAAATTGAAAAGAGTTCTAACGGACTTAGCGAAATGTCCAGCGTAATTCAGCAGATTTCTTCACAGACAAACCTTCTTGCCATGAATGCCGCAATTGAGGCTGCTCATGCCGGTGATTTTGGTAAGGGCTTCTCTGTAGTTGCTGATGAAATCCGTAAGCTTGCAGAAAGTTCTGGAAAAGAGGCTAAGCAGATTTCTGAAGTTTTGAAGGAAGTTAAGTCGCTTATAGATTCTACATTTGGAAAAGCTGTTGCGGTAAGACAGGATATTGATAATATTGTTTCTCTTGCAGATGCTGTTACGAATCAGGAGAATGTTGTTAAAAATGCGGTTGCCGAACAGAATGAAGGCGGTCAGCAGATTCTTGAAACACTCCAGGCTGTTAAGGATAGTGCACAGAGTGTAACGCAGGCTGTAGAGCATCTTAGAAAAACAACAACAAATGTCAAGGAAGCTATAAACGCTATTGACTTGAATATCTAGTAAAATGTGATATTATTCTTAGCATGGCTACTAAGAATAATTCTACCGTCGAAAACGGTACAAAAAAGACTCAAACAAAAGAATCCGCGGAAAGCAAGAAAAAGACTTCTGCGGATTCTTCTGTTAATAAGGGTGGGGAACAGAAAAAGGCTGGTGCAAAAAAGGCCACAAGTACGGAGAAAAAGCCTGCTGGCACAGAAAAGAAAGCTGCTTCTGAGAAAAAAGCTTCTGTTGCGACGGAAAAAAAGCCTGTAAGCTCAGCTGAAAAAAAAGCTCCTACATCATCAGAGAAAAAAGCTGCAACTGATAAGAAGACAACTGCAACTGAAAAGAAAGCAACTACGGTTGAGAAAAAATCAACCACGACAGAAAAAAAATCAACTGCAACTGAGAAAAAAGCCACTGCAGAAAAAAAGTCTGCTCCATCAACGGAAAAGAAAGCTATAACTGCAGAAAAAAAAGTAACTACAACAGAAAAGAAATCAACTACGGTTGAAAAAAAAGCAGCAACATTATCACCGGAAAAGAAAGCTCCAACTGCAGAAAAGAAGACAACATCATCAACGGAAAAGAAAACTTCAACAGTATCAGATAATAAAAATCCTCCAAAAGCTCAGATTCCTGAATCACAGAAAGCCGAAGAGGAGGCAGAAGAAAATCCAAAGGAAGTTAAAATCACTTTTAATGCTGCAGAGGCGGTTGAAAAAGCTGAAAAGGCAATGTCTGCAATAGAAGAATATGTTCCTGAATCTGCAAAGCCTAAGTTTTCAAAAGTAAAGAAAATTGTTATTGCAGCAGTTTCTGGCTTTGTTGTGCTTTTGTCGGCAGCCTGGTTTTTCTGCGGTAAACCGATTGTTGAGTTTGGAGCAGAAGGATTTTCTGTTTATACAACCGAAGAACCCATTCTTTATCATATTCCGGAATATCTTTCGGGAGAATATCCGCCTGAAACAAATTATGGTGAAATAAACGGAACGGGTGGAGTTTTTAATACTTCTATTGTTTTAAGTCAGGGAAAGATTACTGTTTCCGGCGATATAATGCGGGACAAGACTCCGCAGCCTGCTACAGACGGTGCTTTCAGCGAAAAGCCTTCTTCAAAATCAGCGAGTGGAACTAAAGGTTCTAATCCTGCTTCAGATTCGGGACATGCAGAAAACAGTCCGCTTTATTTTGGTAACCCGACAGATTCAATGCCCGATTCCCAAATGAATGCGAATTATCTTATGGTAAAGCCTCAGTATACGCTTTCGTATAATACAAGAACTCTTTGTCCTAACTGGGCAGCCTGGCATCTTGATAAATCAAATATGGGACCTGCCGACCGCTGTGATGATTTCCGCCCGGATGAAGATTTGCCTGAAGCCTGGTACGGTGTAAAAAAAGCCGACTACCAATACAACAAATACGGCTTTGACCGCGGCCACGTCTGTCCTTCTGCCGACAGAACTGCAACAAAGCTTGATAACTCAATGACCTTTCTTATGACTAACATGGTTCCTCAGTCACCTGACAACAACCGTGTTATATGGATGCACTTTGAAAACTATGAGCGCGAGCTGGTTAAGGCTGGAAACGAAGTTTACATAATTGCAGGCCCTTACGGAACAGGAGGAACAAGCCAGAAAGGTACTTTTGACGAAATCCCAATCACCCTGAAAAGTAAGGAAGTTCTTCATATGAATGTTCCTGCCTATACCTGGAAGGTTTTAATTGCAATCCCGGACGGTGGTGATGATATTTCCCGCATTGACGAAGAAGCGATTATAATTGCTATAAATGTACCAAACCGTATGGGCATGGGAAAAACCGGCGACTGGGAACAATACATCTGCTCGGTAGATGAAATAGAAGACATGACCGGTTATGACTTTTTTGAACTTCTACCCGATGACGTAGAAGATGCCATCGAAAGCCGTAAATACGTTTATACAAAATAGTGATACTTTTATTCTAAGAATAACTGTAAAAATACGATAACGTAAGATTTATTATAGACAAGGATTGTCGGAGCAAGTCCGACAATGACAAAATAGTTGAGTCCGACAATGATTTTTAATAGGAGATGTTATTATGAATAAGAAAATAGAAAAGCTTCTTAGCGAACTTACTTTGGAAGAAAAAGCTGGACTTTGTTCAGGAAAAGATTTCTGGCGTTCAAAGGCTGTAGAGCGTTTAGGCATTCCATCTATTATGGTGAGCGACGGCCCGAGCGGCTTACGAACTCAGAATGAAAATGGCAAAGATGAAAACGATTCTCGTGTATCTGTAAGCTTTCCTTCCGGCTGTGCAACAGCTTCTTCTTTCGACAGGGAGCTGCTTAAACGCGAAGGCGAGATTCTTGGTGAAGAAGCAAACAACTACAATGTTTCGACTTTACTTGGACCTGCAATCAATATAAAACGTTCTCCTTTGTGCGGACGTAATTTTGAATATCTTTCTGAAGATCCGTATATTTCCGGTGAGTTAGGTGCGGCTTACATAAACGGTGTTCAGTCTAAAAACGTAGGAACATCTCTTAAACATTTTGCTGCAAACAATCAGGAAACAAACAGATTCTCTGAATCGGGAATGATTGATGAAAGAACCCTGCGCGAAATCTATCTGGCCGGCTTTGAAGCCTGTGTAAAAAAATCAAGTCCGGCAACAATTATGTGTTCGTACAACGCAATTAACGGCGAGCTTTCTTCTGAAAATAAATGGCTTTTGAATGATGTGCTCCGCGAAGACTGGGGTTATAAAGGAATGGTTGTTTCCGACTGGGGTGCTGTTTATAACCGCGTAAAGGGAATTAAGGCAGGTCTTAATCTTGAAATGCCATACAGTGGTGGTCTTACAGATAACGATATTGTTGAAGCTGTAAAAAACGGAACTCTCACAATGGAAGAGCTTGATAAATCGGTAAGCTGTGTTTTGGAATGGGTTTTTAATTATGTTGAAAATAAGCAGGCTGGCACTTACGATATGGATAAGGATCATGAAGAATCTGGAAAGATTGCACAGGAATCATGCGTTCTGTTGAAGAATGAAAATAAAGTGCTTCCATTATCAAAAAGACAGAAGGTTTTATTTGTAGGTGCATTTGCCGCAGAACCAAGATATGGTGGCGGTGGAAGCTCAAAAATTAAATGTTACAAATTGACCGATGCGCTTACTGCTGCGAAGAATGCCAGAATAAGTGTTGAATACGCACAGGGCTATGGAAAGGATTTTATTACATCAGATAAAAAGCTTGCGGCTGCTGCTGTAAAGGCTGCGGCTGAAGCAGACAAGGTTGTTATATTTGCAGGTCTTCCGGAAAGCTTTGAATCGGAAGGGGCAGACAGAACCAGTCTTGATATGCCGGCTGCACAGAATGAGCTTATAGAAAAACTGGCAGCGGTAAACAAAAATGTAATTGTCGTTCTTCATAACGGTTCGCCGGTTGCAATGCCTTGGGTAGATAAGGTTAGCGCTATTCTTGAATGTTATCTTGGTGGTGAAGATATTGGAACTGCTCAGATTAATCTTTTGTACGGAAAGGCAAACCCTTGTGGTAAGCTTGCAGAAACTTTCCCAATCAGGCTTGAAGACACTCCTTGCTTTATGAACTTCCCTGGTAACGGCCGCGAAACCTATTATACAGAAGGAATCTTTGTTGGTTACCGCTGGTACGATTGCAGGAAAATGCCGGTGCTCTTTCCATTTGGACACGGCTTGAGCTACACCAAGTTTGAATATAAGGATATAAAGCTTAGTTCAAGCTCCATAAAGGATAAAGCTGGCCTTGATGTTTTTGTGACTATTAAGAACAAGGGAAAAATGGAAGGAAAAGAAATTGTTCAGCTTTATGTTGCAGATAAAACCGGTGTAGAAATCCGCCCTGTAAAAGAGCTGAAAGGTTTTGAAAAAGTATTCTTAAAGGCTGGCGAAGAAAAAACTGTAAAAATCAGCCTTGATCAGCGTTCTTTTGCTTACTGGAATAAAGATACTCACAGCTGGTATGCACCAAGTGGTGAATATGAAATACTAGTTGGTGCTTCTTCGGCAGACATAAGGTTATCTGCAAAGCTTAATGTTACTTCATCATCAGGAAAAGCCTTTAACATAACTCCGCAGACAACTATGGGCGATATGCTCAAGGTAAAGGAAATGGCAAAACTGATTGCAAAGGATTATAAAAAAGCCTGTGCAATTATGGACAATGTTACCGACGAAGAGTTTGAGAAAAAGTTCCCATTCCCTAAGGTTGCAATGCTTGGTATGATACAAAGTGCTCCATTCCGCACCCGCCGTGGTAAAGACGGTTTAAACACTTTTGAAGATATTCAGAAGTACGTGGATGAGTTGAATGAAAAACTGAAATAGTGCGCAAAGTGTACTGGTGAATTAAGTTCAATGATGTACAATGCATACTAAATTGCTCAAAGGAAGTAATCAAAAATGATTCGTTTGCTTGCTAAGTTATTCATAAAAAACAATAAGGATTATAAGAACCAGACTGTACGCGAAAAGTATGGCATTCTTTGCGGCGGATTCGGGATTTTTCTGAATGTAATTCTCTTTGCACTCAAGTTTATTTTTGGTACGATTGCGGCTTCGGTGGCAATGGTGGCAGATGCGTTCAACAACCTTTCCGATGCCGCTTCATCCATTGTGCAGATTTTAGGATTCAAGCTTGCCTCCAAAAAGCCCGATTCTCAGCATCCTTTTGGACACGGGCGGCTGGAATATGTTTCGGGACTTGCAATTTCGTTCCTTATCCTGCTGATGGGTTTTGAATTGATTAAGTCCTCGGTTACAAAGCTGATTAATCCACAGCCGCAGAATTATAATCTTTTTTCTATTCTTGTAATGGGCTTTGCAATTTTGATTAAGTTCTATATGTATTTGTATAACCATCAGATTGCAAAAAAGATTGATTCTGTAACAATGGAAGCAACTGCAAAAGACAGCTTCAGCGATATGATTTCAACTTCTGTTGTAATTATTTCCATCATTCTTTCGCGCTTTACGAGTTTTCCTGTTGATGGAGTTGCCGGAATTATTGTAGGGCTGTTTATTCTTAAAACCGGCTATGAAGCTGCAAAAGATACAATCGGTCCTCTGCTTGGTAATCCGCCGTCCAAAGAGCTTGTTGAAGAAATTGAAAAGGAGCTTTTACAGCATAAGCCTATAATCGGTATGCACGATTTGATTGTTCACGATTACGGTCCGGGGCGAATGATGATTTCGCTTCATGCAGAAGTTCCCGGTGATATGAACATTTTTGATTTGCACGATGTAATTGATGTTGCCGAGGTTATGATTTCGAAAAAGTTCAACTGCAGCGTTGTGATTCACATGGACCCGATTGATACGAATAATACTAAGCTCGAAGAACTAAAAAAAGTTTTGGCCGAAGAATTGCCAAAAATCGACAGCAAGCTTATGTTCCACGATGTACGGATGGTTCCGGGACCAACTCATACAAATCTTATTTTTGATGTTGTAAAGCCTTTTGAATGTGCGTTGACCGATGAACAGCTGATTACAGCAATTAACATTGCAGTTCAACAGCATGATAAGAGCGTTTTCTGTGCAGTTACGATTGATGCACCTTACGTGTAGGATTGTTTGTCACTGTAGAACTATTTGTCATTGTCGGACTTGATCCGACAATCTTCTATAGGTTACATAAGAATAATGAATGTCATTTTCTTCGCAGTTTGCTTCTATTGTTTTAGTCCATCTGCCGGTTAGCTTTGGAAAGTGGCGGTCACCAGGGAAAGAAGCGTCTATTTCTGTGGCATAAACTGTTTTTGCGTATGGAAGAGTCTGACGGTAGATTTCTTCGCCACCTGCTACAAGGATTTCTTTTTCGGTGGAACTTGTGCCTGTCGGTGTACCAGTCGCATTATCAGAGAGTTCTTCTGCATTCACACAATATTCAATCGCTTTTTCAATGCTATCCACCAGCACACAGCCTTCCGGTGCAGCCTTCATCGTTTTTGAAACTATTACGATTGTACAGTAGGGGAGTGCACGTCCTATTTCTTCAAACGATTTTCGTCCCATTATAATATGTTTGTTGTGGCAAACCTGTTTAAAACGAGTTCGCTCAGACGTGAGACTCCAGGGAATCTTACCATCTGAGCCGATTACGCGGTTTTTGTCGTAGGCAACAAGTAAGGCAATGTTTAGCTTTTCTAAATCCAAAATGTTATTCCTGAAAGCTTAGGCTTCAACCTCTACCAGAGAAGCAACCTTCTGTGGCTGTGCGTAAACACTTCTTGCATTTCTATATGGATTTTTGAAGTTCTGAATCTGGTTGCGGATACTTTCAATATGAACTCTGAGCAAATCTCGGTTGATTTCGTTCTGCTTGAGGACACGATTCTGCAAATCAGAAAGTTCATTCTGCAGCTGCTGAATAGACTGAGCTTCTTTTTCATCATTTGCAGCAGATGAATTACCTGGAACTGCAGCTGCAGATTTGTACATCTGAGCCATAGGAACAATTACTTTCTGTAAGTTTGCAATGTTCTTTACAACCTGCTGTTCAAGTTCTGTATGTGCAATTAAGCTTTCCGGATTTTCTGATGAAATAGAATCCTGCTGTTTTTCAAGAACAGTAAGGTATTCCTGGAACTTTGCTCTCTGCTGTTCAAGCAATGTTCTGAATCTTCTTAAAAGTGCAACTCGTTCGTTTAATTCTTCCTGTGTAATTTCTGCCATAATAGTGTCCCCTCTTTATTAATTTACCCCGTAATATTAAGTACGTTTTCAACTTTAGCGGCTGGTGCGTTGGCGGTGCTGCTGGCAATTTTGCGCCAGGAATCTACAAGCTCGTTGAGCATTTTGATGATAAAGTTGATTTTATCCCTGTTGTGCGTAATGTTTATAGATACCAGCTCTTCGTTAAAGAATACATAAAGCGACATAAGATTTTTAGCAATATCGCCGCCTTTATCCATATCAAGCGAAACCTGAAGCTCAGTAATTATAGCCTGAGTTTTCTGAATGCAGATTCCGAACTTTTCAATATTGCCCGGTTTAATCTTGCCGTCAATTTCTACATAATTCAAAGCAGTATTCAGCTGCTTGATTGCTCCCTCGTACAACAGAACAACCAGTCTTCCCTGACTTGCAGTGCTTATGTTCGTCTTCTGATAAGCGTTATAAGCGTTCTGATATCCCATAAAAACCTCCTGATGGGATTCCTGAAAGTTCATCTTCCAGGAATACTAAGACGGTTTTGGCAACACGTCAGTTTATTGTCGGAAAATAAAAACAATACTTAAGGAAAAATTACAAAATATATAAAAAAAGTGTTATTTTAGTGACAATTTGAATTATTATCAGTATATTTAATAAAGCTATCTTTAAAATAGCTATCTTTAAATGGAAAAAGTGAACAAAATTGATTTTATAGGATTTTTAAATGGCAGAAAATCAGACAGACGACAAAGATAAGAAAAACAATGATGAGAATGATCCCTACAAATTCTTTAAATTTGCAGGGCCGGAAGATAATAAAAACAATAATAAGGACAAGAAAAAGAAACCGAAATTTTCATTTATCGGTGTGCTTCTGCTTTTGCTCTGTGCTTTTGCAGTTATAGACGTATTTTTCCTTTCAAAAACTGATAATTTGATTGATTATTCAGAATTTAAGCAGATGATTGAAGACGGAAAAATTGTTTACGTAGAAATTGGTGAAAACTATATTACCGGTTACGGTCCTTCTTCTACAATAAACCTTGGTTCTGGTAATGATAAAGGAATCCAGCTTTTCCAGCCAAAATCTATTAAAAGTGCAGAACAGTATAAAACAGCCTCTGTCCTTATGCAGAACTTTATAGATTTGCTCGACGAAAAAGGCATTCAGTATAAGTTTGTGATGAAGCAGAATAATTATTTTATTCAGCTGCTCATAAATCTTATTCTGCCGTTTGGCTTGATTCTTCTATTTTATTTCTTTATTTTCCGAAAAATGGGCGGTGGATCCGGTGGCGGCGGAATGGGAAGTATCTTTAATGTTGGTGCTTCCAGAGCAAAGGTTGTTGAAGAAGGAAAGATTAAAACACGTTTTGCAGATGTTGCCGGTGTTGATGAAGCAAAGGAAGAGCTTGTAGAAGTTGTTGACTTTTTGAAATCGCCTAAGAAATATACGGATATTGGTGGAAAAATACCGAAGGGTGTTCTTCTGGTTGGCGACCCTGGAACTGGTAAAACACTTCTTGCACGTGCGGTTGCCGGTGAAGCTGGAGTTCCATTCTTCAGCATATCTGGTTCTGACTTTGTTGAAATGTTTGTTGGTGTTGGTGCCAGCCGTGTACGAGATCTGTTTAAGCAGGCACGTGAAAAAGCTCCGTGTATTATTTTTATAGATGAAATTGATGCGCTTGCAAAGAGCCGTGCAAACGGTTTCAGCAGTAACGATGAGCGTGAACAGACTTTAAACCAGCTTCTTGTAGAAATGGATGGTTTTGATAACGAAAAAGGACTTATAGTGCTTGCCGCTACAAACCGTGTTGACGTTCTTGACCCTGCAATTCTGCGTCCAGGACGTTTTGACCGTCAGGTTCCTGTAGAAAAGCCTGATGTAACTGGTCGTGAAGCAATTCTCCGCATCCATGCAAAGAATGTTAAGCTTGACAGTGATGTTGACTTTACTTCGCTTGCACACGGAACAACAGGTTTTGCAGGAGCAGATCTTGCAAACGTTGTAAATGAAGCTGCAATCCTTGCCGTACGCAATGGCCGGAAAAAGGTTACCATGGCAGATTTCAACGATGCAATTGATAAGGTAAGCATCGGTCTTAAGAAAAAGACACGCAGCGAAAACGAAAAGGAACGCAAGATTGTTGCATTC
>JAEEGI010010393.1_pt1 | contig 20230 bp, 17 predicted proteins | sample 8958751 | NCBI WGS metagenome assembly JAEEGI01 (sample SAMN16246545, study PRJNA631951) | gut metagenome | biome: gut microbiome; feature: rumen; material: KS-attached | host: Bos | place: Iran: Karaj | collected 2018-10 | reverse complement strand
GCTGCTGGTGACGATCGTGCCATGTTCTTCAGCATCGACCGTAACCTCAGTGTTGAGGAGACTGCCAATTTCACCGATGGTTTCTCTGTAGGTAAGTTTACCAACAGCTATTCTAATGGTGCCAATCCACACGACTCTAAGTTCGTAGATACTGATGTTCCTTTCTTGCGTGCTGCTGAGGCTTATCTGACTTATGCAGAGGCACAGACCCGTCTGGGTAATACCGCTGAGGCTAAGGTGGCTGTGGATGCTCTGAAAGACCGTGCACATGCTTCTGCTTCCAAGCAGGGCGTTTACTCTCTGGATGACATCTGCGATGAGTGGGCACGTGAGTTCATGTTCGAAGGCCGTCGCCGTATGGATTTGGTTCGCTTTGGTCGTTTTGGTGGTAATTCCGACTATGTTTGGGAATGGAAGGGTGGTGCCCGTAATGGTTCCAACTTCAGTGCCCAGCGCAATGTATTCGGCTTGCCTACCAAGGATATCGTGGCCAACTCTAACCTGGTACAGAACCCTGGTTATTAATTTACAATTGACAATTCATAATTGACAATTATATAAAGAAAGCATTATGAAAAAGTTACATATATTAGCTTCATTATTCGCAGGACTGGTACTTGCCACTGCTTGTAGCAGCGACCGTGATTCCAATCCTGTATATCAGGAGCCATCGGTGTTCATGCTCAATACACCAGCATTCGTCAATGGCACCTATGATTTGGAGAATTCCACCACCTTGCAGCTTACCTGCACGCAGCCTAACTATGGTTATACGGCTGCTACCATGTATGCTGTGCAGGTGTCGCTTTCTCAGAGCTTCAGCAACTTTACGGAGTTGACCACCCAATATTCTACGGCTTTGATGAATGTAGATGTATCTGAACTGGCCGTTGCCGCTACGACCATGGCTATGGAAGCTGGCTACGATGGCGATCAGTTCCCATTGGATATTCCTATCTATATTCGCCTTCGCGCCTACCTGCCTAATGCTTCAGGTGCACAGGCTAAGAGTGGTGACATCATTTCTAATGTGATTACACTGCCTCATGTGAAACTGCACTATGCATTGCCTCCAGTGGAGTTGCCAGAGCATGTTTATGTCATTGGTAATTTCAATGGATGGAGTTGGGACACTGCCCCAGAGATGGTTGTGGTGAATGGTGCTCCAAACGTGATGTGGCGCATGGTTTGGCTCGATGGTGGCTTCAAGATCAATACCGCTACCTCTTGGAACGGTGGTGAGAAGGGCTTCAGCCAGGTAACCATTGTAGACAATGCTAATGCCAATGTTTACGATGACGGTGGTAACATCGGCGTAGGCAATCCAGGTTGGTACCTGTTGGTAGTGAAGACCGCAGTGGCTGGTCGCGACATTACCTTCGAGGTTGACTTCGAGGAAGGTGCCGTATGGCTGATTGGTAATACCCTCGGTGGTTGGGATGAACTGGCACCTGCAGGTAAGTTCACTACACCTACCACTCAGGATGGTGAGTTTGTTTCTCCTGCCTTCGTAGCTACGGTAGATGGCGTTTCACCTGCCAGCGACCCACAGGGTGTGCGTGCATACGTGAAGGTTCCAGGATACGACTGGTGGAAGTCAGAGTTCATGATCTTCGATGGTAAGATTAAGTACCGTGCCGATGGTGGTGATCAGGAGCGTGTAGCTGGTAATCAGGGACAGAAGCTCTACCTGAACTTCACGAACGATACTGGTAGAATTGAGTAACTAATCTAATACACTGATAGAATTATGAAAAAGTTATCATTATATATGTTGCTGGGCGCCCTGACCTTCATGGGTGCCTGCAACGAGGATTTTAATGAAGACGTAGCTGCTCCACAAGGCTGGGATCAGGTAGAGGCCATTAAGGTTGCAGGTTTTACTGCTAAGCCTTTAGGTACCGTTAATCTGGGCGAAGCAACGGGAGATTCTATTGCTGCACTGGACATATCATTGCCAAAGGGCCTGCCTTATGGCGTAAATTTGGCAAACTTGCAGTTGGTACTGACTCCCGAAGGTTCTTCCAATACTTATACCATTAATGCTGGTCCTACCGGTAAGGTGGCTGTAGCCGATTTACAGGAGGTTATCAATGCGGAGTATGGCTTGCGTCCTGATACCCGTACCTTCAGTGCTGAGCTTACTGCCGACTATATGGATGGTGGTCAGGCTGTGGTAGCAACGGGTGGTACAATAGAACTGAAAGCCATCGCTGCTGCTCCTGTGATTGAAGAGAATTACTATTATGTAGGTGCTTCCAATGGTTGGAGTGATTCAGACATGAGCTATCCTCTCAGAAACAGCGGTGCCGATGTCTATGAAGATCCTATCTTCGTGGGTGTGGTTCCTGGTCCTACCAATGAGGATGGCAGCCGTGCCGACAACTGGTTCAAGATTGCTCCTGAATCTGCCTATGAGTCTGAAGACTTCTGGGGTGGTTTGCTGGGTGCTGCCACCGATGGTGAGAGCGCACTGCAGGGCCGTTTCGTAACCAAGGATGCTCAGGCATGGTGCTTGCCAGCCAGCGATGAAGCCAAGATGTATGTGCTGAAGCTGGATATGCTCTCTGGTACTTATGAGTTCACGCCTTATGTAGAAGACCTCTGCGATGAGTACTTCTATGTAGGTCAGCTCAATGGCTGGAGCGATTCTGACCAGAGTTATCCGCTCTACAACAGTAGTGGTGAGAGTGCTTACATCGATCCAATCTTCTACACCGTGATCCCTGCTCCTGTGGATGGCGACGGTAACCGCGTGGACAACTGGTTTAAGATCGCTCCGGGAACAGCCTATGAGAGTGGCGCTTTCTGGGATAACCTTATCTGTGCTGTCAACGATGGTGACACCTCTCTAAAGGGTGAATATATGATTGGCAATGGTGGTGCATTCAACCAGCCAGCTTCTGATGGTGCTACCTATTACCGCCTCGCCATCAATGTGCTTGCAGGTACTTGGGAGTTCACCCCAATGGCATTTGCTGAGTACATCTATGAGATAGGTAACGAAGGTGGATGGAGCGAATCTCATCCGTTGCGTTCTGCCAACTATGATGGCAAGTACGTGGGCTACTACTGGTTGGATGGTGAGTATAAGTTCAAACCTAATGAGGACAATTGGGATGGCGACTGGGAATATGCTGGCGATAATAAGCTGGTAGATACTGGTGGTCCTAACATGCCTGCTGTTGAGCCTGGATTCTATAAGATTCAGGTTGACCTCACCGAGATGACCTTTGAGACTACGCCGTTCGTTGTGAGCATCATCGGCTCTGCCAACGGCGCTTGGGATACCGATACCGACCTCACATACAATCCAGAAGAAGGTTGCTTCGAGGTAACCACTACTCTTAACGACGGTGAATTCAAGTTCCGCGCCAACCATGATTGGAGCATGAACTGGGGTGGTGAGCCAGACAACCTCAGGCAAGATGGTCCAAATATCCCTGTGGCTGCAGGTACATACCTCATCCGCTTCTATTTCGAAGGCATCACAGGCATAGCCATGTACTCTATTGAGAAGAAGTAATAAGGTTTACTGATTATAGAATAGGTGCTGTGCTTTTTGGTGCAGCACCTTTTTTTATATAGTAAGATCAACGCTTGTTTTAGAGAGAAAACTAACTGTACACTGTACATCTGTACACTTTTTGAAGAGTAAACAATGATGTGAAAATTGTTCTATTCTTTAGATTAGTCGTTGTATTTTAGGGCTAGTGACAAGAATAAGCCTCCCGAGGAAATAATTATTTTCTAGTGAGGAAAGAATTTTTTGCTCACTAGGAAGTTTATATTTGTGGATATAAAAAGATGAGGCTGTGAAATTGTTCTATTCTTTAGATTTTGCCTTTTCCATCTCAAGGTGTACAGATGTACAGTGTACAGTTAGTTTTTCTTTATTGCAAGTGTGATATTTCCATTCTTTTAATTATATTTGCCCTCAGATAACGTAAACTTTAAGGATATGAAAGCGAAGAATATATTCCAGAATATGTGGTTGCTGGCGATAGCTTGCTTTAGCACCATGGTAATAATGACCTCCTGTGGTGGCGATGATGGTCCTACACCAGAACCAACACCTACACCGACTCCAACGCCCACACCAACTCCGACACCTACACCAACTGCGGAGTGGACAGCAGTGACTGCCCAGCCGGATGCTTGGGACGGACAGACACGGGCTGATATCACGTATCAGCTGTTGGTATATTCATTTGCCGACAGTGATGGAAATGGTATTGGTGACTTTAATGGCATCACCTCTAAGTTGGATTATCTGAAGAGCCTCGGTGTGAGCGCGCTTTGGCTTTCACCGATTCATCCTGCCATGAGCTATCATGGCTACGATGTGACGGATTATACCAAAGTGAATCCGCAGTATGGCACAGAGGCCGATTTCGACAATCTGGTGGCTAAGGCACACGCTGCTGGCATTAAGATCTATCTGGACTATGTGATGAACCATACGGGCAAGAATCATGAGTGGTTCAAGAGTGCCTCTAGCGACGTAAATAGTCCTTACCGCAGCTACTATACCTTCTCACAGGATCCAGAAGGTGACATCAAGGCAGGCAAGTTCCCTGCTGTAGATGGTTATAACAGTGGGGAATGGTATACCGTGGGGAATGCCGAGGCTGTGAGTGGCATCTATAAGTTCGTTTTGAACTGGAAAGACAAGACCATAACAGTGACGAAAGCCAGCAAGGCCGATTCAGACAACCCTGATCAAAGCACTTCGAATGCCAAATACCTCTATTTCGGAGATGGCGTTTGCAAGAAGTTTTACGATAAGGGCAATGATACCTATGAACTCACTGTAAACCTGAATACCACGTGGGGTTTCTTGATCCGAACCTCCAATACCTCTTGGGACAGCGGCACTAAGTTCGGTGCATCCTCTTCTTCCTCGAAGGTAACCTTAGGAAAGGCCTTCAAACTCGATAGCAACACTGCTTCTGACATCAAGTTCGACTTCATGGATGCCTGGTACTATCATGCCATGTTCTACACTGACATGCCCGACTTGGATTATGGTAAGGTAAGCGATGTGCGCAGCAATGCTACTTACAAGGCCATGCTCAGCGCTGCAGAGGGTTGGGTAGATAGAGGTGTGGATGGTTTCCGCCTCGATGCCGTGAAGCACATCTACCACAATGCCACTAACGATGATAACCCTCAGTTCCTCAAGACCTTCTATGAGGATATGAATGCCTATTATCGCAAGTCGCACAGTGAGGACCTCTACATGATAGGCGAGGTGCTCGACAGCTATACGGTGACTGCACCATATTATAAAGGTCTGCCAGCGCTGTTCGACTTCACTTACTGGTACTCTTTGGAAAGTATGATCAATGGCTATAAGGGCAATACCTTGGCTTATGAGGTGCTGCAGCATCAGCAGAAGTTTGCTAGCTATCGCTCTGATTATCTTTATACTCCAAAGTTGTCCAACCACGATGAGGACCGTGCGGCCTCCAAACTCGGAAAGTCAGTGCCTAAAGAAAAGTTGGCCGCTGCGATACTGCTTACTACAGGTGGTCATCCTTATATCTATTATGGAGAAGAACTTGGCATCTATGGTACCAAGAACAATGGTGATGAGTATGTACGCAGTCCGATGCTGTGGGGCGATAATACGGTAACTAGTTACACATCGAAGATCGACAAGGGAGTGGCAAGTAGCATCAAGTCGGTGGCCGATCAAGCAGCCGATGCGAACTCACTGCTCAGCACTTATCGCACCTATTCAGCGTTGCGCAACACCTATCCAGCCTTGGCTACAGGAAAGATGATACGCCATGATACCTACAACGAAACCAATACCAGTCTGACAGGTCTTGCTGCTTGGTATATGACCGAAGGCAGCCAGAAGTTGCTGGTGTTGCACAATCTTAGCAATGCAACCATCCAGGTACCACTGACTGATAGTGTCAATAAGGCCATCGCGATGACAGGCGAAGTGAAGCAGCAAGAGAATTTCAGCAAGCTCCAAATGCCCGCTTGCTCCTCCATCGTGCTGTTACTGAAGTAAGCCTACGCAAAGAAGGAGATAATGAGGGCGACGATAAAGCCAGTGCCTCCTACGAGTGTCTCCATCACTGTCCATGTCTTAAGGGTGGTCTGTTCATCCATACCTACCAGTGACTTTACCAGCCAGAAGCCAGAGTCGTTGAAGTGAGAGCATACCGTGGCTCCTCCAGCGATGGCTGCAGTGATACATGCCAAGTGGATGGGGGAGAGTCCTGCTACCTCGGGCATGGCAGCGATGATGCCTGCAGCCATGGTCATGGCCACAGTGGCAGAGCCTACTGATATGCGTACCAAGGCTGCTACCACAAAGGCTACAATCACCATTGGCAAGGAGGCAGAGACCACTGCATGACCAATGATCTCACCTAATCCTGAGTACTGCAGGATGTAGCGTAACACCCCACCACAGGCAGTCACCAAGAGAATGAGTCCTACGGGCTCCAGTGACTTAGTCATCACCTTCTCAAGTTCTGCTCCAGAGTAACCATGACGGTAACCCAATAATACCATGGCGATAAGGGTGGCGATGGTTAGTGCTACGAATGGTTCACCAAGGAAGTTGAGTATGGAACGGGCAGGGGCAAAGGCATCTACCACACCCGCAATGGATTTTAAGATAATCAGGACCAAAGGAATGAGGATAATGCCCACAACATTCCAGAAACTAGGCAATTTAGATTCATCTACATCGGCTTGCTTGGCAATTTGCTCAGGCACAGGGATGTAGTATTTCTTTCCACAGATGGCTCCCCAAATGGGGCCTGCCACGATCATGGAAAGGGCACCACAACAGATGCCGATGAGGATCACCCATCCTAAATCTACACCCAACATGGTTGCCACCAACACAGGACCAGGGGTAGGAGGGATAAAGGCATGGCCCACAGCCAGACCTGCTAAGAGGGGAATGGCGTAGTAGAGCGAGGAGCGCCCTGTGCGCTTGGCAAGTGAGAATGCCAAGGGGATGAGGATAATGAGGCCTGCATCGAAGAACACAGGCATGGCAATGACCAAGCCTGTGATGCCCAACGCCCACGCTGCTTTTTGGTCGCCAAAGCGATTGACTAACGTCACTGCCAAAGTCTGTGCCCCACCAGAGATCTCTAAAATGGAGCCAAACATGGAACCTAAGCCCACCAGTAAGGCAATGCCTTTTAGGGTATTGCCTATGCCGTCATCTACGGATGCCACAATCTGCTCAAAGGGCATACCAGCTCCCAAGCCGATAAGGATAGCTCCCACTAGAATGGCTATCATGGCCTGTATCTTAAACTTGATAATCAGTACCAGCAATAGTACGAGTCCTACCAAGGCAGCGATAATCAATCGGGTAGGGTCGAGGGCAACAACGTCAGCCATATCTTTACTAATTATTAAAATGCTCAATTAACTTCGTTGATTTTGCTCACGCTCGACAAAGCTGATGCAAGCATCGCTTTGTACTCGCTTAATCGCAAAATTCTCAATTCTCAATCTTAAAAGTCCATATAACCTCCTTTAATAGCTGAGACTGCATGCTCAGCAAAGAGACGGAGGACACCTTTCTTATATTTAGGCTCGCGAGGCTTCCATGATTTACGACGTTCCTTAAGGATTTGGTCGATCTCTTCTTTAGGCATGAGTTTCCCCTGTATGCCAACAATCTCCAAGATACGGGTAGGGATGTCTATCTGAATCAAATCACCTTCTTCCACCAAAGCAATGGGACCTCCTTCGGCAGCTTCGGGAGAAACATGGCCAATGGCAGGACCTTTGGAAGCGCCAGAGAAACGACCATCGGTAATCAAGGCAATGCTCTTTCCCAATTCTGCATCAGAGGAAATCGCTTCTGTGGTATAGAACATCTCTGGCATGCCTGAACCCTTAGGACCTTCATAACGGATAATTACTGCATCTCCAGGCTTTACTTGGTGGGTCAGCACCGCATGAATGGCATCCTCTTCACAATCGAAAGGACGGGCCCGCAGGGTGGCTTGGAACATCTCTGGAGGTACGGCAGAATGCTTCACGACAGAGCCATCAGGCGCCAAGTTGCCTTTCAAGATCGCTACGGTACCATTGGAACCAATTGGCTGCTCGAAGGTCCGTATGATATCAGTGCGCTTTAGTCCCCAAGGCTTCAGGTGTGCTTCGCATTGCTCATAGAATCCATTTTCTTTCAGTTCTGCTAAGTTCTCTCCAAGTGTCTTACCTGTCACTGTGAGCACATCTAGGTGGAGCATCGACTTGATTTCTTCCATCACTCGGGGTACCCCACCTGCATAGTAGAAGAACTGGGCAGGCCAACGTCCAGCGGGACGGATATCAAGCAGATAGTGGGCTCCCCGATGCATACGGTCGAAGGTATCGGCATCGATCTCTATACCGAGTTCATGTGCCATAGCAGGGATGTGCAACAAAGAATTGGTGGATCCAGAGATGGCAGCATGTACCATGATAGCGTTTTCGATGGTCTTCATCGTTACGATATCACTTGCCTTAATGCCTTGTGTGATGAGCTCTAGTACCTGACAACCAGCTTTGTAAGCCATCTCCTGAAGGTCGGGACTAGTGGCTGGCATTAAGGCAGAGCCTGGCAGCATCAGTCCCAGTGCCTCAGCCATGATCTGCATGGTGGAGGCGGTCCCCATGAATGAGCAGGCTCCACATGAAGGACAAGCATGGTGTTTATAGTATGTCAGTTGTTCTTCTGTGATTTCGCCACGCTGACACATGGCAGAATAGGCCCCTATTTGTTCTAAAGTGAGCAGGTTGGGACCAGCATCCATAACGCCGCCAGTAATGACAATGGAAGGCATATCCAGACGACAAAGTCCCATCAGACAAGCGGGCACGGATTTGTCGCAACTGGCAATGAAGATTCCACCATCAAAGCCTGTACTCTGTCCATGAATTTCCATCATGTGAGCCATCATGTCACGATGGGGCAAGGAATAGTTGATGCCATCATGTCCTTGGGCAATGCCGTCGCAGATGTCTGTAACAAAATAGCGGGCACCCCGCCCACCTGCATCACGTATGCCTTGCATGGCCTTGTCCACTAACTGTAAGAGGTGTGCACTGCCTGGATGAGAATCTCCAAATGTACTTTCTACCAATACCTGTGGCTTGCTTAGGTCTTCAATGGTCCATCCCATGCCGATTTTCAAGGGGTCGTTTTCAGGCGCCAACTTGCGGACACGCTGGCTGTTCAGTTCATTTTCCATAACAATAGCTTGATTAACAGGCCATAAAGATAATGGATTTTTGTAGAAGATACAAAAAAAACCTCCTCTAACTTAGAGGAGGCTTTTGAGAGGTATGTGAATTATTAATTTACTATTTCACACGTTCCCATTTTACATCAAACATACTCATCATGTCGCCTTCACCCTTGTCGGCGCTCTTCAGTATGAAGGTCATGGAAACATCATACCCACTGGCTGAGAAATAGAAGGTAGCAGTCTTGTCCTTGGCTGTAATCTGATCAAACTCGGCTGAGCCCATACCTTCGGCAGTGTAAGTGCCAACCAGCTTATTGCCATCCATTTTGATCTCCACATTCATCTTGATGTCGCCATCAGGCAAACCTATGATGGTGGCAGTCCACTTGCCAACGAAATCCTTAGGCTCATTCACTGCAGCCTTTGCTACATTCACGCTACCCAATACCATCAGGAGCATGCTCATAAATACCATTGCAAACTTTTTCATAATCTTCTTTTTTATTTATTGTTGTTTTTAATTATTGCTGCAAAGTAAACGATTTTGAACAATCCTTCCAAATTATTTTGACCATTGACAAGCTATATCTAAACAATAGAACAATTTTACCAACTATTCTACCTATTCGTTACATCTTGCGAATCCAGATATTGCGGAAGCTGATACCTGGACTTGGATCACCATGGCTCTGGAGCAGGATAGGACCGTCGCCATGTACCTTCACCTTCGGGAAGCCAATGTACTCGGTAGTACCCAAAATCTCGGTATTATTTTGCAAAACGACACCATTCTGAATCACGGTCACGTGTGGACGATAAAGGTATGTGCCATCTTCCTTGAACACAGGAGCCGTGTAGATAATGTCATAAACGTTCCACTCTCCAGGCTTGCGCATAGCGTTTGCCAAAGGAGGCGTCTGCTTGTAGATAGAACCAGCCTGACCATTTACATAGGTCTCATTGTTGTAGTTGTCCAATATCTGCACCTCATACATGTTCTGCAGATAGACACCACTGTTGCCTCGTGACTGGCTGGTGAACTTGGCATCCATCTCTGGTACACACCATTCGATGTGAAGCTGGAAGCTACCGAACTTCTCCTTTGTCATGATATCACCAGCACGCTTGTTTACAGTCATGATGCCATCATGCACATCCCAACCAGCTGCTTCGCCCTTTGTGTTGGTCCATGCAGAAAGATCCTTTCCGTCGAATAAGACGATGGCATCTGATGGGGCACTTTGAGTGATAGGGTCACCAGGAGTCACAATCTTAGGTTGTGGGGTCCAATACTCTGACATGCCAGGGCGCATGGCTTCCTGCTCTGGATACTGCTTCTGTTCTTGTGCACTGAGGCTCAAGGCTGTGCAGGCCAATAATGCTACTAATGAGCGTTTCATAAGTCTTGTATTCATAATCTATCTATATTAAGAATGTTAATAATCGGTTTTTACTGCATGATAATGAACAAAGATATGCAAAAAAACTATATAAATGTACTCATGGGAATAATATTTATTATTTTTGCATCAACTTTTTAGATGTAATAGTAACTATGATTATACAGAACCAGCAGAAAAGAATAGTGGCGGTGCATGATCTTTCATGCATCGGGCGCGTGTCATTGATGGCTGTGGTGCCTATTCTTACCACGATGGGCTTGCAGGTTTGTCCGCTTCCTACAGCCTTGCTTTCTTGCCATACCCAGTTCCCTGAATATACTTTTCTGGATTTGACAGAAGAGATGAGACGTATCGTGGAGAATTGGAAGCAGCAGCATCTGCGTTTTCATGCGTTCTATACGGGTTATCTCGGTTCTCCAGCTCAAGTGCAGGTGGTGAAGGACTTGCTTCGTGATTTCAAACAAGAGGACGATTTGGTGGTGGTGGACCCTGTTTTGGGAGATAATGGCAACTTATATAAGGGCATGAGCTTACAGATGGTTGAGGAAATGCGGGATTTGATACGACATGCCGATGTGATTTCACCAAATATGACGGAGATGTTCTTCTTGCTGGATGAACCCTATCATAGCGGGACCATAGACGATCGGGATTTGAAGAGTTACCTCCACGAGCTTTCTACCTTCGGACCAGAGATTGTGATCGTGACCAGCGTTCCTGTGGAGGATAATCCGCATCTGACTTCCGTCTATGCCTACAATCGGATAGATGGACGCTATTGGAAAGTTACCTGTCCATTCCTCCCTGCCCATTATCCTGGTACTGGTGATGCTTTCACCAGTGTGATAACGGGCTCTCTGATGCATGGAGACAGCCTGCCAGTGGCCATAGACCGTGCCACGCAATTTATTTTGCAGGGCATTCGTGCCACTTTTGGGTACGACTACAATAATAAGGAGGGCATAATGCTGGAGAAGGTTCTACATAACCTAGGTGCTCCCATTCAGGTAAGCACGTACGAACTGATCTAGGACTTCTTTTTAGCTGCACATTGCGGACAAATGCCTGTCACTACATAGTTTACGCTAGTTAACTGGAAACCTTTAGGTAGACTGATAAGTGGAGTAGGGATATGCTTAAAGCAGAACGTGCGGTTGCATTCCGTGCAATGGAAATGCGTATGTTCGCCATCAAGTTCGCAATCACAATCTGCATCACAAAGCGCATACTTGAAAGATCCCGTACCATCATCTATTCCATGTACCACTCGATGTGCATGGAAAAGTGTCAGGGTGCGGAAGATACTGGATTTGTCAACGGTGTCAAGCAGGTTGTCGAGATCAAGCAATGAAAGTGATTGCGTGGCTTCCGACAAGGCTTTAAGTACCATCAATCTGACAGCAGTAGGTTGCACATGGCGTTTCAGGAGCAGTTGTTCTAATTCTTCACGTTTCATGGTTACAAAGTTAGGTGTATAATAGGCGATTGCAAACGATTGCATTAAAAAAATGCACTTTTTTGCTCAAAAATATGTTTTATAACATAAAAACGCGTATCTTTGCAGCGACAAAACCAAAACTTAAAGTATTATTATGGTATTAACAACTGCTTTCCCTAATGAGGGAGGCATTAAAAACGAGAGAACTATGAAACAGATTGTAAATGAAATTTCAATGCTGCAGTATCGCATTAAGCGTTACCAAACAATGAGAAATGGCATTATGTGCCAAGCACTGAAAACAAGATTGGAGAAGCTGCTCTCAGAGCAGCAAGCTCATGTGAATAACTAATTAAAACTATTTTCGAATAGAGAAAGGATTTTATCATTAATAAAAAAGATTCCCGTAGCTTAGGCTGCGGGAATCTTTGTTTATATATACCTAACCGTTTTTACTTTGCGTAGCTTACAGCGCGAGTTTCACGGATGACAGTAATCTTCACTTGTCCTGGATAGGTCATCTCATCCTGAATCTTCTTGGCAATTTCAGTAGAGAGGTTCTCTGTTTGCTGATCATCAATCTTGTCGGCACCTACGATAACGCGAAGTTCACGACCAGCTTGGATGGCGTAAGTCTTGGTTACACCAGGATATGAAGCAGCCAACTGCTCCAAGTCATTCAGACGCTTGATGTATGCTTCTACCACTTCACGACGGGCACCTGGACGGGCACCAGAAATGGCATCGCACACCTGTACGATAGGAGCCAGAAGGCTAGCCATTTCCACTTCGTCATGGTGCGCACCAATGGCATTGCAGATATCCGGCTTCTCTTTGTACTTTTCAGCCAGTTTCATACCAAGGATAGCGTGTGGTAATTCTGGCTCATCATCTGGAACCTTACCGATATCGTGCAACAGACCAGCTCGGCGGGCTTTCTTTGGATTCAAACCAAGTTCTGAGGCCATCACGGCACAGAGATTGGCCGTTTCACGCGCATGCTGAAGCAGGTTCTGACCATAAGAAGAACGGTATTTCATCTTACCAATGATACGGATAAGCTCTGGATGCAAGCCATGAATACCAAGGTCGATGGTGGTGCGCTTTCCGGTCTCAATGATCTCTTCCTCAACCTGCTTGCGAACCTTGGCAACTACCTCCTCAATACGGGCAGGGTGGATGCGGCCATCTGTAACCAACTGGTGAAGTGCAAGGCGGGCAATCTCACGGCGCACAGGATCGAAAGCAGAAAGCACGATGGCCTCTGGAGTATCATCCACGATGATCTCCACACCTGTAGCTGCTTCCAGGGCGCGAATATTACGACCTTCACGACCAATAATGCGTCCTTTGATTTCATCAGAGTCAATGTGGAATACTGTCACAGAGTTCTCGATGGCCGTTTCACTGGCAACACGCTGAATGCTCTGTACAACAATACGTTTAGCTTCCTTGCTGGCGTTCAGCTTAGCATCGTCCATAATGTCGTTGATGTAAGCCTGGGCTTGCGTCTTTGCCTCTTCCTTCAGTGATTCTATCAGGTGCTCCTTCGCCTCTTCGGCACTCAGACCAGAGATGGCTTCCAGTTTCACGATTTCCTGCTGTGTCAGCTTATCCAGTTCGTCTTTCTTTTTGTTGAGCATTACCTGCTGCGCATTCAGGTTCTCTTTGTAGGCGTCATTCTCAGCCTTGCGTTTCTGCAGTTCATCCTGACGCTGATTCAGCACCATTTCACGTTGTTTCAGCTTATTCTCAGCCTGCTGGATCTTCTGGTTACGTTGTTGAACTTCTTTCTCTAAATCGGCTTTTTTGTTCAGGAACTTTTCCTTCACTTCCAGCAGCTTGTTTTTCTTTATAACCTCTGCTTCAGCCTCAGCCTCTTGCAGTATAGCTTCTGTCTTGGCTTTCAGCAACCGCTTCTGTATGAACAGCATGGCGAAAGCACCGATGGCCAGACAGACAATCCCGATAATTATTGTCAGTATCATTTCTCAAATAATTAATATATAAATAAAAACGCACTGCAGGAAAACAGCCCGTCAGGGTCGTTCCATTAGCAGTGCGTAAAATCTTTCCCATAAATCAGGAACTATCCGCCGACCTTAAAGAATACTTATTCCTTAGAAATGTAATCCTCCAGTAAGTCTGTCAGTTCCTTTATCTTAGTCGTATAAGGATCGGTATCATTGCGTGCCTCGTTGCGCAAATTGCTCAGTGACAACTGATATGCCACCATGACGAGGGCAGTCCTTTCGGTGATATTGCTCTTATATCGGTCCCTATACGCATTCAGTAAGTTATCTACTTGCTTGGCAGCCTTACGCACCATCTCCTCTTCATTGCGATTGATGGTAAGCGGCAGGGTAGTGTCTGCCATTTGCAAGTTTATTCTTATCTTATCGTCCATACATCTTCCTCCTTTTCAGTTAGTTATTAATCAGCATGGAGATGCATTTGTCGATTTCACGCACTAATCTTGACAATTCCTGACGTGTCTCGTTAACATCAGAGCCATCAAGGCTGATTGTCAATGCTTTTTTCAGGTTGCCATAATTTTCATGAAGGGTTTGCAACTCGGTCTGGAGCTGTGAGATGGTCTGGTTTTTCTCTTCCAGCGTCTCCTTCAATTGGGCGTGCTGAAGCTTCAGTTCATCATGTAGAAACATCAGATGTCTGATACGTGCTTCAAAAACACTTAGCTGCTCTCTTCCTTCGTCTGTCATTATAGTAAACCAAAATTTAGACAAAAATACGCTTTTGGTCGGAATTGTCAAAACTTTTTTGAAAAATATCTTACACAAAGCGCTTTTTTTGTATCAAAGACTAATTATCGCCCTGTTTCTATAGGATAAAACAGATAAATTTGTATATTTGTAGAAAAGTTAACTTCCAACTAATACTAATCAATCATGAAGATAGGTTTATTTATTCCATGCTATATAAACGCCATCTATCCGGAAGTGGGAGTGGCGTCATATAAGCTGTTGAAAAGCCTGGGCCTTGACGTGGATTATCCTGAAGATCAAACTTGCTGTGGACAACCCATGGCGAATGCAGGATTTGAAGATGAGGCTTCCAAGATGGCACAGACTTTCGAAGAGAAATTTAAAGACTACGACTATGTAGTAGGTCCTTCTGCCAGTTGTGTGGCTTTTACTAAGTTGTATCATCCAGGTATCTTGGCTAAGAAAGGCTTGAAGTGTAAGAGTGCAGAAAAGGTGTATGATATTTGTGAGTTTATCCATGATGTGGTGAAGCCTACCAGTTTGAAGGCCAAGTTTCCTCACAAGGTGAGTATTCACAACAGTTGTCACGGTGTACGAGAATTAGGTCTCTCACGCCCCAGTGAACTGAACAAGCCTTATTATAATAAGTTGCGCGATCTCTTGAACATGGTCGAGGGTATCGAAGTGTTTGAACCCGAATTCCCTGATGAATGTTGTGGGTTCGGTGGTATGTTTGCTGTAGAAGAGCAGGCTGTTTCCGTGTGTATGGGGGAGGATAAGATCCGTCATCATCGTGAGACAGGCGCAGAGTACATTACGGGTGCTGACAGTTCTTGTCTGATGCACATGGAAGGTATTATCAAGCGTGAACACCTGCCCATCAAGATTATTCACATTGTAGAAATTTTAGCTTCTGAATTATGAGTACCAAACATTCCATAGCTGCAGAGAAGTACCTTCAAGACCGTGAGAAGGTAAATCATCACAACGCTACCTTCTGGGGTGTGCGAGTGAAGCGTGATAAGATGAGAGACGAAGTGCCAGAATGGGAGGAACTCCGTCAGATGGCACATGACTACAAGATGTACACCAACAGCCACCTCGATGAAATGCTGCTCCAATTCGAGGAGAATGCCACCAAGAACGGGGCTATCGTACATTGGGCTAAGGATGCCGAGGAATACTGCCAGATTATCTACGACATCCTGAAGAGTCATGGTGTGAAGAAGTTTGTGAAGAGCAAGTCCATGCTTTCAGAGGAGTGCGGACTGGATCCCTATTTGATAGAGCGTGGCATAGATACCATAGAGACCGACCTTGGTGAGCGCATCTTGCAGCTGATGCATCTGGCTCCCAGCCATGTGGTGATGCCTGCCTTGCATGTCACTAAGGAGCAAATAGGCAAATGCTTTGAAAAAGAGATGGGTACAGAGCCTGGCAACAGTGATCCTACGTACCTTACCCATGCGGCACGCAGAAACCTGCGTGAGCATTTCCTCAATGCTGATGCAGCCATGACAGGAGGTAATTTCGCTGTGGCAAGTACAGGCGATGTGGTGGTTTGTACTAATGAGGGCAATGCCGATATGGGTATGGCGCATCCTAAGTTGAACATCTCTGCCTTTGGTATTGAGAAGATAGTGCCTAACATGGAGGCTCTAGGTGTATTTACCCGTCTGCTAGCTCGTTGTGGTACAGGTCAGCCAACTACCACCTACACTTCGCACTTCCGCGGACCACGTAAGGAGGAGGGTGACGATCGTGAGTATCACATCATCATTGTGGACAACGGACGTAGTGATATCCTTGGCCAGCCCGACCATGTGAAGATATTGAACTGCATCCGTTGTGGCGCGTGCATGAATACCTGTCCAGTCTATCGTCGCACAGGTGGTTATTCCTACACCTATTTTATTCCAGGCCCTATCGGCATCAATCTTGGTATGGTACACGATCCGCTGAAGTACTATGACAACGTGTCTGCTTGCTCTCTCTGCCTTTCTTGCTCTAATGTCTGTCCTGCAAAGGTGGACCTTGGAGAGCAGGTCTATAAGTGGCGTCAGCAGCTTGACAGTTGGGGCAAGGCCGACAAGATGAAGAAACTGATGTCAAAGGGCATGAAGGTGCTCTTTAATCATCCGTCTATGTTTAACGCGGCCATGTGGGCTGGACCTCTGGTCAATGTAACTCCTCGTGCTCTGAAATATGTCAGCCTGAACGATTGGGGTAAGGGTCGCGAACTGCCTAAGTTTGCAGAAGAATCATTTAACGCTTTGTGGAAAAAGCATAAAGTACAGGAGGACAAGAAATGAGTAGCAAAGAAGAAATATTAGCAAAGATTCGTAAGAACACGGGACAGAAATACGATTTCCCCACGTGGAAGATCAATACTTTGAAATACCCTGACACTTTGCAGCAGTTCATCAAGGCAAGTGCCATCACTGGTGGTGAGGCTGTGTTGTTGGAAGAAGGACAGGATGTCAATGAACTTATAAAGCAACGCTATGGCAACCTGCCACGCATTGCCAGCAACTTGCCTGAGATTACTTGCGCCACCTTTAATCCTGATGAGGTGGAGCGTCCACAGGAACTAAATGGGACTGATCTGGCAATTGTTCGTGGAGAGATAGGTGTGGCAGAGAATGGCTGTGTGTGGATTCCTCAGACGGTGAAATACAAGTCTATCTACTTCATCTCAGAGGCTTTGGTCATCCTGCTTGATCGAAAAAATGTAGTAGATACGATGGCTGATGCCTATGCTCGTATTAAAGACATCCCATACAACTTTGCCACCTTTATTTCTGGTCCTTCCAAGACTGCCGATATTGAATCGGCTCTGGTAAAGGGGGCTCACGGAGCGCGTGAGGCTTTGGTTATTCTTACTTGAAACTGTCTCAAAAGAGTCAAAATAAAAAGAGGGTGGATCATTCGATTCACCCTCTTTCTTTGCCTATAAGCCTGTTAGAAGCGGAAATCCAATTCTGCATCGAAGAAATTATAGTTGTGCTTGTCTGGATTGATGATCGTGCGATCGTTCACACGAGCGTATTCCACATTCAGCTGTAAGTTCTTCGTGAAGAAGTAGTTCATACCAACCTCATACATGGTCTTTGATGAACTCCATTTCTTGGCTGGACGATACGTGTTGTAGCGAGCCTTAGCATGGAGTTTGCTCTTTATTACTGGCACGATGCCGAAAACATAGAAACCATCGGCCTTGTCGCCAAGTGAAGGGTCTGCACCCATACCCTGACTGTGGACATACTCCATGCGGAAGGTGTATTCGTCCTTGTCATATTCTGCAGAGAGGGCATAACGGTTCTTACGTCCAATATCTGCACGGGTTCCTGTCCATCCAAAGGCACCGATACGCACCCCTGCAATAGGCATAACCCAGAAACCACCAATCACATCTTTCTTGTTGTCTTTATCCTTGGCATTGACGCCCTCACCGTTGAACAAACCTATCTGATAGTGCAGAAGGTTACGTCCAGAAGCCGACTTCAGCAGGTCACCCTGCACCTGGATACCAATGTCGCGTCCACCAGAAGATTTCTCACCCGTACGGTCGCCAAAGCCAGAGAGGTTGTTTATCACCATCGCATAGGAGTACCATCCCTGTGTGATAGGGTGGGTGGGGTTCTCAAAGGTGAACGGGCGCTTGAACTGACCAATCTTCACGCGGAAAGCAGGGTAGCGGGTCCATTCCGTATACAAGTCAACCAACTGCATGGTAGGGTTGCCTGGTCCAGGGGTAGAGGTTCCCTGCATCTGTGCACGCCAGTCGAAATCCTTGATTTTGCCATCGAGTATCAGACGCATGATGCGCAAATTGAACGCATTACTGTCTTCGCCATCCTTGTCTTGGGCTTGATATTGTAATATACCATAGCCGCTGAGCTTGAAGTTATCATACCATTTGTTGCTCTCCTGAGCATAGGTCGTCAAGGTCAGTGCCATTAAGACCAATGTGAGTAATTTTTTCATATATGTATTAGATTAAAGTGATTATTACTTTTTCGGAGTGGTACATTCGTTTACTAGATAGACGATGCTCATGTAGGGGATGCCTGTATTGCTCTGCAATCCTATTTCGCACGTACGACTGTTGGAGTAACCCACCTCGATATGATGCTCCTCTATCTGAGGTTTCAACTTTCGCAAGGCGTATTTATTCATTTCAGGGAAGGTGAAACCACGATCGCCTGCAAAACCACAGCAACCCACGCCTTCGGGCAGATAAACATGATTGGAGCAGAGCTTGGCTAATGCGATGAGTTCAGCACTGACGCCCATCTCACGAGTAGAGCAGGTGAGGTGCAGCGCGATATTCCTGTCTATTGGATGGAAATCCAACTTGTCCTTCAGGAAGGTCATGATAAACTCTGCAGGCTCATAGAGCTTCATGCGCTTGATGACCTTCTTCATGCGATGCAGACAAGGACTCTGGTCGCACAGCACAGGATAGCGTCCTTGCTCAGAGGCTTTCCACAGCGCTGCCTCCAGTTCTGCACTCTTACGATCAGCTATGTCGAGCATACCCTTGCTTTCCCAGATCTGTCCACAGCACATCTTCTCCATTCCCTCAGGGAAGATGACCTCATAGCCAGCCTTGTTCAGCAGTTGACAAGTCTCATCTACCAGCGAATTCTTGACAGGTGCCCCCTTTGCGAGTCCCATGGTCTGATTGATGCAGCTTGGGAAATAAACGACTTTTAATTGAGAATTGAGAATTGAGAATTGAGAATTTTTAGGCTGTTTTCTCTTGCGAGGCATGGCTGTGGTCCATAATGGCATACCTGCTTTGTTCAGGCCGTTGCAGATACCTGTCATAAGAGAAGAACCTAAAACGGTATGTCCTAAGTTGGCTACATCAAGTACCACGCGCAGGCCACTCTTGATGCCTGCCATGTGGTTGGCAGCAAATTCACCTATCTTGTATCCATTCTTATTCTTCAACATATCCATCTGGCGGATGAGGTGCGTCAACTCTCCTGTATTGATCTTCATCGGACAGGAAGTTGAGCAGAGACCGTCAGTCGCACAGGTCTGGTCGCCATAATACACATATTGTTTCTTCAGTGTAGCCAGACGCTCAGGGTCTTTCCCCGTGTGCTCCAGTTCCCTGATTTCACGTTGCACAGCGATACGCATACGTGAAGAGAGCGTCAGTCCGCACGACATACAGTTTACTTCGCAGAAGCCGCACTCGATGCACTTGTTGGCACGCTTCACAGCCTCGATGGTTTCCTTAGCTGTAGAAACACCGTCAGGCAGGTAGTGACCACCATCAGGCACCTTGTCGAAATCGAAATCCAACACTGGCAGTGGTTTCAGGCACTTGATGAAGCACTCTGGGTCGTCATTGAAGATAACTCCTTGGTTCAACAGTCCTTCCGGATCGAAGATGGCCTTCAGTTCTTTCATCACCTC
>JAEEGI010010391.1_pt1 | contig 20231 bp, 11 predicted proteins | sample 8958751 | NCBI WGS metagenome assembly JAEEGI01 (sample SAMN16246545, study PRJNA631951) | gut metagenome | biome: gut microbiome; feature: rumen; material: KS-attached | host: Bos | place: Iran: Karaj | collected 2018-10 | reverse complement strand
CAAGCATACCGATCTGATCGGCCTTAACGCGGTCGATGTTCTCGCTGGTACGTCCTCTCCAGAAATTGCCGCCGCCGATAACTATACCCACCTGGGTTCCGCCATCCACCAGCTGCTTGACCTGAAGGGCTACTCTCCTGACGGTCTCCTCATCAAATCCGGTTTTCTTGTCACCCGCAAGGGCTTCACCGCTGAGCTTTAATAATATTCTCATATCGTCTCCATATTCAGATTAGTTATATTATCTGTTCTTAAGGCCCTCAAAGAACTCAGAAGGATTAACATCTGCATAAGCCTGTGAACACATACCTTCGATAACGGCACCGTTGTTGATCTGTACTGACTGGGACTTAATGTTGCCCATTACGATAGCAGTTGTGTCAAGTACAACAGGTCCGTGTACGTCGATGTCGCCCTTTACAGCGCCTGCGATAACTGCGCTTGAACCGAAGATATTACCTACGATTACAGTGCTCTGGCCAACCTTGATGCTGCCCTTACTTCTAACCTCACCTGTGATCCTTGCTGACTCTGCATAGATCTCAGCTGCGTCTGAATCGCCTGTGATCTCGCCTGTTACATTGAGCTTGCCAAGGCACTTGATGTTACCTGTGATCTTACCGATAAGCTCCAGTGATCCTGTAGTCTGGACGTCCCCCTTTAATACCATACCCTCGGTAATGCTGGCTACTTCATCTGTAGGTGTCTGCTGTTCAAAATCCATAATATCAAATCCCCCATTTTTAGTAATCTGTTCTGTTTCTGCATTCTTATCAGCCACATATTTGTCGATATGTGCCGGATTGATAGCTTCAAGAGCATTCTTGGGCTCTTCTACGATAGTCTCTATCTCAGCCTCTGTCTGCTCCTCTATCCTGGTCTCAAGCTCATCTGCAGGCTCTTCTGCCACAGGCTCCTCCTCAGGCTCCTCCTGGGGTTCCTGGACCTCTTCAGCCTCCTGAACCTGCTCCTGTGTCTGGGCCGCGCTGTCAGCTTCATCCAGCTTGATGTCGTCAAGGCGCTCCAACATACTGCCAAGATCTACCGGCTTGGTATCCTTCTCGGCACTCGCCTTTTCATTATCAAGACCTTCTGTCATCTCAGGCTTCTCCTCAGGCATCAGTGTGTTAACGGCCTGAGAAAGATCGCTTTTCAGCTCAGAAAAAAATCCCATCTTGATCTCCTCCATTCAATGTTCTTAATTATTGTTGATATGTTGAACCGGTAACGTATTGTCAGTTATCGGAACTATCACTGTGTCATCCATGGCCTGTATCGCTTCGATGATCTCGGGAAGCGCCTCCACGGTGCTCTTCTTGTCAGCCGCATCATGCATAAGTACGATGCAGTGTTTGAACTTGGGAACATTGCCAACTATGTTGTTGTAGATAGTGTCCTTGTTGGCTCCTGTCCTGTCGTCTCCCGCTGAGACGTTCCAGTCAAAGTAGGTGACCTCCGCAGTATCCAGATAATCTATGAGCTCCCGGATATCGACCTTGCTCACATCGTTGGATGAGCCCCCCGGGAATCTGAAGTACTTGGGCCACACACCGGTGGTCTCGTACAGGAATACCCTGAGCTTCTCCATATCTGCCTTAAAAGCATCCGCGGAAGAATATATATCGCTGTATTTGTGGCTGTAGGAATGCATACCCAGCGTATGTCCCTCGTCCACTATTCTCTTGTAAACATCAGTATATCTGGCGTCGGGCTTGCCACAAACAAAGAAGGTTGCCTTGACGTCATACTCGGCCAGTATATCCAGTATCTCGTTGGTCGAAGTACTGGGGCCGTCATCAAAGGTCAGGTATACATACCTGGTGCCCTCTATATCCTCCGGCTTCTGTGCTCCGCTCACATCGATGGTGGCATAATCAACGTCCATCTCCTCAGCCCCGGAACTCTCCTCCGATGCAACCTCGCCTGTCTCGTCAAAAGACATGTCGACTGCCTCATCGCTTCCGGCATCCGATAGGATCTCCATCTCAGTGCCATACTTGTCTCTATACCATTGAAGGTCTGCCACAGCCTGTTTGTAATCTCCGTTTAATCTGTCATATCTGACAGCCAGAATAACACAGATACACGTAGGAATAAGGCAGGCAGCCGCCACTGTTATCAATATGAGTCTGCGCAGATGCCGGATACGCTTGCTGTACTGCTTGCGCTCTTTATTACCTGAACCTTGCGAATCCATTATCTGTAAAAACCACTTTCATTATTTGTATATGCACAGAGTATAGTATAGCACAGTTTCATCAACTCAAAAAGGTGTTTTTGGCATACTTGGCACGGTAACGGCGATTTCCTTATGCCGCCTCGAACCCATAAAAATACCCCGGACAGCTCAAGTGCCGCCGGGGTACTGATGCCTTATTTTATTCATTCAACGGATGTGTAGGTCATAAGATAATCGTCATAGGCTCCTGCCGCTGTTCCCATCACCTGGAAATTGGTGCTGCCGCCGTAGAAGGTGCAGCCCACATCGGCGATGTTCACTGTGTCAAAGGCCACTGCCTTGCCGTTTTTCATAAACACGGTCCTGACACCCACGCCCTCAATATCCCTGGCTGAATAGTTGGTGGCTGAAACCTTAAGAGATGACCCTCTGTTGTCGGCGCTGACTGCTACCTCGTTGTAGGAGCATCTGTCAGTGGGATGATAGTTGAACTCGTAGTCGTAGCTCTTGGCTCCCTGGATCCTCTCGTTGTTGAACTGACCGTAGAGGATAAACTGCTGACCTGCCTTGACGGCATCGGAGTAATCATTGACCTTGTAGAGTGTCTCGCCTCCGGCGTTCTTGGCAAAGAAGTCTGCGCTTATGGCGATGTCCTCGCCTGTGTCGTTTTTGGCTACAATAACGTAATATGTGCACCAGTGCATTCCATCAGCAATGATGTACTCATTTTCTATAGTTATACCACTTGCAGGTTCAGTGGCTGCGTATGCAATTTCAGCGGAATTATTGATCGAACCCGAAAACAGAAAAATAAGAACTGCCCCAATTGTGATGATAGTAGAAAAGAATCTCTTCATACCTGTTTCCCCCGATCCTGGAATTATTTTTGAAACACCCGGGAGGATGTTACATAATCCATTATCAAGCAAAACAATCTGCACTTCCATAGGTCGGAGCCAGTTTTAATCCTCTTTTAAGTAAGTTCATTTTCTGTTTATAAACTACCTGTATGCCACCCTGTATCCGCCAAAATCCTCGACGGTGTAAAGCCCCGTCTGCTCTACTTTTTCCACCTCACTGCTGGCAAGAATGTAGACGGTCTGAGCATTCTCATCACTGAGCATATCCTCAGGCAGCTCAAATACAAAGTTTCCAAAACTCCTGGCTATTCTAAACTCGGCAGTATCGTCCTTGTAGACCACCGTGGTGTAGAATAAGCCCGGATCATAGTCGTTAAAGTACAGTGCGGACATGAAAGGTGCAGATAATCCCTCGTATGTGGAGCATATCTGCCTGTCATCCCCTGCTATTTCGTAGGCTCTCTTCACAGCATCCCCGTAACCCGGCATAAATATGCTGGTTGCCCACCTGTTGTAGTCCGTAAAGTAGTCCCTGGCAAAAGAAATCCCGCCGATAATACACAGACAGGCAAAAGCCACCAGCAGAACCTTGCAACGCTCAACCAAAAAGGCGCCGCCCCGGACCATAAAGTAGATGCAAGGGATAAAGAGGGTCACAAACCTCTGGATATCCGGAAGTATCAGCACTCCCAGGATCACCGATGCAATGGTCATAAAGACAAATGCGGCGTTTGCGATATCTCTTTTGCCAAAAAGGCTTCTGATGCTGATGACAAAGCCTATAAGGGTTATGGGGAAAGTGAACGTAAACAAAGTCCCGTAGCCCGGGTAATAGTGGGCCAGGGTAAATCCCGAATCTCCCACAGACACTGCCTTTAAGAGCATCCTAAGGTTGTGAAGTGCCTTGGCCGAAAATGATGAATCCAGAGCGATGAAGGCCTCTCCCGTCCTTGCTGAAGTGAATCTGTTTACGGAAAATACAGGCGTCAGGATCTCATCAAAGCCCAGGTAATTCACGCCGTAGAAGACCAGAAGCGGCGCAAAGACCACCATAAAGGAAAGCCCCGAAAGAAGGAGCTGGCTCACCTTAAGGTCCCCTGTCCTTATGAGGTATCCGCACATCAGCACGAGAAATACCGGCACTACAATGGTTGCGGCGCCGTAGCTGTACATGCTAAGGCCCCAGAATGCTGCCGAGAGGCAGTAAAGGCCGGGACTCTTCTTGTCAGCTGCCAGCAAGATCAGATACAGAGGCAGCATCATGCTAAAGGGCATAATGTTGCTGTCAAGGCTCCACCTGGACAGGATCACGTGCCAGGGGCATATGGCCAGAAAGCCCGCTCCCAGAAGGGACAGCTCATATTTAAATTCATGGTCCTTAAAGCCGAGCTTAAGGACAAGATAAAACAGCGCCACTGTGGCAATTCCCAGAATAGCCGGGATAAGGCGCAGCTTGAAAACCCCCGTTCCAAAAAGCGAGATTGAGAGGGCATTTAAATAAATCAGCAGCGGACTTCCTCCCCCGCAGCCCCAGGTTATGGGGTACACAGGCCAGGGAAATCCGTTTCTGTCGATCCCGTAGGTTGCCAGGCAGTAGGCATCGTAGCCTATGGAGGCTTCATCCTGCTGAAGACCCAAAGGCACCTGCCCCAGGTTGTACAGTCTCAGCACCGCAGCTATTACCATCACCAGGACAAAAGAAATCCTGCCTGCCCGGGCAGACATGGGATTAGCCAGGGTCTCATCTCCCTTAAGATAAATAATAACGGCCGCCGCACCCATAAGGATGCAGGCAGCCGTGGCTATATAGTTGTAATAATCAATAATTCTCATGTAATGACTTCCCCAAATTCAAAACACAGACGCTCAGATACACGTTTTATCTTGCGTACATGGCAGCGCCCCAATCGCTGATGCCCATGATCGAAGCTGCAGAGTTAATATACTGCTGAGCATTGGCGCCATTCATGTTCTTGTAATAATCAAAGGCCAGTTTGTGGGAACCATCCTGTCTGGTAAGTCCCACGGAAAGGCCCTGTCTTACTTCTACAGGATAATCCGTCTGTCTGTTAAAAGCAATCAGTTTGATGTACTGATTGGTGACGCAGCGCTGATAAGCATAGACAATGGCTGCTGCCTGGGCTTCCTCGCCCTGAGTTGAGGAATAGCCAACCTCTGTAAGGAGGACAGGTCGCACTCCGCCGCCCCTGTTGCGGAACGCAGGCTGGCACAAGAAGTCTGTAAGAACCTCTATGTTCTCCATGGCAAGATAAGGCGTATTGGCATCGTGTCTGACCATGGATGCGTTCTTGGGATTCCAGAAGGTCGTCCAGTTCATGGGATAGTTATAGGGATGAGAAGCAAGTGCCCAGTCAATATTTCCCTGAGCTACGATGCAGGCGTTAAAGGCCTCCAGCATGCTTCTGGCAGAATAATATCCTGCGTTGTGGATATGGGTCCAGTTCTGATCAAGGCTGATGCAGACATAGGCATTGGCATTTCTGCTCTTGATGGCATTGTAGCAGACTCTCACAGAATCAGCGTAGAGCTGAGCATAAGTCATTTCATCCGCAACACCTGAATAGTTCCAGGCATTCTTGGCATTGACCTCGTTGGCGATAACCCAGTTATCTACCTGGCCAAAGCCGTTCTGACCGTTGTATCTCCAGGCCAGGAAGGAGCACACTGCCTCAAGGTATTCAAGGCCGCTGTCCTCTGAAGTGTTCATGAGGTAGTAGCTGCATCTTCCGATGCCGCCCCTTGCCGTAGGTGAGATCATGAACTCTTCACCGGCAGAATAGGGATTAAGTAATACCATGGTCATGCCCATTCCCTGTCCGGTGCTGGTGCGAACGCAGTGATCGTACTGGCTCATGTATGAAGAATCAAAATAATAGGTCTTACCGTTGTAGCCGTATTCAATACCTCTGTTGCCGCCGATGACATCAGTAATATTGATGTTGTAGGCGCCCTGCTGAACTCCGAGATTAACAGACTCTGTGTTGCCGTTACCGATCTTGGCTCCGTCAAGGATAAGGCCCTTCTTGCCGTTGTTCTTTCTGGCAGGTGAAGAGCTTGCAAGAGCCTCGGGATTGGTAATGTACTTGGCTCCTGCCACGGAGACAAAGTTGCCTCCCTGCTTAACAGCCACCTGGAACTTGTCATACAGATGACAGGATGTGGTCTGATAACCCAAAGGCACAGAAAATACAGCACTTGCCGAAACAGGAAGTGATGCTAAAGGAGCACCTGCAGGCGCTCCCTGATATGGTTTTTCTGCAAACAGGTAATAGTTTCCGTCGTCACTTGACGGAAGATCGGAAGCTGATACATTTACTACTACGTCAGCTCCGGAAATAGATACAGAATTGATGGTGACAGCGCCCAGACCATCTGCCTGAGTTCTCACCGGCTTCAGAGAAAAGACACTCACAAAAACGGCAGCTGTAACAACTGCCAAAGAAAGTGCTGAAAAGATTTTCTTTGTCATACTACCCCTCCATAAGAAAGCTTAATATCATAATAATAAGCTATTACCCAAGGGGAAGGCAAGAAAATCTGTACTTAGCAATAAAAAGGGGATGCCACTTTAGATTTAATCATCTAAAGCGACATCCCAAAAATATTAGTGTTAAGGAATTGTAACTATGCAGGTTGCAATCTTACCGGAATCGGAGGTTGTCATTGTGATAACCGCGGTTCCGGAATGCTTGGCGGTGATGACGCCGGAAGCATTGACTGTGGCCACATAGGAGTTATTGCTGCGATAAGTAACAGTTTTATCGGCAGCTGTGGCTGTGATCTGCGGAACGATCTTGACTGTCTTACCTATAGGAAGTCCGTTCACAGTAATAGACTTACTTGCAGTGTCGTAGGCAGGACTTACTGTAATATTCTTCTGAAGAGCTGCTGCCACTGATTTCTTAGTGATCATGAGCTTAACATCTTCTTCCTTGACCGAACCAAGGATGGTCAACTGACAGGAAACGCTCGTCTTGCTGCCGTCAATTGCAGTTCCCTTGATAGTTACTGCCTTCTTGGTCTGCTTAAGAGCCTTGAATATTAGCTTCTGTCCCTTTACGGTACTTGCAGTTGTTCCCCATACAGGTGTCTTGCCAGGTTCATAGGCAGCAAGTGCCACCGCGCTCTCATCCGATACAGTCCAGTTAATTGTTCCCTCAGGATCTTCCGGATCAAAAGCGTTAACCGGTGTCACAGTACTTACCCACAGATATCCGGTCTTGCCTTCGCCGATGCTCCTCTTGGTCTGGCTGATGGCGAGTTTAGTAACAGGCACATAGGTGACAATCTGAACAGATGCCTTGGCAGGGGTGCCGGAAGCCGGTGTCTCCTTGGAGGTTGCAGTAATCTCTACCCTACCACAGGAACCAGCCTTTACAACGCCCTTGTTGGTTATAGTTGCTATAGTTGAAAGCTTATCATCTGCAACAGGCTTATTGTCTGCATCCCAAGCCTTGGTAATCTCCCAGGTAACTGCCGCATTGGCAGGCTTAGCCTTGGCATTTTCGGATGTGTCACAGGTTACAACACTCTTAAGGGTCGTGGTCTTGCCCACAATAAGTCTCTTCTGAGCCTCTGTCTGAGTGATGGCAACACCGTTCTCCTTTACAGGGTTACCCACGGTAATCGTGCACTTTGCAGATTTCTTACTTCCGTCTGTTGCAGTTACAGTTATGGTTACAGGTTTATTGTTGGCGGGAACCGCATTAACTATCACCTGCGCCGTAGCGCCATCTCCGTTAACCTGTACACTTGCAGGATCTGAACTTATCCACTCAACATCTGAATTATCAACCGAATAAGGTGCCACGGTGGCATTGAGCTTGTAGACGCTTCCCACACCTGCTGAAATCTTGGTGGAGCTAAGAGTTATCTTACTTACCTTAACCTGCTTTACAACAGTGACAACACACTGTGCAGTCTTGACTGTCGGCTTGCTTTCATTGCCGCTATCGCTCTTAGCTGTAACCTTAATTGTAGCTGTAGCCTTGGTCTTACCTTCAGGGAGCTTGCCTATTGTGAATTTTCCGGTTTCATCAACCTTAATGATTTGTTCGCCGTCCTGTCCAAGGTCAGACTTAACTACTTCCCATTCAAGAGTATCTTTAGTCAAAACAGCATTCGTTCCATCGTGCCAGGTTGCCTGATCCGAAGTTACCGTAGCTGACAGCTGATAAGAACCTTTTATCTCAGAAACAGTAACCTTGGTCTCGCTGATAGTCAGCTTAGTCATAGGAACAAAAATACGCACTTCATATTCCTGACTACTTATACCGCTCTCGGTATGAACTGCACTGACTTTAACAGTACCTGCTGAGAGTCCCTTGAGTGTACCCTTCTGATCTATGGTAGCAATCTTGCCGTTAGCTGCCAGGCCTTCTCTATCAAGCTCAGAAGTGATCTTCCATTCAATATCCTTGTTTACCGGCTGATTCTTCTTGTCACCGCCATTAAAGGTTGGTGTAAACTTAAGGGTCTTGCCGGCCGCAAGTGTATCAACGTTCTTTGGAGCCGCAATGCTGACAGAACTTACGGCATTTCCTACAGTCACGTTGCATACTGCACTCTTATTGCTTCCGTCTGTAGCTTTCACGGTTATCTTTGTCTTGCCGGGCTTAAGACCCTTTACCTGCAGGCAATCAACACCGTTTACAGTAACTCTCTCCACCTCTATTATTCCATCTGTGGGATATGTAGGTATCCAATCCTGAACAGATGCATTTACAGGGGCAAAAGAAACAGTAAGACCCTTATAGGTTTCGCCAACGCCCAGGGTAATAGCTGTCTTATTAAGCTTAACTGATGTAACGGGATCGTATACCGTCACATAGCAGGTTGCCATTCTGGTCTCGTCTACAATGCTTACTGCTGTGATCATAACAGGTTCATCACTTGATGCTTTAGCTGTTATTACACCTTTCTGATTAACAGCTGCAACAGTTGAATCTTCTGAATACCAAACAAGACCTCTGTCAGCCTTATCAACTCCGTTATTAAACACTGCTGATACAGTCATGGACTTGCCCACCTGAAGCCTGCCTGCATTGGTATTGGTGTCATCCGGCAGATTGGCTGTTGGAAGAACAAGCTTAAGATCAGTGATCCTTGTTCTTACAAGGAGTTTTACTGTTGCCTTAACTGAAGGCTTATCTACAGCTGCAGCCGTAATGGTGACTGATCCGTTAGCTATACCTGTTACTACACCCTCCTCATTTACCTGTGCTACCTTTGCATTAGAGGAAGTCCAGATAACTTCCTGAGAAGCATCTTTTCCCTCAACCGTTGCAGTAACTGTGGCAGTGAGCTTCAGTGTCTCGCCTGTATATACATAGTCCGCACCGCCGTCATCGATCACAACCTTGCCGGGAATTACTATTGTAGGAAGTTCCTCTGTTTCCGTATGTTTACATCTCTTACAGGTTCTGGTCCTCACTCCGGTCTCCTTGTCAGTAGGCTTCCTGGTAACCTTCCACTCTCCAAAGTCATGTCCCAGAGCAGGAATGATCGTATCCTCATAAGAAGCTATCGGATTAAGTCCTTCCTTATCTGCGAAAAGGGCTCCGCACCCATCAATGTTACATACATAATACTCAATGTTTCCGGGCTCTTCACAGGTGGCCGCCTTGGCGGGAACCTTGGTAAGCTGATGTTCATGAGTGTATATGGCAGTAACAGAGATTGCATATGACTGGTAATTATTACAGTCGTCTACTGTCATAGCAAACTTGGCAGAAGCACCTTCCGGAGCGTCTTTACCAAAGGTGATAAGCAGCTTGTTATCTTTTACAATATATGAAGCTACATACTCGCTTCCATATACAATATAAAGTCCGTTGACACTTCCGCCGGGCTCAATATAAGGCGAAAGATCATAAGCTGTTTCAGCACCTGCCATCACGTCAATGGCAACATCCACACTATCATGCCAGACTCTGTTTATAATAAAATCACAATAAACCAGTCCTGTTGCAGCAGTAAAGTTAGTGCCTTCTGCCACATCAAAGGTTACCGAGTATAGACCGGCCTCTATAGGCGCCTTGGTTGTCCTCTCATAACCTTCTCTCTCATAGTAGACAGTTATATCTCCGCAGCCGTAATACAGGTTATTAAGTATCGGCCAATACACCGTCTTTTCATAGCCATCGTAATTAAACTCATACCAGTCAGTCTGGAAATAGAAGCAGTCTCTTGTAGGCACTCTCTTCTCAATCGTCCATTGGGCGGTTGCTTCTCCGGTGTAATTTCCAATACCGGAAATCTTAAGTGTATATCTTCCGGCATCTGCTGCATCATAGCCCGATACTATCGAATAGTCTATGTTTTCTCCAAGAGCAACAGTTCCCAACTTAACAGAGTTTAAAGACACATATTGAGTGCTGCCGTCATATGTTAAAGTATCTTCATTGAAAGAAATCTCGGCTTTCGCGATATCCTTGGGATTAATACTGAACTCTGCTGTTCCCTCGTACATCTCGCTCTTTGTCTCACAGGATACGCGAACAGTGTAGGTTCCTGTTGTAGAAGGTTTTAAATTGCTTTCGTAGTAGTAGCCATTGTAATCAAATCCCGTGTAGGAAACTGTAGTGTTCAAAGTTCCCGAAGGCTTTGTGTATACAGGATCGGATACTACGCTTCCAAAGGTTCCATTGCTCTGCTTAACAGTAAGCGGCTTCTTCACCTTATCTGTGATGGATACATAAATATATTTGGATTCTCCGGCATAGTTGGCCGTTTCTGCAACTCTTACCAGAACATTTATCGCACCGGTTATATTACCTGAAGTAAGAATACCTGTATCAGGGTCAATGCTGCAGCCATAATGGTCCCGGCCATAATCGTCAAGCTCATATGTCACTTTACCTATATTTCCGGTGACTAGCTTGCTTAGATCAACTGTATTTCCACCTACTGTGACTGAAGCATTATCGGGTATCTTTACGGGGTCAGGAGCTTTTCGGATATAGACGATATCATAGAGGTAGATTCCCTCAGCCGCATTAAAGTTCTTGCCGCCTGACACATTCGCATATACAAAGTAATCTCCTGCGTTGATCGGCTTATCAACCCTGGTAGTGTCGTCTAACATATAGTAGACAGAAATATCACCACAGCCTGTCATATTGCCTGCAAGCTTCGGAGTAGATATTCCTTTTACGGTTCCATCGTAGGTAAAATCACCGTGAGCAGGAACCACAAAATCGTTTCCGTCCGGATTCCTCTTGGTGATCGTCCAGTTAAAATTCCTCTCTCCTGTAAAATACACAGAAGCAGGCTCAAGAACTGCAGTATAAGTTCCGGCATCTGTTCCCTTTTCACCGGATTTGAACTTATAATGTGTTCCATTTGTGAGATTTCCATCCGTAGACACACATCTTAGTATATCTACAGCTATCTCCGATCCGGAATAAATCGCATATGATGCTCCCGGTCTATACAAACTCAGATTGGTTATAAATTGAGAGGAGAGGTCACCTTTAATATAAAACTCAGCGCTTCCGGAATAGTCCGCACTGTCTGTATGATATGAAACTGCCACCGTATATTTTCCGGGAACGGTAGGTTTTGATGAAGTCGCAGCATAAGCGCTGTTATCATATTTTGTTCCGGAATATGTATATTTAATATCAGTTGCTCCGGACTGCTTTGTAAAGGTAGGATCCGGAATAGCTGAACCGGTAGTTCCGCTGGTAATTCCAACGAACTCGGTTTTTCCTGTCTTCTTAACATTCTCCATCGATACGGTAAGATTACCTGCAGGCTTACTTGCAACACTGATCGTAATAGTCTTGCTTCCGCTCTTGTAATAAGTGCTGCCTGCATCAGTGATCGTTACCTTACAGGTTCCGGTTGTGCTGCCGCAGGTGAGTGTAGAACCGTTAAGGCTGCAGCCGGTAAGAGACTGTGAAATAGCATAGGACAAAGTTCCCTGGCTATTCTTGACATAGCTTGACAGATTGATCCTGTTACCGGTAAATGTGCTAACGCTGCTCTGAGAAAGAGTCATGGTAGATGCAGCTTTATTAACTGTCAGTGTTGTCTTGGCAGAGCCACTATAACCATGATTAGCCCCGGACTTGGTCCTGATAGTTATTGGAACGGTTCCCGCTACTGCAGAAGTGGCGGAGGAAGTATCAAGCGTTCCAAAAAACATCTCATATTCACTATCTGCAAGTGTATAAGTAGTGCTGCTTTTGGTTCCCGTAACATTAACTTTTACAGAAGAATACTTAGAAAAGTCATCTGAACCATTGTATGTAACTGCTCCCGAAGTAACACTTGCACTCAATGAATCAAGAGTCATTCCCCTGACGTTAAGTTTGCAGGAAGCACTACCGGTGTAACGGGAATCATTAGCAGTCGCAGTCAGTGTGAATGTTCCCGCATTGAGGTATGTTGGTTTTCCACCGGAAAGAGATGTGCCTGTATTCGCAGAGAACTTAACCAGACTGGTTATATCAGCTCCGGCAAGCTTTACTGTGACGTTTACTGTTTCAGTTTTGCCGGTATAGTAATATGACTTGTTAGATGCATAATCACCATCCAGATAAATAACAGACTCACTTATATCCCTCTTCTGAGGAACATAGCTTGAATTAATGGCCTTCATCTGGGCTTCTGTTCCGGCAATAAGGTACTTGTACTGCTTAAGCTCGGAGTAATTGTGGGATCCATAACCAAGAGGCTTAAGATTTGATGCAGTTGTACCGGTACCCACAACAATACAGCCGGCATCAAGAGATTCCTGCGTTGTTTTACCAAAGGCATTAGTATATCCCCTGGCGGTGAGCTTGGTTCCGGAGAGAACTATACGTTGGCTGCCACCACATATTCCATAGCTTGATCCGTCAGTATTAGAGGAGTCGATCGTACCGCCATAGGCCTCTACAGTACCACCTGAAAAGTTATGTGTTTCTCCGTTATCTCTTATCCTTATAGCCGCACCCTGAACTTTGGTGCTGCCTATGTTTCCTCCATAAGCAATTATGCTTCCGCCTGTCATATTTACAGACGTTGTTAAGATTCCCTGAACAAAAGGATTGGTGGTTGGTGATAATGTGCTGGATGTATTTACATAGCCATACGCATAGATATTTCCACCGCTGATATTCAGCGTATTGCATTGGATTCCTGACGTCATTGAAAGGCCCTTGAGAGAACGTCCTTCAACTGATCCTCCGGTCACGGTAAGTACGTTGGTTTCTATGCCATTACTGGATGCTAATGATGTTGTGCTGCCACTCAAGTCAGCCTTTACGCTTCCCCCTTTTACAGTCAGGTTACTTACCATTAACGGCGCGGTGGAATTTACCTTTCCACCGGTCACCGTGAGAGTATAGTTGCTATTGAATCCACGCATTCCTGAAAGATTCAGTGTACCTGCTTCAATTGTACTGGCTGCATTTCTCGTATTTACCGCATAAATATAACTGGCGGCCCCACCACCATGGGATGCATTTATAGTCAATCCACTGGCGCTGCAGCTGCCCAGATTCACAGATGGAGTACCCGTATAATCCGGGAAATTAAAGGTACCGCTTACAGGTGATGATTTGGGCATTTCGATACTACCGGCGTAAATACCGCAGCTTATTCCGTTTGCCTGTGCGCTTGACACCTTAAGGGTTGCATTACCTGAAGCAATCAGAGTAAGTTTACCGGTAACATAAATACCATAGGACTGTCTGTTATCACCACCATCTATGTATTGCATGGCAATATCATTGTCGCCTCTGAGTACAAGGATCAGATCCCCCTGATAATACAGTCCTGCTCGGGCGCCGGTTTCAAACTCATATCCTCTCATCTTATAATGGCCGGCATTATCCAAAACGCAGACTCTCTTGCCATTGAAATCGTGATAGTCGAAATGGTAATTGTTTAGCTCGTCGCCGATACTTCCGTCAAAATAGACATAATCGCCGCCGGCAGCAAGGAGCTTGGCATCCTTTGGGTCGCTGGACATAAGACTGCTGTTACCAAGCAGTTCTTCCTCAAGAAGTTCCTCGTCAAGTAATTCCTCGTCGAGAAGTTCTTCATCGGAAAGTTCCTCATCCGGCTCTTCCTCTGATTCCTCCTCTAAGGTCTCATCAGAACCATCCTCGCCTGTTGTTCCTTCTTCATCCCCGTTTGGGGCATCAGAAGAAGCCTCATCGGGATTTTCCTCCTTCGAAGGCTCTTTTACCTCCCCTGAAGTATTGCCGGAACCGGCATCATCAGGGCTGTCAATATTCTCTTCATTGGCGGGGTCAGTTTCCTGCTCTCCCCCTCCGTTTTGGGAATCTGATGCGATTGCATCATCAAGAGTTTCTGTTTCAGAATTTGAAGTCACAGTACTGTCTTGTTCCACGACTTCTGCCGCATAGGCTTTAGCAGGCATATTGGTCACGATTATGGCAACCACAATCATACCTGCAAGCACACGCTTTAAAGAAGCACATACTTTCCCCATTGTTTATCCCCCTTCTACAATACTTTTTTGTAAAACTATATTATCAAATACCGTAAATGATTACCACACAAATTATCAAGTTATCATTTACATTTTGGGGGATTAACGAATTGTGACTGTATCTTTAATAATCTACCTTCATAAGGCACAGTCCCTCTGGCCTTGCTGTAGGTCCTGCCTTCTGGCGATCACAGGCCTCCAGAATACCTTTGACCTCATCGGGCTTGATGTTGCCATAGCCCACCTCCAGAAGAGTACCTGTAAGGATCCGGACCATGTTCTGGAGAAAGCCGTTTCCGTGATAGTAGAATCTGATATAGCTGCCGCTTTCCTCAATCTTTATGTTATCCACACAGCGAACTGTGGACTTTTTCATCTTGGAGTTGCCGCAGAAGCTCTTATAATCATGGGTTCCCATAAGGTGGCGGGAAGCCTGTATCATAAGCTCTACGTCAGGTCTTTTGTCAAGGATGGTCACGTACTTCCTGTCGAAGACAGGCCTGGATGCACCAAACCAGCAGGTATAGCGATAGGTCTTACCAATAGCATTGTATCTTGAATGGAACCTCTCGGAGCAGGCTCTGACCTCGTTGACGCTGATGTCCTCGGGGAGATACTCGTTCATGTAGGCTTGGATCTGATCCTCGGTCATGTGGGTGTCCAAAAAAGCGTTGGCAGTCATGGCCCTGGCGTGGACCCCTGCGTCTGTTCTGCCGGCGCCAATGAGATTTATGGGCTCCTCCGCGGAGGCATCCACCATTTTGGTAAGGACGCTCTCTAGTTTGCCCTGTATGGTCATGTCCTTGCCGGGCTGTCTCTCCCATCCGTGGTATCTTGTTCCGTCGTAGCTGATTGTAAATTTATAGTTGCGCTTCATACTGTCATTCTCCTTGATTTTTCACAACATGAACCACCCTCACCGACTCCACGTCGGAAAGGGTTTCTGTTATGCCGCATGACGGCATGAACCTGCAGGATGCTCTACGCACCCTGCAGAACAGGGCATGTCCACTATGCCTCTATCCCATTGGCTTACCTTTGGGAATACTTTTCTTAAGATGTTTGCAGCTCCATTTATGTCTGCATTTGTTATTGTACCATCGTAGTGCTTGTACAGACCTCTCTTTATCCGCTTTCCTGAAAAAAAGTAGTTTTCTGAGCTTTTCTTATACACAGGGATATAGTCTTGTGCAAGGTAGTCTGCCTTTGATGTGTAGCTTTCTTCCATGAGGACAAACCTTATACCATATTCAGCCAGTTTGTATCTGAGCATGTCTGCAAATATCAGCATTGGTATCTGCACAAAGTTCTGGTTATTGACATGCCCTATACCTATTTCCTGTTTCTGGTATATATTATGTCCCATCACAACAACGTCGACATGATTATCCCTTGCATAGTCAGCCAGCTGTCTGCTCACCTTATGAAACTGGTCCTTTATCCTCCTGTTCCTCTTTTCGGTAAGAGCATTCATCTTCCTTGTCCTGTACCTCTTATTACATGTCATGGCACAGGAAGCAAGTCTTTTCATCTCTTTGTTGTAAAGCTGGTTGATTGACTTGATCACGCCTCCCTTTATCACAAATGGTCTTGCGCCAAAAGAGTTCGCTACAGCGGCTATGTTGTCTGTTCCGGGATCGATAGCCATTACTCTCAAGCCCTTCAGATCTGATACGTCCGAAAGGTCAGAGAGGATATCCTTATCAGACATTGGCATTATTCCTTTATCAGGAACAGAAAGAACTACATCCAGGACAAAACTGTTTCCGCCGGGCTTTATACGTACTTCCTTAAGGCACACTTCTTCAGGGAGCTGGCCAAGAGACAGCCTATCCTTTGTCCCCGGAAACTTTAGATACCCATCCTTGATCCTGCATATCTGATTAGTCAGGACAGCTGTCTTGAATGATCCCTGTGACATATATCCCGGCATCTTGGGGCGACCAGTAAATGCCCCAGGATTCCTGCCATATACTTTTACAGCTTCAAAGAAAGACTTATAGTCTCTGAGAAGAAGTTTCAATATCTGCTGATTAGCCTGTGACGGAAGGGCATAGTATGCCTTATCCCTTGTAACCTTTAGCAGATGATCAAGGGCATTATATGAGAGCCATTTGCTGTCACCAAGATATTTAGTCCCTGAAAGATTATCCCTTACGAGCCTGTAAATCATCATCTGATTGAAGAAAAGAGGCTTGAACAAGACCATTGAATCTACTGCAGACGAATACTGCCTTAAGATGAAATTTGCCCTGTTGTACAGAACGGCTGATGATCTGCAGATATCCCTGCAATAGTCATAGAGTATGTGGTTTTGGTTTATCCTGTATTGCCTTGTTCTGTACACGGTTGTAAATTCCTTAATAGTATTCTATATTTAGTATTATAGCATATGTTTCACAATTATACAAACATTTGTTCTTTTTGGATGTAAGGAGATTTTATGCAGAAATCAGTAACAGAAACAGATATCCTGGACGACTACAGAAGAGGCTCGCATTCCGTATACAAACTCACATACCATGTGATCTTTGTGACAAAATACAGAAAAAAAGTGATCACAGATGAGATTGGTGATTTCATGAAGAATTACGCCGCTTACCTCTGCGGGCGCATGAACAGTGAGCTCATTTCTGCAGAGACAGATGTCGATCACATGCATCTGCTCATCTCAATGCCACCTGATGTGGCACCTGTAAAGCTCATCAACTCGTTAAAATCACAACTGTCCAAGGAAGTGAGAAGTACATATAGAATACACGTGGAAAAATACCTCTGGGGAGATTCGCCCTTCTGGAGTGCAAGTTACTTTTGTGCCACTACCGGAAGTGTTTCACTTGAAACTGTTAAAAAATACATTGAAGATCAGCGAACAGAAGAACACAAGCGCAAATACATTAAGACCGGAAAATACAAAAAGAAAAGCTAGTGCGATTCATCCCACAACCGACTTCATCGGAAGGGGTTTTCTCGCACGATGTTATAATAATGCATCCATCTGTCGTATTCTTGCCCTGCTGATCTTTCCGTTGGCAGTTCTTGGAAGCGAGTCGACAAAAGAAATTATCCTTGGATATTTATATATCGCCGCCCTTTTTTTGACGTACTCCTGAAGCTCGGTCCCCAGCTTTGTGCTGCCCTGATAACCCTCGTTTAATATCACGGAGGCCTTTACCACAGAGCCCCTTGTCCTGGATGGAAAGCCAGTGACAGCACATTCGAATACTGCCGGATGCTTCATCAGTATATCCTCCACCTCTGAGGGCCCGATGCGATAGCCGCTGGACTTTATGACATCATCATTTCTTCCGACAAAATAAAAGTTGCCGCTCTCATCCTGAAAAGCCTTGTCCCTGGTGTGGTAAACACTTCCCTTCCACACCTCCAGGTACTGCGGTTCATCTCCGAGATACCCTTTGAAGACTCCTAAAGGTCTTTTACCATCCCTTGGCAGTATGACGATCTCACCCTCAATCCCCCTTGGAACCTCACTTCCATCCTCGTCCACCAGCCTGATGTCATACATTGGCGACACCTTTCCGATAGATCCGCATGCCACGTCATCCCCAAGAGCATTGCATATCAAAAGAGCTGTTTCTGTCTGGCCAAAGCCTTCCCTGACCACAAGTCCGGTCTTTGCCGTGAACTTTTCCGATACCTCCTTTGGCATCGGTTCACCGGCGGTAGTTGTCTGGCGAAGGCTGCTCAGGTCATACTCTGAAAGTTCCTCCAGCACCAGATATTTATATATTGTTGGCGGTGCGCAGAAGGTATTAACTCTCTCCTCCTCAATCACCCGCAAAAGGTCTCCTGCATAGAACTGCTCATAGTCATACACCAGAACTGCTGCCTCCATGAGCCACTGGCCATAGAGCTTCCCCCATGCTGACTTGGCCCACCCGGAGTCGGCAACCGTAAGATGCAGATCCCCGGCCTCTATTCCATGCCAGTTTTTAGCAGTATAGATGTGCGCAATGGGATAAGAAAAATCGTGAATAACAGCCTTTGGCTCTCCGCTGGTACCCGAAGTAAAGTAGTAGAGCATGTCATCACTGACACTTGTCGGAACCCTGAACAGCTCATCCGAGCTCCTCTCCAGCATCTCATGAAAAGACACACTGCTTCCATATCTTTTTCCCACAGTAATCTGAAGCATCCCCGTCTCTTCGCATGCACTACTAACTTTGTCACAGATGTTGTCTGCATTTACACAAATGATGGCCCTGGCTCCCGCTATCCTTGCCCTGCGGGAAATATCCTCAGTCGAAACCATATGCGAAGTAGGGATAGCCACCGCCCCAAGCTTGTGCAACGCCAGAATGCTGATCCAGAACTCAAAGCGCCGCTTTAGAAGCAGCATTACCGCATCACCCTTCTTAACTCCAAGCCCCTTGAGCATATTTGCCGCCTTGTTGGACAGCCTTGACATGTCATAGAAGGTGTAGCGCCTGGATCTTCCCTCCGGGCTTCGATGGACCAGTGCCAGAGCATCCGGCTTATCCTTGGCAAGCCTGTCTATCACGTCGTAGGCAAAATTGAAGTTTTCCGGTATGTTTGTGATGATCTCACCGTTCTCTTCCCTATAGAATTCCTCATATAATAAAGCCATATCAATATCCGACCTTTCTGAATTTTCTGTACCTGTCATCAATCAGATCTTCGGTGTTTCTTTGCAAAAGCCCCTTAAGCTCTGTATAAATCTCATCCGACAGTGCCTTCATATCGACATTATCTATAACCCTGTCTATGAGGCCGGCCTTAAAGAGCTTTCCCGCTGTAAGTGAAAGAGCTTTTGCCGCCTCAGCAGCCTTGCCCGTGTCCTTCCACAGTATATTGGCGCAATTCTCAGGTGAAACCACGCTAAAATATGCATCATTAAGCATCCATATCCTGTCTGCATGGGACAGTGCCAGGGCGCCTCCGCTTCCGCCTTCCCCTATCACGATTGACAAAATCGGCACCTTCAAAGCAGACATCTCATACAGATTATCTGCAATCGCCCTTCCCTGGCCGTGTTCCTCCGCTTCGATTCCGCAGAAAGCTCCCGCAGTATCCACGATGCACAGAACAGGTCTCTTAAATTTCTCCGCCTGCTTCATAAGCCTGAGAGCCTTTCTGTAACCCTCAGGCCCCGCACTTCCAAAGTTGTGCTCTATCCTCTCCTGGGTGTTCTTTCCCTTTTCAATTCCTATCACAGTGACGGGCATATCCTCTATAAGGCCGATTCCGCCGATCACTGCCCTGTCATCCCCATAGAGCCTGTCTCCGTGCAGCTCCATGAAGTCGCTTACAATTCCGTTTATATAATCTTTGGCCGTGAGCCTTCCATCTGCTCTGGCCCTCAGTACTATCTCGTAATCATCCATATTCATTAACTCATCCTGTTTTCCGGTGGATCAAAAGTATCCTCTCCAAAACTTCCCTTTGTTTATCCCTTGGCACCACCTGATCAATGAAGCCGCACTCCATAACTCTCTCTGCCCTCTGAAAGCCCTTGGGCAGGCTCTGATTGAGCGTCTTTTCAATCACTCTGGGTCCTGCAAAGCCAACTCTTGCCCCGGGCTCTGCCAGGGTTATATCCCCCAGCATAGCAAAGCTGGCATCAACACCTCCCGTTGTCGGATTAGTTAAAAGAACTATATAGAGGTTTCCTTTGTCGCTATGTCTTTTAACCGCTGCAGAAACCTTGGACATCTGCATAAGAGATATCATCCCCTCCTGC
>JAEEGI010010390.1_pt1 | contig 20232 bp, 19 predicted proteins | sample 8958751 | NCBI WGS metagenome assembly JAEEGI01 (sample SAMN16246545, study PRJNA631951) | gut metagenome | biome: gut microbiome; feature: rumen; material: KS-attached | host: Bos | place: Iran: Karaj | collected 2018-10 | reverse complement strand
CTCCGCCGATGCCGATTATGGTATCAGTCCTGGCCATGCTGAAGTCCGAAAGGAGCCCGCAGATGTTCTGGAAAGACTCTATGCTCTTGGCATCTTCTCCTCCCTGCACTGCGCAGGCCATGACTTCCTTGCCTGCCTCTTCCAGAGCGTTACCCAGCTCAGCCACATACTGTGACGGTACGGCCTCGTCCCAGATCAGCACGATGTGCTTACCATTGGGAAGAAGCATTTTCACAGCTTCATCCGTTATGTTCCTGCCTATGAGGACCTCGTAGCGGTCCCTGGTCCTTATCTTCACCCGTTCCATCTTAACGGTCTCCTTCGTCCTCTGTCATTCTGTATCCCACCCCGAGCTCCGTGAAAATGTACTCCGGCTCTCCGGGATTTTTCTCTATCTTCCTTCTGATGTTTGCCATGTTCACCCTGAGTATCCTGTTGTTGTCCCCTGCGTAGGGCCCCCAGATGGCGTTGATCAGAGAGTCATAGGTTATGACCTTGCCGGAATTTTTGGCAAGGATGGAAACTATGTTGTACTCCATCCTGGTGAGGTGCACCGGCTCATCGTTCAGTGTCACCAGCCGTTTTTCGAAGTCGATCAGAAGCCCCCGGGCGCTGTATGTTTTGCGCAGGCCGCCTGCCTCTGAAGCCATTTTGTCCACATGCCTTAAGGACGTCCTGATCCTTGCCAGAAGCTCGCTGGTGCCGAAGGGCTTGGTGACGTAGTCGTCCGCCCCCGCGTCCAGAGCCTCCACCTTCTCCTTCTCAAGGGTCCTGGCGGATATCACGATTATGGGCATGGAGGACCACTTCCTGGTCTCCCTGATGACGTCAATGCCGTCCATGTCCGGAAGTCCCAGGTCCAGCAGCACCAGGTCCGGCATGGCGGACGTGATCCTTGCCAGCCCGTCGTGACCGGTCTTCTCAGCCATGACAGAGTAGCCGTTGAGCTCCAGCGTCCTGACTATGAAATCCGATATGCTCTTTTCATCCTCTATCAAGAGTATCGATATCTTCTGCATCGTCTATTTCCTCCATATACTCCGGCAGAGTGAAAACGAATTCCACCCCGTCCTCGTGGTCGACAGCCTTGATGCTCCCGTCGTGAGCACCTATGATCGTCTTGCAGATGGAAAGACCTATCCCCATGCCTCTGGTGGAATCCGGGCTCTCCTCTTCAGTCCCGAAGCTTCCTCCGTCGAAGATGCTCTCCAGCCTCTCCTCGGGTATTCGCCTTCCGTAATCCCTTACCGAGAACAAAACATTACCGTCCGCCACCCCGACTTCGACTTCGATGGGGTTCTCCGTTCCCGAGTGGATCTGGGCATTGTTCAGTATGTTGATCATGACCTGCTGTATCAGCATGGGGTCCATCTCAGCCATCACCGGATCGTCGGGCACCTTGACGGTGACCTTCGCATCCGGGAAGCTCTTCCTGAACTGAGAGACCGCGGTGGATACCACCTCGTCCACTATCTCAGGTGTCTTCTTCACCTTGGAGCTCTTCTCATCGATCCTGGTCACCGACAGCAGATTTTCCACCATGTCCAGGAGCCACCTGGCATCCCTGTCGATGTTGGTCACCAGCCGGACCTTCTCGGCCTCGTCCATGGCCGACGGATTCTCGATTATGGACTCGCTGTTCCCTATTATTCCCGTGAGGGGCGTCCTGATGTCGTGGGAGACCGCCCTCAAAAGGTTGGCCCTCATCTTCTCCTTTTCCGCCTCCATCAGCTCCTTGTCCTGCTTCGCCAGAAGCTCCTGCTGGGTCTTGAGCACGGTGCTTGAGATGGAGGTTATTATGCTTATGATCAGCATCCCCAGGAAGGTCACCTGATATCCCTGAAGGCTGAAATCTATGTTGCCGTATGGATAGGTGAAGAAGTAGTTCACGGATACCACCGCGATGAAAGCATATAAAATACCATAGAAATACCCGTCCGTGTACCTTGCGGCAACGAAGGCTCCTACGGTATAAAGCATTGCGATGTTGAGAGTCGGATCGGAGGCTGTCCTGTTAAAGAAAAACCCGATAAGGGTGGCAGCCACATACACCCCGAAGGTCACCAGGAAATCCTTGAAACTGAAGTTCCTGAACTTGGCCCTGAGGGCAGCGGTTATCTCCGTCCTTCTCTTGCCTGGATCATTGTTTGCCATGATTCAATTGTAGTTTAAAAGCATACGTTCTTCAAGGGTATTTTGCAAGCAAAAAGCGGCAGATCGCTCTGCCGCTTTCATTCTCATGAACGTTATATTATTTGTTTACAGCGTCCTTAAGAGCCTTGCCGGCCTTGAATGCGGGCTTTGTGCAAGCCTTGATCTTAACTGCCTTGCCTGTCTGGGGGTTCTTGCCCATTCTGGCTCCCTGCTTTCTGGTCTCGAATGTTCCGAATCCAATAAGCTGAACCTTATCTCCCTTAACGAGTGCGCCCTCGATGGCTGCGAATGTAGCTGCTACTGCTGCAGTTGCGTCCTTCTTTGTAAGACCGGTATTTTCCGCTACTTTAGCGATGAGTTCTGTCTTGTTCATTGTGTAAATTCTCCTCCTAAGAAAATCTAAGATTAAATCGTAATGATAATAGCATAATCTACTATGCCTGTCAACACAAAAACTGTGCTGAGCCTTTATTTTTCAAGGGTTTTCGGCCTTTTTGCGACCTTGTCCACCAGTACGATCACACCAGCTGCGCCTATGACTGTGAGGGCCACAGACACCAGAAGCATGAGTTTCGGTCCGGATGCATCCAGGATCACTCCGCCAAGAATGCTGGCAAAAATGGAGGATACTGTTATGGCCGTGGTGTACAGTGCCTGACCCTTTACAGCCTCTCCCCGCTCCATGATCTCGTTGATGAACTGCACTATGGCCGGAAGGAACAGCGGGAATGACACCAGATGAAGTACGTGAGCCACATAGATCATCGTTACACTGTTGGCCAGGTAGAGCAAAAGAAGTTTGCCCACGAAGCAGGCTGACGCCACCTTGAGCAGGGTGCTGCAGCTGAACCTGGAGTTCAGCTTGTCGAAGAAGAACAGCGCGGGTATCTCAAGGAAAGCCATCACTCCCATGATCCTGCCCAGATCCTCTGCGCCTCCGCCTACTCCGTCCACCACCTGGAACATGAAGTTGTTCAGGATGGCGTTCTGGAAGAAGAGAACCAGTATGAAAAGGCTCAGGATCATGAAAAGTTTGTTCCTCTTCACGAAGCTGATCAGGTTTATCTCCTCTCCGGTCTCTTCCATGCCTTCAGCGGACAGCATATCCGGGTTGGAATTCCTCTCTCTGATTGCCTTATCCAGGGTCTTCTTCGTAAGAAGCACCAGGCCGAGGAGGACCGCCAGGGCCACCATTCCGCTGCCCGGAAGGATGTGTGTGCCGAACTTCTCGGTGAGGCTTCCCATAATTACCATGAACACCGCATATCCCAGACTTCCACCGGACCGGCACATGCCGAAGTTGATCTTGTGTCCGCTTTCGGAAAGCCTTCTGGAAAACGAGTTGAACACGGGCTGAAGGGCCAACTCCCAGGCCAGGGTCAGGATGTAGATCACCCACAGGGCCATGGACTTCCTCCTGAAGATCAGGAGTCCCACGGTGAGCACCATCATCACCACGGTGCCAAGGCCGGCCACGCCTATCTGATCCAGTTTCCTGGACCTGTCCGACAGATCCGCCAGAGCGGGCTGCAGGAACACCGATACCACGCTGGCGAGGGCTATTATCAGCCCGATCTCCGAGTTGCTGAAGCCGATATCAAGAAGGTAGGCAGAACAAAAGCTGCCTACCATTCCGTAATAGATCCAATACGCCGCAAAGTCACCGGCATATTCTAAATTTAAAGTCAATGAACGTTTATTCACTTATGAAATAGTCTCCAGTACCTTATCTCTCAGTTCGCCTTCAAGTCTCTTGAGCTCGATCTCTGCCTCGATCCTCTTCTCGTGGCCTTCCTTCTGGATCTGCATCACTTCATCGATGGTGGTGATGAGTTTTGCGTTGGTCTCCTGAAGGGTCTCGATGTCAACGATGCCTCTCTCGGATTCCTGAGCAACTCCCACTGTGGTGTCGTGGAGGATCTCAGCGTTCTTCTTGAGAAGCTCGTTGGTGGTCTCGGAAACTGCTCTCTGTGCCTTCAGGGCCTCACCGGAATTGGCAAGTCCAAGGGCCAGTACCATCTGGCTCTTCCAGAGAGGAATGGTGTTGACCAGAGCTGTCTGGATCTTCTCTACCATCAGGGTGTCGTTGTTCTGGATCATCCTGATCTGCGGAGCCATCTGCTGGGATACTGTTCTTGTCAGGTCGAGGTCATATACCTTCTTCTCGAATCTGTCGATCATCTGAGCGAAGTCGGAAGCGGCCTGCAGATCTCCCTGATCCTGGGTGAGCTCGGCCTTCTCTCTCATTGCGGGAAGGGTGACTTCTCTGGCTTCCTTGAGCTTCTCCTTACCTGCAGCGATGTACATGCTGAGGTTCTTGTAGTTCTCGGTGTTGGCCTTGAACAGCTCGTCCAGTGTGGCGATGTCCTTTGTAAGGGTGACCTGATGTCCGTCAAGTATGTCTACTACCTTCTCAACGTTGTTGTTGGCCTTGTCATACTTGTTCTTCATCTCCTGGATCGGGTCGAGAGCCTTGTGGAAAAGCTTTGCCAGTCCGTGGCGCTCTTCTGTTGCGCTGAATCCCTTGAGCTCGGTTACAAGTCCGGACAGGGAATCACCGATGGTTCCCAGATCGCTGGTCCTGACGTTCTGAAGGGCGGAATCGGAGAATTCTGCGATCTTTTCCTGGGCGTCGGCACCATACTGAAGTACGCTGTTGGTATCTGTAAGATCAACGGCAGCCGCGTACTTGGCGATGATGGCCTTCTCTGCGTCTGTAAACTCTACCTTATCGGGGATGTTCAGAACGTCGTTGGCGTCAACTGCCTCTGCGACCTTCTCTGTCTCTTCCTGAACGTCCTTGAGAGCTTCCTTGGCTTCCTCTGTAACGGGCTCTACCTCTACTGCGGCAGCCTCTTCAAGGATCTCAACCACGGGCTCTGTTTCGAGTTCAACTGTCTCGTTCATTTCTTTTTCGATAACATCCTGGAGATTGTCCATCTGTTCTTCGAAGCTTCCTTTGTACATTTCTTCTGTCATAGTTATTCTCCTTTTTCTTCCGCCGTCTCAGGTTCAACGAACTCTGCAACAACGTCCTTTAAAACGTCTTTAAAATTTTCTTCAGTGACATTTTCTGCTTTCTTCGCATTGTCATCATCACCCAGCTCAAGCTTCATCAGCTTGTCCAGGGTGTTGACTTCAGCGTTGATAACCATGTTGTCATCGGAGAACAGGCTGTCCAGAAGTTTCTTGAGGGAAACGTCTGCACCCTGAATGGCTGCTTCGATCCTTGCCATGCTGTTCTCGATGTTGGCGCCTTCGCCGACCTCATCCTTGTTGTCCTGCAGTCTCACATACTTGTCCACGAGACCGAGGAGCATGTCGCCGTAGTAGTTGGCCAGCTTCCTGACCTTGTTGCGGTCCTTCTCGTCGGCTTCCACTTCTTCGGCGATCTTGACGAGTGTTCCGGAGATGGAAGTGAGGCTCTCCTTCATGTCGGACTTGACCACGAGTTTAGCCTTGTCAAGCACCAGGTCGTGGAGGTTGTAGAGTCTGGCAGCGATCTCGCTGGCCCATGTCCTGTTCCTGAGAGCTTCGTTTCTCCTGGCCACCTGGTTCATTCTCAGGTTGCCCAGGAGCTTCCAGATGATGAGTCCGATCACCGCTCCGACGATAAGTGCCGGGAGAACGTTGTCCTTGGTCCAGTAGATCAGACAGAAGAGCACGATGAATACGATCACGCCTGCCCACATGGGAGTCTTCTCGCTCATGACCCTGACCTTCAGTTCTTCACTTCTCTTGTCTGCATCAGCCTGGGCACGGGCTTCCTTTTCAGCCTGCGCCTGCTTCTGAGCCTTTTCTTCTTCAAGCTGTTTCTTTAAAGTTTCTGTTTTATTCTCTGCCATGCCATCCTCCTCTAAGAAAAATCTGCAGGTTACTGCTTATCGAAATACGCCTGCCCTGAATCAGGGCAAAAATATGTTCTGATGAAACCATCTTTGGAGAGTACGACGAATTCATTACTCTCCACCTTATAGTATACATCATCTCCGTCTTCTTTTTCAAGTTTATGCAAAGAATCCGGATCATTTATTACGTCGGAAGCCGCCTTCTGGTACTCCTCCTTGCTGGCGAAGCCCATCTCCCTGCCGTGCTTCTCGAAATGTTCAGTAAGGAGACGGTCATTCCTGAAGGTGTATTCCACATAATTCTCGTTCCCCGGATCCCCGGGATCATCCGGCACATCGGGGCTGAGGCCTCCCAGCAGGGCGCAGATCCCCACCACAGCTGCCATCAGGACGATGAAGAGCACCCACTTTTTCTTATTCATGGAGCTCCTCCTGGTATCTTGAACGGTACTGATTGAGGCTCAGTTCATTGGCTCCGCCCTCGAAATCCGGCTCCCTCCTCTGGACGGGATCGTCCTCCCATCCGCAGACCGGGCAGATCTCATAGGCGTTTCTTTCCATGAAATGATGCTTGCCGCAGACCGGGCAGATATATTGTTTTTTATGAAAGAATCTGTATAATCTTGACATCACTCCAGCACCTTGTTTCCTTCTGCGTGCCTCTTGATCTTGTGAGTGGTGCTCTTCTCGAAGTCCTCGGTCCTGATTATGACCTTGGCGATCTTCTTGAAGGGCGGCTGAGATTCGTTTATTCTGTCCACTTCGCTCTGGATCAGGTCCCTTACGGCGTCCGGATCTTTTGCGTCTTCTCCCAGATAATTCTCCACCTCTTCCATGTCGGGCCTGATGGTGGCGATTATGGCGTTGTCCTCGTCGTTCTTGTCGGCGCCGGCCCAGACCATGGACTCGCTTATGAAAAGACTTTCGTCCAGGTAGTTCTCCAGTTCCTCAGGATAGACATTCTTGCCGTTCTTGGTGATTATGACGTTCTTGGACCTTCCCGTTATGAAGATGTAGCCGTCATTGTCCACGTATCCCAGGTCTCCGGTGTGGAACCATCCGTTGATCAGGCAGGCTTCGGTGGCCGCGGGGTCCTCGTAGTAGCCCATCATCACGCTGGGACCCTTGACGGCGATCTCGCCTATGCCCTCTTCATTCTTGTTGAGTATCATTACCTCCGTCTGGCTCAAAACATGGCCGGCGGAGCCTTTTCTGAAATATTTCCTTTCGGGGGGAATGGCTGCCACCAGCGGCGAGCATTCCGTCAGTCCGTAGCCCTGGATGGCAGTGATGCCCAGGTCGTTGTAGAAGTCCAGCATCTCCGGCTTCACGGGGGCTCCGCCCATGACGATCAGCCTCATCCTGCCTCCGAACACTTCCTTGACCTTGCTGAGAAGAGCGTCGGAAACGTCCATGTTCAGGCGCCTTGCCGCCCTGTTCAGTCTGAGTGCGGCGTTGAACATCCTCTCCTTGCCCTGCTTCTTCACGTTCTTAAGGATGCTCTTCCTGAAGCTCTCGAAGATCAGGGGAACTCCGCAGAATATCGTGGGCTTGAGCTCAGCCAGGTCCTTCTGGATGTACTTCAGACCCTGACAGTATCCGATGGACGATCCTCTGTAGAGCGATACCAGGAATCCGCAGGTGCACTCGTAGGTGTGGTGCAGCGGAAGAACGCTGAAGAAAATATCCTCCTTGGTGTACCTGATGAGCAGCGGGTCCAGCATGATCTCGGCGCAGAGGTTCTTCTGGGAGAGCATGACTCCCTTGGCCACTCCCGTGGTCCCGGAGGTGAACAGGAGCACTCCCATTACGTCCGGATCGATCTCTCTGTCCAGATATCTGCGGTCTCCCATGTCCAGAAGGTTGCTTCCCTCTGCCAGAAGATCTGACAGAGCGTAGACGTCTTCCTCCGACATCTCGGCTCTGAAGTCCACCAGGAATTCCAGTTTCCCAGCGCCCTCATCCAGCATCTCCTTGAACATTTTGCGGTACTTGGAGTCCATGATGACGCAGGACGCGCCGGACTTCACCACCAGCTGTCTGAGTTCAGATGCGTTCAGCTCCTTGTCCAGAGGCACCACTACTCCCACGCCGCATGCCACCGCAAGATAGCTCAGCGACCAGTAATAGCTGTTGTCTCCTATGACAGCGACCTTTTTGTCGCCCATGCCCCTGGAGAGCAGGGCGGTTCCCAGGCTGTTCACGTCCCTTAAGACCTTGCTGTAGGTTATGGGAGTGAAAGGCTCGTTCTTTTTGAACTTCTGCCAGAAACAGGGGCGGTTGGCGAACAGCTCCGCCGATTCCTCCAGCATCTGCTTCAGGTTCGCAATGGGTCTGAGCTCTTCCTTGTACAGATCATATTTATTTCTCGAATGTTTTATCCTGTTTACAAGCTCGACAGCTTCATTGTATCCCTTCACTTATGTCCTCCATTTCTTTTCCTCTGAAGCACAGCAGCCACCCGATAAACGCCACGGGCAGTGCCACCACCACGTCCACCACGGAGTGCTGCTTGATGAACATCGTGGACATAACGATCAGAACTGTAGCTATGATCATTATTATCTTCCAGAACAGACTCAGCTTCCCTCTGGCATCCCATGACCAGAAAAACATTCCGAACATGCCTATGATGTGGAGAGACGGGCTCACGTTCTCCGGAGTGTCCACCGTGTAAATGAATTTCACGATATATGAAAGTATCGACACCATTGGAACTGTCTCAGGTCTCAGTTCCAGACAGGTGGGATATATGAGATAGATCACGATGGTGACCGTAAATGTCAGTATGAAATACTTTGAAAGTTTCCTGAAGTTCTCAGTTTCGCAGACCAGCGTGTACAGAAGCACGATGGCGATCAGCGGGTGCCAGGTGAGGTACGGTATGACGAACCACTCGTTGAAGGGGATGATGTCGTCGATGAAGCAGTGTACCAGATGGAACTGCTTGCCCTCATTAAGCATCTCAAGAAGGATGAATCCCAGTATGTATGCCGGCCAGAAAAGCAGATACCAGAGATTCGCCTTGAATTCGTCTATTTTGTTAACCCTTTTATCCAATTACAGAAGTTCTCCTTCCACATATGCAGCATATCCCGAATCCGATGATGTCCATGGCCACGATGGTGGCGCCCACAGGTGTGCCCGTGGGTATGGAGACCAGTATTCCCAGAAGGGAGCACACCACGGAGAACACCGCGGCGAAAATGGTCACGCTCTTGAAATTCCTGAACACCCTCATGGCCGAGAGCGCCGGGAATATCACCAGGGCCGTGATCAGCAGCGACCCCACCAGCTTCATGGATATGACTATTATCACACCGATGACCACTGCGATCATCAGATTGTATACGTCTGTCTTCATGCCCGTGGCCTTGGCGAAGTTCTCGTCGAAGGTCACTGCGAATATCCGGTTGTAGAATGCTACGAACAGTATCACCACCATGACCGAGAGGATCACGCTGATCCAGAGATCCCTGCTGGTCAGGGTCAGGATCGAAGTGGATCCGAAAAGCGTGGTGCAAACGTCTCCCGCTATGTTGGAAGATGTTTTGAAGATGTTCATGATCAGGTATCCGAAGGCCAGCGCACCCACGGAGATCATGGCTATGGCCGCGTCTCCCTTGATTCTGGCGTTCTGCCCGGTGCGAAGGAGTATCACTGCGCAAAGCACTGTGACCGGCAGCACCACCAGCATGTCGTTGGTCACGTTCAGAACTGACGCTATGGCCATTCCGCCGAAGGCCACGTGGGACAGTCCGTCTCCCAGGAAGGAGAATCTCTTGAGCACCAGTGTCACCCCCAGAAGGGAGGAACACAAAGCTATCAGCACGCCCACCATCAGAGCATACCTTACGAAGGGGTACTGCATATATTCTTGTAAAGCCTCAAAAAATCCCATTTCGTCAGTTCTTTTCCCCCACCTTCCTGAGGGTCTCAAGATCGGCCTTCATGGCCGAGATGTATGTTTTGCCGCCGTCGATGTCTTTTCCGGACACCTGCTGCATGGAGTCAAGTTCCAATATCTCCTGGTCACCGGTCTCGGTGACGTTTATTATGGCCCGGGCCACCTTTCCGTCGGAGCCCTCCACCGTAAGGACATATTTCAGTCCCAGTTCGTCTACTTTTTTTGCCAGGCTGGTGACAGTCTCAAAGCTGGCATCCGTCTCCGACGAGCAGCCGGTGAATGCCGCAAAGCATCCGATGCCGTAGTCCTCGAACAGATAAATGAACGGGTATCTGTCGCCGATGACCACGTCCGTAAAGCCGCCTTCGGTCAGAGCCGTGTACTCACCGTCCAGTTCCTGAAGTTCAGTCAGGTATGCAGCCAGGTTCTCTTCGTATGTCCCCGCGTTCTCCGGGTCCAGTTCCTTAAGGGCGCCGCAGATGGCCTCAGAGAACTCCTCAGCGTTTCTCAAGGACATCCACACGTGCTCGTCGGGCTCTCTGCCTTCCTCGCCGTCGATCATGATGGCTCTGTCCCCCAGGATCTCCAGCATGTTGATGACCCTTCCGTCGAAGGTACCTCCTTCGATTATGTCATCTATGAAGCTCTCGGACTCTCCGCCTGTGCGGATCAGGAGGTCACAGTCCGTAATTGCAGCCACCTCTGAGACTCCGGGCTGGAAGCTGTGAAGGTCCACTCCGCTGTCCGTAAGGAACGCCAGGTCGAACCTGTCCTCCTGCCCTCTGATCAGGTTTCTTGTCCAGTCGTAGGAGGCGAAAACAGTGGTGACTATCTTTATCTTCTCACCGCCGTCCACAGGCTCCCCCGCCGGTTCCTGACTCTTGCCGCAGGCAGTGCCCAGGATCATAAGGGCTATTATCAATATGATCAAAAATCTGTTTTTCAAATCTCAAACTCCGGAATTTTTTATTTTGTCAGGTCCTTCACCACTTCTCCCGCCATGATGAGACCCATGACGGATGGCACGAAGGATACGGAACCGGGAGTCCTCTCCGGGAGATCCTCCCCCGCTTCCTTTTTCACAGGCAGTTCCGTGGAAAACACCACCTTAAGGGAATCTATGCCTCTCTTCCTGCATTCCTTCCTTATGACCTTTGCCAGCGGGCATACGGACGTCTCGTAGATGTCCGCCACCCTGAAAGCCGTGGGATCCAGCTTGTTGCCCGCGCCCATGGCGCTGATCACCGGTGTGCCCGAGGCTTTTGCTGAAGCTATGAGCTCGATCTTGGACCTCACCGAATCTATGGCGTCCACCACGTAATCGTATCCGGCGAAGTCGAAATCTCCGCAGTTCTCAGGCCCGAAAAACACCTCTCTGGCAGTGGCTTTTATCTCCGGGTTTATCTGAAGGACCCTCTGCCTCATGAGTTCCGCCTTGCTCATGCCCACGGTGGTGCTGAGGGCGATTATCTGGCGGTTTATGTTGGTGATGTCCACCTTGTCTGAATCTATGAGTTCCAAGGCTCCGACGCCGGCCCTTGCCAGGCCTTCGCACACGAAGCCTCCCACTCCGCCGATGCCGAAGACTGCCACCCTGGAGGCGGCCAGTTTCGAAAGGGCGTCACTGCCGAGAAGCATCCCGGTCCTCATCGTCCAGTCCATGTCATTCCTCTATCTCGATGCCCATTTCGTCAGCCCTGGTCTTGTACACGTCGGATATGGGTCTCGACGTCACCAGGACCTTGCGGGCGTATTTTCCGCCGAAACGGGTAGCTACGGTGTTAAGTTCATACAGCGCGTGAAGCGTGTTGGAGGGGCTCATCTTACCCGTCTTGCAGGAGATGAACTTGGGCACGTTCCCCTTTATGGAAAACACGTCGATCTCATTGTACACGTCTATTCCCGATGTCTCGTGGATCACCCCGTCCCAGTCCAGGTGGACGCCTACCATGCAGTAGTCCGAAATCTCCCTTTCCTTCGCGTATGTGTAGAGTTCCAGGGTGCTTCCGCCGTCTCTCAGGCATTCCTTTACCCCCTGGGACTTGTAGGTGAAGTTGTAGTAGTCTCCGTCCCTGTGAAGATCGGTGATAAGACCTTCCTCCACCAGGGCGTCGATGATCCTGTCGAACTCTGCCAGTGTGTTCATCGCCCTGCCCATGTTGGCCAGCATGCCACGGGCCTTCTCCGTCTCTATGGAGGCGTGCAGGGACTTCTCGGGCATCATGTGTTCTCTCAGGAAAATGGAGAGAAGATTCCACTCCTCCTTATACCTGTCAGCCACTGACCAGAGTCTGGCCACGTCTTCGGCAAACTCCGGATCGTCTATGGCCTTGGTATCCTTGTGAAGCCCATAGTTTATCCTTCCTCCGTGCATCTCGACCATGAGATCCGGAGTTATCTCCACCTTGCGCTGTTCCGCGTCGTTGAAGATGGATCTGGTCTCGCTTCCTCCCAGATCGACTATGCTGTCTCCCTCCACGTCAAAGACGTGCATGGGGGTGTCGTAGTCATCGGCGATCATACCGAAGGCGGTGAGGATCACGTTCTCCCCTCCCGTCATGTCGAAAAACACTTCGTTGCCGGCGGCGATCTCAGCCTCGATGATCTCCCTGACTCTGGCCTTTACGGACAGCAGATTCTCCTCGTCCACCTTGTGAAACTCGGCGCTCTCAACACCGCAGTAATCCCGGAGGATCCTGCGGGTGCGGTCCTCAAGCTCGTCTATGACAGAGCTCTTGCCGATCATGACCGCCCGTTCCATCTTGAAGTTCAGGCTTGTTATCAAGTTTTCCATCGGCTCAGGGCCGATGAATTCAATTACTGTTTTCATATATGTGCCTTACAGCTTCATATCTCCGTCTTTGACCCATCCGGCCTTTCTCAGGAACTCATTGATTATGAAGGCGATAACTGCAGGAAGCACGAAGGAGATCAGGACCAGTCCTGTCCAGTCGAAGGCTGTGATGGCCTCTTTTGCGCCGGAAGCCACGTCAGCCACCCATCCGGTATATACGCCGATCTGACCTACCAGTCCGCAGGTACCCATTCCCGATGAAATGGCTGCGCCGTTCATCTTGAGATGGAAGATGCAGGTGGCTATGGGTCCGGTTATGGCAGCAGTCAGTGTGGGAGCGATCCATATCCTGGGGTTCTTCATGATATTGCCCATCTGGAGCATGGAAGTGCCGATACCCTGTGAGATCAGTCCGCCCCAGCGGTTCTCTCTGAAGGAGATCACCGCGAAGCCCACCATCTGAGCGCAGCAGCCTGCAACGGCGGCACCGCCTGCCAGGCCCTGGAGCACCAGGGCGGCGCAGATGGCTGCGGATGAGATGGGAAGGGTCAGAGCCATTCCCACGATGACCGATACCAGGATGCCCATGAGGAAGGGCTGCAGGTCTGTGGCCCACATGATCACGGAGCCTACCCACATGGCCGCGTGTCCCAGAGGAGGCGCGATGAGCCATGAGAAGAAGATTCCCACGCCGATTGTCACCAGAGGAGTCACCAGAATGTCCACCTTGGTCTCCTTGGATACGGCCTTGCCGATCTCAGCTGCGATGATGGCAACGAAGAGAACGGCCAGAGGGCCTCCTGCCCCTCCCAGAGCATTGGATGCGAAGCCCACCGATATCATGGAGAAAAGCACCAGCGGCGGACACTTAAGGGCGTAGCCGATGGCTACGGCCATTGCCGGACCGCTCATGGCCATGGCGATGCCTCCCACGGTGTATTCCACTCCGCCTACGCTGGCCACAGGCTGGGTCAGAAAGCTGATCCCGAACTGTGTGCCTATGGTGTTGATGATCGTTCCGATCAGCAGGGAGCAAAACAGTCCCTGCGCCATGGCGCCCAGGGCGTCGATGCAGTATCTTTTGAATGAGATCTCAATGTCCTTTTTCTTGAGAAATTCTTTGAACTTTTCCATCGGTATCCTCCGTATCCGACTACTTGTTGAAAACGTATTTGCCAAGCCTGTCAAAGGCTTCTTTAACATATGAGGTGGGCAGAGCCAGGTTGATCCTGAGATTGTGGTCTCCGTGGAACATCCTGCCGTCCTGCAGGGCCACCCCCACCTTCCAGCAGGCCTCTTCCAGTTCATCCATGGACATGCCCTTCTCCCTGCACCATTCAGTGAAGTCAGGGAAGATCATGTAGGTGCCCTGGGGACGGGAGAGCGATACCCCCGGCACGCCTTCGAAGAAGCGTAAACCCAGTTCGACGTTATCGTTTATTACCGATCTCAACTCGTCGGTCCACTCCATGCCCTCCTCGGAATATGCTCCTATCAGAGCGTGCATGGACAGCACATTCATGTCGTTATAGTGGCAGAGCGAGGACTCCTTGAGGACTCTCTCCCTCAGCCTTTTGTTGTATATTATGTGGTAGCTTCCGATGAGTCCCGCCAGGTTGAAAGTCTTGGAGGGGGCGTACATTGCCACCGTATTTTCGTGAAGGTATTCCGTGGCGGACTGCACGGGAATGTGCCTGTTGCCCGGAAGGATCAGGTCGGACCAGATCTCGTCTGAGATCACTGTGATGTCGTGCTTCTCGCAGAATGCCGACAGCTCCTCCAGTTCGGACTGCTCCCACACCCTTCCCACCGGGTTATGTGGAGAGCAAAACACCATGACGTGGATCTTGTTCTCTGTGACTTTCTTCTCCATATCTGAGAAGTCCATCCTGAAAACGCCGTTACCGTCCTTGACGAGGGGCGAGTGGACGATCTTGTAGCCGTTGTTGGTGAGAGCCCCGGTGAAGCCTATGTATGTGGGGCTGTGGAGCAGCACGTTGTCTCCTCTGGAGCAGAGGACGTTCAGGGCGCTTACAACTCCTCCCAGCACGCCGTTCTCGTATCCGATGTCATCCTTGGTCAGACCGGTGACGCCGTTACGGACTGCCTGCCAGTTTATTATGGAATCGTAGTATTCCTTCCTCGGCACGAAATATCCGAAGGCCGGGTGTTCCGCCCTGGCGATCACCGCCTTCTGAATGCCGGGGAATCCCATGAAGTTCATATCCGCCACCCACATGGGGATGGCAGAGAAGCCCTCATCCGGCGCGCCGGGAGCGAATCCGCCGGGCGCTCCGATCATGTCCACCGCCAGGGCGTCCATGCCGGATCTTTCCGGCTTTGTCACAAAATCATATTTCATCTGAAGTCCTTTCAATCCATATTACCCCATATTACACTTAGTTTATTATAATATAAAAAAGATTTTTTGTACACAAATAAAGCGCGGAAGCGGGCTGACCTTGACTATTTTCACTTGAATCATTAAAATTAACATTAAGTTAAGAACTATTCTTACGGGAGCTTTTTTAATGGAAAACACTTTGAATAACGGCGCATCAAAGCCAAAAGATAAAAAACTCTTGGGCATGATGCTGATCGCCATAGGCATCGTCTACGGCGACATCGGCACCTCCCCCATGTACGTAATGAAGTCCATACTGGAGGGGAACGGCGGCATTCAGAACGTGTCCGAGGACTTCATTCTGGGCGCCTTCTCACTGGTCATCTGGACCATAACCCTCCTCACCACCATACAGTTCGTGGTCATCGCCATGAAGGCTGACAACAACGGTGAAGGCGGAATATTCGCCCTCTTCAGTCTGGTGAAGAAGTACTGGAAACCCCTGGTCTATGTGGCCATGATAGGCGGAGCCACCATGCTGGCTGACGGCATACTCACTCCGGCAGTCACCGTCACCAACGCCATAGACGGACTTAGGAGCATCCAGGCCTTCGACGATCTGGTGGGAGACAGCCAGTGGCCCATAGTGGTCATAGTACTGATCATTCTCACCGCCCTCTTCTCCTTCCAGAGAGCAGGCACCAGCCGCATAGGCAAGGCCTTCGGGCCCTTCATGCTGATCTGGTTCCTCTTCCTGGGGATAACGGGCGTCATCCATCTTTTCTCCATGCCTGCCGTCCTCAAGGCCATCAATCCCATATATGCCATAAAGGTGCTCTTCAGCCCCGGCAACAAGATGGGATTCATGATCCTGGGATCGGTGTTCCTGTCAACCACGGGTGCTGAAGCCCTCTATTCCGACATGGGACATGTGGGAAAAGACAGCATCTATGCCAGCTGGCCTTTCGTCAAGATCTGTCTTCTTCTGAACTACGGCGGCCAGTGCGCATGGATACTTCACAACATTGACAATCAGTCGCTCTCCGGCATCGAGAGCCTCAATCCCTTCTTCCAGATGCTGACTCCCGGCATGAGACCTGCCGCGGTCATCATCAGCACCCTGGCGTCCATCATCGCCTCCCAGGCTCTGATTACCGGATCCTTCACACTGGTATCCGAGGCTATCAACCTGGACCTCCTTCCCCACATGCAGATCAGATACCCCTCTGACCAGAAAGGTCAGCTGTACATTTCTCTGGTCAACACCATCATGTGGATAGGCTGCTGTCTGGTGGTCCTCTACTTCAGGACCGCAAGCCGCATAGAGAACGCCTACGGACTTGCCATCACCATCTCGATGCTGATGACCACCCTGCTTTTGGTGGTGTACCTGGTGAAGGTCAAAAAGAATATCGTCGGAGCCGCCTTCGTGGGCATAGTCTTCGGCTTCATAGAGTTCATGTTCTTCATCGCAAGCTGCGGCAAGTTCATGATCGGCGGTTACGTTGCCATCATGATCTCCCTGATCCTCTTCTTCATCATGATAGTCTGGGACAAGGGAACGGTCATCGAGCACCAGCACCGCACCTTCATAAACATGAAGGACTACCTCTCCAACATGGCGTCGCTGAGGACTGACAAGAGCATCCCCTTCATGGCGGACAACCTGGTGTTCTTCTCCAGAAGCAGCGACCCCCAGATGATAGAGAGAGACATCCTCTACTCCATACTGGACAAGGATCCCAAGCGTGCCAAGGCCTACTGGTTCGTGAACATCAGGACCACCGATCAGCCTTTCGAGAAGCGCTACTCTGTGGAGACCTACGGCACTGAATACATCTTCTTCGTCACCATCACACTGGGATTCAAGGTCCCCCAGAGGGTCAACGTATACATGAGGCAGATAGTCCAGGATCTCATCGATACCGGTGAGCTCCCTGTGCAGGACCGTAAATTCTCCATCTATGGGCCGTCCCCCATCGGAAACTTCAAGTTCTGCTTCATCCGTAACAACCTGACCGCCATGGACACTCCCACCATGGAGTACCATCTGGTCAATCTCAAGTACCGCATCAGGCGTCAGATCGGTGACCACGTCAAGTGGTACGGTCTGGAGAACTCCCAGCTGATCATCGAGTATGTGCCCCTTTTCTTCTCATCGGCCCATACCGACAGACTGGACCGAGACTTGCCTGCTTAAAACTGATCAAGACATCAAAAGACCTCCGGCCCCTGCCGGAGGTCTTTTATTATGCAAAACATCCGCCCCTCATTTCATGAGGAATCTTCTTCTGGCCTCAGCCACCTCTCTTATGTGGCTCTGGACCGTGGTGCAGCAGCCTCCCACGGCGGAGGCACCGGCCTTCATGTATCTGAGGGCATATTCCCCGAAGGGAACGGAACCGGCCTGGCCGTTCCATTTTTTGAGCCTTGGATCGTACTTCTCACCGCTGTTGGGATAGACTGCGATGGGAATCTCCGTGGAGCCTTTAAGTGACTCTATTATGTGTTCCACAAGTTCCGGTGCGGTACAGTTCACGCCTATCATGTGAATGTGGGGGTAGCGCTCCCTTGTGAATTCCAGAGCGCAGTTTCTGAGAAGCTCTCCTTCAGAGATGTGTTTCTCATCCCTGCAGCTGAAGCTGACCCAGTAGTCTGCTCCCATGTCTTCTGCTATCTCAGCCTCTGTCACCGCCTCTTCAAGAGATGGCTGGGTCTCGAACAGAAGTATGTCGGATCCGGTCTCCCAGAGGATCTCCGCTCTTCTTATATGGAAGTCTCTGAGGGATGCTCTGGACACGCCGTAATGTCCTCTGTATTCCGACCCGTCGGCGAGATACGCCCCGTAGGGTCCTGCGCTTCCCAGACAGAGGGGCATCGCTCTTCCCTGAGAGTCACCCTCCGTTTGCCACCATTCTTCTCTCGCTTCCCTGAGGATCCTGACGGAGCGGGCGATGAGCTCCTCCGCTTCCTGCAGGGAAAAGCCTCTGGCCTTTAGCCCCGGTATGGTGGCCTGGTAGCTGCAGCTGATGCCGCAGTCCGCCCCTGCCCGGAAATAGTCCGTGTGGACCTGTTTCACCTTGTCCGGCTCCTGAGCCAGCACCACAGCGGTCCAAAGAGGATCGTTGAGATCACATCCCAGCTTCTCAAGGGCCGTGGACATGGCGCCGTCTATCACCATTATCCCCGTCTTTTTAATTGTATCTTCTATAGTTAACTTCTTCATATGGGCAAAGTATAGGTGAGGACGGTGAGCACTGCGAAGCATACCGCCATAATGCCGAGGATGGTCAGCTGCAGGCCTCTCCTCTTGGTGAGAAGTCCCACGAACTCTCTCACCGCCGCATTGGGCCAGAAGTACCACTTGGTGGGGGCACCGATGCCCTCGGCTTTCATGCCGGCGCTTCTTGCGAAAAAACCGCTCCTGAAAACGTGATAGTTTGTGGTGCTGAAAGCCACCTTGGTCTCTCCCCCTCTCTCATCTATCTTTTCCTTGGAGAACAGCATGTTTTCCAATGTGTTTGTGGACTTATTCTCTTCGATGATCCTCTCCTCAGGTATGCCCTGCTCCATGAGATACCTCTTCATGCATGCGCTTTCGGATATGACCTCGTCAGAGCCCTGCCCGCCGGAGGTTATGAATGTCAGTTCCTTGCCGGTCTCAGTTTTTTGCGCCTCATAGAACTCAATGGCGCGGTCTATCCTGCCCCTCAGAAGAGGAGTTGGCGTTCCGTCCTTTCTTATGGCACAGCCCAGTATGAGCATGTAGTCCTTGTCCTTGTCGGGCTCGTGACGGGCTGCTATGAAATCGGCTATGATGGTTCCCAGCACCATGCACTCCACGTAAAGACATATGGATGCAAAAAATCCCGTCCACACGTCGTGGACCATTACCTCGATCATGCTTCCCGTAACGTACATGTCCACCGCGAACAGGAACGTCCATCCCCCAAGGAAAAGGGCCGAAAGAATGATTCCAAGGAAATTTACAAAGCTTCCTCCCTCGTGTCTGATAAGTGATATGTTGGATACTATCATCGCGATGGAGAAAATCAGTATAAAGGGTGCCGAGAGAAGCATGAAGGATTTAGCAGATCCGGCAATGGTGGATAGCACGGAATATGCTGTCTGATACTCAGATTCCCTTAACATAGAAAAAGTAAGGATAATGTACATCAGGGAAATGGCCAGTGCAAACAGGCCGAAACCCGCATAGAATATGGTGTTGTACGAATAGGGTGCATACTTGATCTGCTCCATGAACCTCCACCTTAAGATGAATGTCACGCTCAAAAAATACAGCGCAAGCACCATGCAGATGGCCCCGCTGTGGTTACTGAACCCTGTCAGGGTCAGCCCCACCACCATCGCCAACACTACAGCTGTCAATATGTACAGCGGCTTCAGGCTGGGCTTGGTCTCCCTGGAATAAAATTTTGGAATAAAGGATCTGTTTTTCATATCAACCTGCTGCATACTCATATCTCTGGAGTATCCTGTTACCGGTGTAGTCCGAGATCAGGGATTCACCTCCGAGAACTATGGCAACCCTGGGATCATGCCCATAGAAGTAGTCTTCTGCGGGCATGTAATTATCGTTGTCTGCAAGAAGGAGCGGCGCTTTGAGATAGCGGGCCAGAGGTCCGCCGGAAAGGCCGTCGGGGAAGTTCTGCCCGTAGGCCAGAACTGCGTAGAAGGGCTGGTGCGGGAAGAAGTATTCTGCTACTTCCTTTGATGTTTTGTACCTGTCCTTTCCCGAAAGACGCTGGAACATATAGCCGAAGTCGTAATGGATCTCGTCTTCCACCGCCTGGGACACAGCCCCGGTCCCTCCTATCAGATAAATGAAGGGGTCATGCTCCATGAAAAACGCTTCCTGCTCCAGAGTAAGTTCATTACCCACCAGCATGATGGGATATCCGGTGGCAGATGCCGACAGTGCATCTGCGAAGGATGTTCCGCTGCACACCATGAGCTGTGGGGTCTTTGTATAGTAGTCGCACCACTCAAGTATCTTCATGTTGGTGTCATATCTGTTCTTGCCGTTGAAACGGTATATACGGTTGGAATAAATTCCTTTTTTGATCAGAGCGGTCCGGAGTTCCTCCGGGACAGCGGCCTTTCCTCCCAGAAGGAAGACCATGCCGTCGGATGAGAGATGTGAATATATCTCGTCGGCGGTATC
>JAEEGI010010389.1_pt1 | contig 20233 bp, 16 predicted proteins | sample 8958751 | NCBI WGS metagenome assembly JAEEGI01 (sample SAMN16246545, study PRJNA631951) | gut metagenome | biome: gut microbiome; feature: rumen; material: KS-attached | host: Bos | place: Iran: Karaj | collected 2018-10 | reverse complement strand
TAGTTACTGCTTTTTGGTGAGCTGTGCAAGTTTTTCAACAAAAAAACGCTCCATCCAATGAATGGCGCGCTTTTTCCGAGGTTCGGTGCACAAGAATTAGGCGTTCTTGGCCTTCTCAACGATGGCCTTGAAGGCCTCGGGGTTGTTCATAGCCAGGTCGGCGAGAACCTTGCGGTTGATCTCAATACCTGCCTTGTGAATCATACCCATCAGCTTGCTGTAAGACAAGTCCTCCATGCGTGCGGCAGCGTTGATACGCTGAATCCACAGCGAGCGGAAGTTGCGTTTTTTCTTCTTGCGGTCAGCATAAGCATAGGTGAGACCCTTCTCCCAAGTGTTCTTGGCTACGGTCCAGACGTTCTTGCGAGCGCCAAAGTAACCTCTTGTAAGTTTTAAGATTTTCTTGCGTTTAGCTCTTGAAGCTACGTGATTAACTGATCTAGGCATTTTTTAAATCGTTGTGACCGCCAGCGGCACGATCCCGCGCGGGGCATGCGCTTTGAGCTGGACAATCGGTTAATGAAAAATGATAAAAATCTCTGTAGATTAAAAGAATGACAAGTGAATTACTTCACCAGCAGTTGACGAACGGCCTTCAGGTTGTCGACATCAACGATGCTGACGCGCGTCAGGTTTCTCTTCTGCTTCTTGGTCTTCTTGGTCAAGATGTGACTCTTGTAAGCATGTTTTCTTTTAATCTTCCCTGTTCCGGTAAAGGTGAACCTTTTTTTGGCACCGGAATTAGTCTTAATTTTTGGCATTTTGTTTGTTATTAAAAAAAGTAGTTATTAATTACCGGGGACCAGGCACTTACCAAGCCTGATGCCCCTTTTTTTCAAGTGTTAGGTCTTGAGCGCTGACGCATCAATCCTCGGTAGCGGGCTCCTGAGGTTGAGCGGGAGACTCATCCTTTGTTTCGTCCTTCTTCTTGGCTGGCATTTTCTTGGGAGAAAGCATGATGGTCATGCGCTTGCCCTCAAGAACTGGCATCTGCTCAACTTTGCCGTATTCCTCCAGATCGTTGGCAAAACGAAGCAACAACACTTCGCCTTGTTCCTTGAACAGGATTGAACGGCCCTTGAAGAAGACATAGCTCTTAACCTTGCAACCTTCCTGCAGGAAACCAATCGCATGCTTGAGCTTGAAGTTGTAATCGTGGTCGTCGGTCTGGGGACCAAAACGAATCTCTTTCACAACAACCTTGGTCGACTTGGCCTTCTGTTCCTTCAGGCGCTTGCGCTGCTGGTACTGGTACTTCTGATAGTCCATGATCTTGCACACGGGCGGTTGGGCCATTGGTGCAATCTCAATCAGGTCCAGACCCTGTTCCTCGGCAATTTTCAGTGCGCGAGGGGTAGGGTAGATACCCTCCTCAACATTCTCGCCCACGAGACGCACCTCACGGGCGCGGATCTGCTCGTTGATGGCAAGACTGTCCTTGTCATTTTTGTTGCCGCGGCGACGATCATTATTGCGACGACCGCCGGGTGCGCCGCCTTGAGGCGACGAGGGGCGCTTGGGGCCCGACCAGAATGGTTTCTTCTGCATTCAGTAATTTTGATTGTTAATAAGCGACGAAATGCCTGATAATCAACTCCTGACGATGTCAGAACTTGGTCATCCGAGCCACTTCATCATTAATTTCGGCTGCAAAGGTAATAATTTTTTTCGAACCTTGATCACCTTCGCCCTGTTTTCTTACAGAAACTTCTTCGGCGGAGGCTTCTTTTTCTCCTACAATCAGCAAATAGGGGATGCGCTTCAACTCGTTGTCGCGAATCTTCTTGCCAATCTTCTCGTTACGGTCGTCGACGATGGCACGCACACCCTGCTCGTCAAGGACTTGGCATACATGGTGCGCATAGTCGTTATACTTCTCGCTAATGGGAAGCACAACACACTGGTCGGGAACGAGCCACAACGGCAATTTGCCAGCGGTGTGCTCAAGCAACACGGCGACAAAGCGCTCCAGCGAACCGAACGGCGCGCGGTGAATCATCACGGGACGGTGCTTGAGGTTGTCGGCACCCGTGTATTCCAGCTCAAAGCGCTCGGGCAGGTTGTAGTCGACTTGGATGGTACCCAGCTGCCAACGACGACCCAGGGCATCCTTGACCATGAAGTCAAGCTTGGGACCGTAGAATGCGGCCTCGCCAGTCTCTTGGCGGGCTTTCAACCCCTTCTCCTCGCATGCCTCGATGATGGCGCGCTCGGCCTTCTCCCAGTTCTCGTCGCTGCCCACATACTTGCCTGGATTGTTGGGGTCGCGCAGTGAGATCTGTGCCTCGTACTCAAATCCGAAGATGCGGAAGATAAACGAGATGATGTCCATCACGCCCAGGAACTCCTGTTTCAACTGGTCGGGCGTGCAGAACAGGTGAGCATCGTCCTGTGTAAAGCTGCGTACGCGGGTCAGGCCATGCAGCTCACCACTCTGCTCATAGCGATAGACGGTGCCAAACTCGGCTAGGCGCAGTGGCAGGTCGCGGTAACTGCGAGGCGAGGTCTTGTAAATCTCGCAGTGGTGGGGGCAGTTCATTGGCTTGAGCAAGTATTCCTCGTCCTCCTCAGGCGTGTGGATAGGCTGGAACGAGTCCTTGCCATATTTTGCATAATGACCGCTAGTGACATACAGCATCTTGTTGCCAATGTGCGGGGTAATCACCTGTTGGTAACCATACTTCTTCTGGATCTTGGCCAGGAAGTCCTGCAGGCGGTTGCGCAATGCGGCACCCTTGGGAAGCCACAGCGGCAGACCAGCGCCCACATTGGGTGAAAAGGCGAACAACTCCATCTCCTTGCCAATCTTGCGGTGGTCGCGCTTCTTGGCCTCCTCGAGCAGTACGAGGTACTCGTCAAGCATCGATTTCTTGGGGAAACTGATGCCATAGACACGAACCAACTGCTGACGCTTCTCGTCGCCACGCCAGTAGGCACCTGCCAAAGATAAGATCTTGACGGCCTTGATGGGGGCTACGGTCGGGATGTGAGGACCGCGGCACAGGTCGGTGAAGTTGCCCTGGGTGTATGTGGTGATGTGACCGTCTTCCAGCTCACTGATGAGCTCGCACTTGAGAGTCTGACCGCCGTCGCCGAAGAACTTCAGCGCGTCAGCCTTGCTGATGTCGCGGCGCTCGACAGCCTCCTTGCGGGCCACAAGCTCCTGCATCTTCTTCTCAATCTTGGGGAAGTCGGCACTAGTGATGTTGTTCTCACCTGGGTCGATGTCATAGTAGAAACCGTTCTCGATGGCGGGACCAATACCGAACTGGATGCCTTTGTACAGCTCCTGCAGGGCCTCGGCCAACAGGTGGGCCGACGTGTGCCAGAAGGCGTGCTTGCCTTCGGGGTCCTCCCACTTAAAGAACTTGATGTCGCCATCATGGTCGATGGGGCGGGCAATGTCCCACTCCTCATCATTTAACGAAGCAGCCAGGATGTTACGAGCCAGCCCGGCGCTAATGCTCTCGGCAATCTGAAGCGGAGTAGTGCCCGTTTCAAACTGCTTGACGTTTCCATCTGGAAATTTAATGTTTATCATTTTGCTATAATATAATAAGGTTAAAGCCGTGCCCTACGAACGGCACGACAAAAATCGTGCAAAGGTAATACAAATTATTGAAAATGGAGTATCTAGAATTGAGTTTTTTTACGATACTACTATTTTTTGTCTTTTTAATCGTGTTTGTCGTTAGAAATGGGGGAAAAATCGCTTAAATCAGGCGTGTTAGTCTAGTAATCGACTTCGAAAAGCACCCTCGAGCATCAAACGGCACAATTTTTGCAACATTCTCTCGTTGAAATAGATAACAAACACAGACTTAGCAATATGAAAAAGACAATGATCGCAGCCTTGGGAGCTGCAATGATATTAATGACCAGTTGTTCCTCGAGCAACCAGTTCTATGGTACGATGACGGGTGCATCGGTCGGAGGAATGTTCGGATCGGCCATCGGAAGCATCACTGGCGGGTGGCACGGACGCAGTGTGGGCACTGTTGTCGGTATGGCTGTTGGTGGAGCTGTTGGAGCAGCGGCTACCGCACCCAAGACCAGAGATGGCAACTACCGCTCGTCGGATAACTACAACCGTTATGAGCGCGAGGACTATCGTATTAACAACGAACGCAGCCCGTTTGCCGATATCGAAATACAGAACCTGCGCTATGTCGACGAGAACAACAATGGCTCAATCGATGCTGGTGAGCATGCCAAGCTGGTTTTTGACATTCGCAACACGGGTCGTGACTATGTCTATGATATTGCTCCGGTTATCACCGTCTCCGGTACCAAGCAAATCTACTTGTCACCTACGGCCATTATCAGCGAGTTGGCTCCAGGCAAGGGAGTGAGGTACACCGCCGAGGTGGTGGCCACTAGCAAACTCAAGAATGGTACCGCCGATTTCACGATCGGATTCAGTAATGGTGACCAGTTCTATACCATCCGCTCGTTCCAGCTCAGCACTGGCAGCAGCCCAGTCACAAGCTCTAGCAGGAGCAGTGGTGGCGGATATCCACATATCGAGTAGTTTATTTGCTCGTTTAAAACATTTTTACTACCTTTGTTGCCATAATGTAATTTCAAGTACAATTATGGCAACTTTTTTAATCGTTCTACAACTGCTCATCGTGCTAGGTGCACTGTGGGTCGGTTCTCGTTATGGTTCACTGGCGCTGGGTGCCATATCGGGTATTGGCTTGGCGATATTGGTGTTCGGTTTTGGCCTAAAACCCGGCACACCGCCCACCGATGTGATTTATATCATCATTGCGGCTGTGACCTGTGCGGGCATCATGCAGGCATCGGGTGGCATGGACTGGCTCATACAGATTGCCGAGCGGCTGTTGCGCAAGCATCCCGACCGTATCACATTCCTTGCGCCTATGTGCACATTTTTCCTTACGGTGCTGGTTGGCACTGGTCATGTGGTATACACCCTTATGCCCATCATCTGCGACATCGCCTTGAAGAAGGGCATACGCCCCGAGCGTCCATGCGGTGTGGCATCGATTGCCTCTCAAGTCGGTATCACTTGCTCGCCCATTGCTGCGGCAGTGGTCGCTTTTGTGTCAATCAGCAATGCCAATGGCTTTGATGTGACTATTCCTCAGGTGCTCATGATTTCGATGCCGGCTTGTATCATTGGACTGCTGGCTGCAGCAGCGGCTTCCTATCGCCGAGGCAAAGACCTAGACAAAGATCCGAAGTTTCTGGAGCGAATTGCCGATCCGCAACAGCGAGAGTATATCTATGGCAGCAGCATGACTACTCTCGACAAGAAAATTTCAGCCGAGGCCAAGCGTGCGGTTTATATTTTCATCGCTGCACTAGCGGTGATTGTGATGTTTGCGGCAGTACCGTCGCTGTTGCCCTCATGGGATGGCAAACCGTTGAAGATGAACATCGTCATCCAGATTGTCATGATATCGGCTGCAGCACTGATGATCATCTTCTGCAAGGCAAAGCCCAAGAAGGCGGTCTCAGGACCTGTGTGGCAGTCGGGTATGGTGGCGGTTGTTGCCATCTATGGCATCGCGTGGATGGCCGACACTTTCTTCTCAAATTATCTGCCCGAGATTCAGGCGATGCTGGAAAATGTCGTCGAACACTACCCATGGAGCATCGCCTTTGTCTTCTTCTTGGTGTCGGTACTCATCAACTCTCAGGGAGCGGTTGTGGTGGCAATGTTGCCGCTGGCCTATAAGTTGGGCATTCCTGGGCCCGTGTTGTTGGGCGTCTTTCCTGCTGTATATGGTTACTTCTTTATCCCCAACTATCCCAGCGACATCGCTACTGTCAACTTCGACCGTTCAGGTACCACGGTCATCGGCAAGTATCTGCTCAACCACTCGTTCATGATGCCTGGACTCATTAGTGTGGGTGTCTCGACCATTGTGGCCTATTTGCTCAGTATGGTCATGTTCTGAAGTGCTCCTTTGTGCCCTCACCATTTGGGGGGATAAAGGGCCGTGGAGTTTCACCAAAAGTGGGTATTTTTAAGAAGATTCCTCAAGATTTATTTGCTTTTCTTGAGGAATCTTCTTAATTTTGCACCAGTATTTTAACGATTCAGTATTTTTCTAATTGCTTTAATCTATGAAGAAACTATACGCATTGCTGGGTGCTGTGGCGATGATGACCGTGGCACATGCGCAAAACACGATGAGCGCTACACTCGAGGTGGGAGACTATGAAGGTGCAACAGCCATGGTCGAGGGTTCATACTTTGATGTGGCTCCCACATCGTTTTATCTGGCACACACAGGCACGCAGATGATTTACAAAGCCGAAGACCTGGCGCCGCTGGCCGAACTGAACGATGTGAAAATCACTAAACTTACCTATCGCTACTCAAATATGGATGCCTACAACGAGATGACTCGCGACATCAAGGTGTTCATGCAAGAAATTGATGAAAGCGAGTTCCTGAAAGTCAAGAATGTGAAGCAGTTCTTTGACTTTGACGAGACCCAGCCCTTGCTCGAGGCGACCGCGGTCTATGACTTGGTCGACACCTACGGCATGGATGGAGAAATCGAGTTCGACCTCTCGGCGCATCCTTTTGCCCTCACGCCAGGCAAGAACCTACTGGTCATCATCGTTATGGACGCGCAGGACGACGACAACTGTCTGAATAGTGGATTTGACTTGCAGTTCTATACTACGGGCTATCGTCATCGTGCCATGACGTTCACACACAACTATGTGAGCTTTCTTGACTACAAGGACACCGAGGACTTTCCCGACGCGTCGGCAACACTGGGCTGTGGAACAGATGTCGACCTTCCAGTCACCAAGATTGACTACACCTATACCACAACCGATGCTATTGTCGGTGATGTCAATGGCGATGGTAGTGTCGACATCAGTGATGTAAACATCGTCATTAATGTTATGCTGGGTAAGGAGAGCAATGCTTCGGCCGACGTCAATGCTGATGAGAATGTCGACATTAGCGATGTCAACCTGGTCATCAACATGATGTTAGGAAAATAAGAAGATGTTATTTGCCATATTATTAATCATTTAATCTTTTAACAACAATGAAGAAATTCTACATTTTGCTCGCAGCACTAGCTGCAATGACTATGACTGCTCAGACCCAACTCCAGGGCACAGTCAATGTGGGTGACTTTGACGAGCCGCAGGCAACTTACAACGGATCGTATTTTGACATGGCACCCACCAACTTCTATATCGCTCACACGGGAGCGCAGATGCTGTATACACCGGCCGAACTCGCCGACTTGCAGGACAAGGACAATGTCAAGATTACCAAACTGACTTTCAAGTTCTTGTGCGAGGATTATGAGACATACACTCGCGACATCAAAGTGTCGCTGAAGGCCATCGACGAGACAGAGTTCGCTGTCAACGACCAGGGAATAAAGCAGTTCTTCAACTTTGATGAGCCCCAGCTTGAGTTCGAGTGGAGCTGTGACATGGTGGACTACTATTATGATGACGGCGAGATTGTCTTCGACCTGACAAACAATCCGTTTAGCCTTGAGGCGGGCAAGACCCTGTTGGTCACTGCTATCTTTGATGCACAAGACGATGACAACTGTACGATGGGTAGTGACTACGTGCCCTTCTACACGTCAGGCATCAGTAGCAAGGCAATGGTCTATACCAACAACTGGACTAGCTTTGTTGAGTACGCACAGGGCGATGACTTCCCCGATGCGACAGCAATGCTGGGATGTGGCACCAATGTTGAACTCCCAGTCACCAAGATTGACTATACCTATGAGGAACAGGAAGAACCACAGGTCTACTTCCTCACGGGTACGTTCAACCGCTGGGGAGAGCAAGGAGCCGCACCGAACATTGCGTTCATGGAAGATGAGGAGGGCAATCTTGCCGCTTCGGTCGATCTAGTGGCATACGACCGATTCAAAGTCATCACTGTGGATGAAACTGGCGAAACAATTTGGTATGGTGGAACTGTCGAGGATCCCAATCCGGAGTATCCTTACTTCTGGGTGACAGAGGAACTCTTGGGCCATGGACTGACAATATTCCCAGGTGATGAATACAAGGATCTGATTGTTTTTGAAGATGGCAAGTACACGCTCTACTTGAGTCCCGCACTGCGTTCGCCTGCAGGTAGCCTCATCCTCACCGTCACCAAGGAAGAGGAGGTGCCGACGGCTGTGACCGACATCAACGTCGACAACATTGCATCGGTGAAGTATGTCAACCTGGCTGGCCAGGTAAGCGCAACTCCATTTGAAGGCGTGAACATCCAGGTCACCACCATGAAGGACGGCAGCAAGAAGGCCGTGAAGGTGATTCGTTGATTGTTAATTCCAGGATAATAAAAGCGGCACCATAGGATGCCGCTTTTATTGTGTTGGGGAGTTACGCTTTCCCTAGCATTGCGTTGATCACGGCATTCACATCAGCAATATCTACCCCGCCATCGCCATTGACGTCGGCTGCCGGATAGATCTCCTTACCGAGCATCACATTGATGACGGCGTTCACATCGGCGATATCGATGAGTCCGTCGTTAGTGACATCGCAAGCAGTAAGTGGTGAGCATCCTTCCATAAACACAAACGAGATATCCCCGTTCTGGGCTTTGGTAATGTGAGTGATGGGTTTGTGCATCAGCATACTACCGTCGGTGTTGGCGTTGTAGAGCGTTGCTGCTGGTTTAGAATGGTCGGTGAGGCTGTCGATGTGCAATTTCGTACTCACGATGGGGTAGGTGTCATAGTAGGTGTTCTCCGACAGGCTGCGCAACTTGTGGAATGGTGTCATGCGCGGGTGATCGTTGGTGAAATTAGCACTGTAACCATCGGCGATGGTGAATTCGCCCTCGGTGTTCACAATATTGTTCTCCCACAGTAGTGAGTCATAGTCCACATGAATGATGAGCAATCCTTCCTCGGGCGTGTAGCTGTCCCAAGATTGTTGCCGGCGGTTTTCCAGCAAGTAATACTCGTCGGGGTGAGCGTCATTATATATAATGTATGCCTCACCTGTAGGGTCGGTTAGCGCTTTCATTCCAGTAATGGTGTCACCTGGCTGTAGCACGGTGTAATCGAGCCATCCTGCAAAGTGGCGCTCATAACCGGTCCATGCAGCAGGACACTCACCGATGCCGTTGGGACCATTATAACTGCCATGATCCAGCAAGTCCCAGTTGTCCATGCCATAGTTGCCGCCATACTTGGTGTCGTACATGTCGGGCAACCCCATGCAGTGCGAAAATTCGTGACAGAACACGCCCATGCCCATGCGTGTAGTGCTGCCTGTGTTGCCATATAATTCGTTGCCGCAGGCATATTGGTCAATGCGCAGCCCGTCAAGCACTAGTGCGCCCGTGCCGCCTGTGTCGGCATCTTTTGCCTCGGTGAGTGTCCAGGCATGAGGCCAGATGCTGCCCACAGGGCCGCCAGTTGCCTGACCATAGCCGGCATATAGGACAAACACTTGCTCCACCTCGCCGTCGCCGTTCCAGTCATAGGGTGTCCAGTCGATCTGGAAGGTCGTATCGGCCTTCACGATTGCTTCGTGGATGAAATCGCCGGCAAAGTCAAACCCGCCAAACAGAGGGGAAGGGCCACCATAATAGGTGGCACTCTTAGATACACGAACGGGTCCATATACATCGAACTGCAGGTCAAAAGTTCCACGGCTCATGTCGTTGAAGTAGTCGTTCACACAACCTTTGGCACCTCCTGTGTTAAACCCATGCTGGTTGAGCATGGCGTTGTAATAAGATGTTGCTTCTTCCTCGCCGCTGACAAATGGCTTGTCGCTAAACTGTGCCAGGATGACTACAGCGCGGCGTGAGCCCGTGAAGTTGCTAGAGGCCACACTTACATGCTGGGCGGCTCGAGGTAGTGCCTGGACTGTACGGGGACCCCTAACGTGGCGCAACGCGCTGCCATCCAGTGCTATCGCAAGCTCGTTGTTGCTGCGCATCGTTGCCTCATGTGCCAATACGCCACTGCTATTTAGGTGGGCGCCCTCGACACGCGCGTAGCAATAGCTTACACCGTCGGTCGTCACCACGGGCACCCGATCGCTTGTCACATAGTAGTGAAGGTTTTCATCACCCACCAGCATCAGCTCGACAGTTGTGCCGTCGGGCTGTGTCACGGTGCGCCACTGGCGTAATGCCGGTACTGCCATAGTGCTCATTGCAACCAGGATGCTCAAAACGAAGGATAGGGTCTTGTTCATCAGTTCTCTTTTTACTGCAAAATTACAGAATTACCACTACAGTGACAAATTTTCGGTCGCTTCGTTGCCCCATTTCGTTCCTTTTAACTAATTTTGCCGCCTCATGACACGCAAGAGAGAAATATATAAGGTAACACTGATGGGTAGTGCCGGCAATGTCGCGCTGCTCACGTTCAAGTTTATCGCCGGCACGCTGGGGCACAGCTCGGCGATGATTGCCGATGCCGTACATTCGTTGTCCGATTTCCTGACCGATGTGATAGTGTTGTTTTTCGTCAACCTCAGCGCTAAGCCGCAGGATGCCTCACATGACTATGGTCATGGAAAGTATGAGACCATCGCATCATTTATTATCGGTCTTGCGCTGGTGGCGGCGGCAACGGGAATCATCTTCTCAGGAGGGATGAAGTTGTATGATTGGGCAAGGGGAGAACAACTGGAGGCACCTGGTAGGCTCGCATTATGGGCCGCTTTGTTCTCAATTGTTGTCAAGGAAGCACTTTATCACTACACCGTGCGGTGTGGCATGCGCCTCGATTCACAGGCGGTCATCGCCAATGCATGGCACCACCGCAGTGATGCCTTGTCATCGATAGGGGCAGCCATCGGCATTGGTGGTGCAATATTCTTGGGAGATCGGTGGACGGTACTAGACCCTATGGCATCGGTCATCGTAGGTCTTATGCTAGTCAAGGTGGCTATTGAACTGCTGAGAAACAGCATGGGCGAACTCACCGAGTCGTCACTGTCCGATGAGACCGAGCAAGAGATGGAACGCATCATCTGCGAGGTCAGTGACGTGTCGCAGCCACACAACCTCAGGACGCGCCGCATAGGAAACCGCATCGCCATTGAGGTGCATGTGCGCATGGATGGAGCCATGGCACTAAGCGAGGCTCACAACCGTGCCACAGCCATTGAACAAAAGCTCAAACACCGCTTCGGGTCACAGACCCATGTCACTATTCACATGGAACCAGCAAAGAGTTAGTCGTGACCATGTCGACACCCATCGCCTTCACATCGCGGTAGGTTTCCTCGCTATCTACTGTCCAGCACACGACAGGTAATCCCATGGCATTGAAAGTGCGCACTGTCTCGGCGTTGAAGTTCCCCGCCGAGATGCTGGGACCCAACTGCCACTGCTGGCACCACGACTCGTTGCCCTGCCAGTTGGCATTGCACAACCACTGGCAACGCAGGGTGGGGTAGTGTGTGCGGATATATTCCAGTGACTGCTTCATTGATGTCAGGATGATGGCACGATGGGTCAAGCCTTTGGACTCGATGAGCGCTGCCAGACCTGGAAAGTTGCTCATGTCGTTGTTGTTAATGCCTGTGCTCCACTTTAGTTCGACAATAGGAAACACACCCTTCTCCACACAAATGTCCAGATACTCTGCCACTGTGCAGATGTGGCCCGTATACTCGGCTCCACGCCTGGTCTGGTGGTAGGTCTCGGCGCGCAGCTCGGCCAGCGTAGCATCGGCCACTGTCAGATTGCCACCAACGCGATTGGTCGTCTCGTCATGGCTGATGACAAAGTGCCCATCCTTGGTCACTCGCACGTCACATTCCAGGCCCACATAGTGGTAATAATCTACGCCCAGCCGGTAGGCAGCGGATGTGTTCTCCACGCCGATGGCGCATCCGCGATGACCCACCAGCAATGGCTTCTGGGCAACAGCAGCAACTGTTGCTAATACCATGGTTATCAGTAAGATTGTCTTCTTCATAGCGTTTTCAGTTGTTGGTTATTAAAAAACAACCCCTCCCCAACAAAAGGGGAGAGGTTGGGTTCTTAACTGTGCATTATGCAAGAGTGCATTAAGCATTCTTAGAGAGCATCTCATGCATGTTGAGAGCAGCACGGCGGCCGTCACCCATAGCAAGGATCACGGTTGCGCCACCGCGTACGATGTCGCCACCGGCATACAGGTCGCTCACATTACTCTGCATCGTCTCCTCGTTCACTACGATGGTGTTGCGCTTGCTTACCTCCAGGCCCTCGATCGAGCGGGGAACCAACTGGTTGGGCGACACACCCACGGCAACAATCACCAGGTCAACGGGAATCTCCTCGATGGCACCCTCCACGGGCACGGGTTTGCGGCGACCACTGGCGTCAGGTTCGCCCAGTTCCATGCGCTGCACGCGCATAGCCACCACGCGGCCCTTCTCATCACCGATATACTCCACGGGGTTGTGCAGCGTCTTGAACTCGATGCCCTCTTCCTTGGCATGGCCCACCTCCTCGAGACGAGCAGGCATTTCCTCCTCGCTGCGACGGTACACCAGAATCACGCGCTCGGCACCCATGCGCTTGGCTGTGCGGGTCGAGTCCATAGCAGTGTTGCCACCGCCCACTACGGCAATGGTCTTGCCAGTAAGTACAGGTGTGTCGCCACCGCGACCGGCACCCATCAGATTGATGCGGGTGAGGTACTCGTTGCTCGACATGACGCCGTTCAAGTTCTCGCCAGGAATGTCCATGAAGCGCGGGAAGCCTGCGCCACTGCCAACAAAGACGCCCTTGTAGCCCATCTCGTGCAGTGTATCATAGGTGATGGTCTTGCCCACGAGGCAGTCCTTGACAAACTCCACGCCCATCTTGCGCAAGCCGTCAATCTCAAAGTCAACGATGCGATTGGGAAGACGGAACTCGGGGATACCATACTTCAGCACACCACCAATCTCATGCAGCGCTTCAAATACGGTCACATCATAGCCGCGCTTAATCATGTCACCAGCAAATGACAGGCCGCTGGGGCCACTGCCGATGACGGCGACCTTGATGCCGTTCTTCGGAGCAATCTGCGGAGTTTCGGCAGCACCGTTCTCACGCTGCCAGTCGGCAGCAAAACGCTCCAGGTAACCGATAGCGACAGCAGGGTGTTTCATCTTTAAGTGGATGCACTTGCTCTCGCACTGCTTCTCTTGTGGGCACACGCGACCGCACACGGCAGGAAGCGAACTGGTCTCCTTGAGCGTGGTAGCTGCCTCAGCAAAGTTGCCGCGCTCAATGTTCTTGATAAACTTGGGAATGTTGATGTTCACCGGGCAGCCGGTGACACACTGCGGGTTGGCGCAGTCAAGGCAACGGCTAGCCTCGACAACAGCCTGCTCGGCACTGATGCCCTGGTTCACCTCTTCAGTGCAGGTGATGCGGTAGGCGGGGTCCAGTTGAGGCATTTCCACGCGGGGGAGGGCAGTGCGCTCTTTCGGCGACTTGCTGTTGCGCAAGTCTACACGCCATTGCTCATTGCGAGCAGCATTGATATCATTGTTTTCCATTAATCTGTTATCTATAAACTATTAACTTTTAACTATTATTTATCACTGTGCTCCCTTCAATCGCATCATCAACTCGTCAAAGTCAATCTGATGCGCATCAAACTCGGGACCCTCGACGCAAACGAAGCGCGTCTTGCCGCCCACGGTTACGCGGCAAGCACCACACATGCCCGTGCCGTCGACCATGATGGCGTTCAGTGAAGCCTCAGTAGGAACGTTATATTCTTTGGTCAGTTTGGCCACAAACTTCATCATGATAGCGGGACCGATGGTCACGCAGTAGTCCACTTTCTCGCGTTTGATCACTTCTTCCACACCGGCGGTGACAAGACCTTGCTTCCCGTAGCTGCCGTCATCGGTCATAATAATCACGTCGTCGCTCGACTCGCGGACTTCCTTCTCCAGGATGATTAAGTCTTTTGAACGGCCGGCAAGCACGCTCACTACGCGGTTGCCCGCAGCCTTCATTGCACGGATGATAGGCAACAACGGAGCAACACCCACACCACCACCGCAGCACAGCACGGTGCCGTAGTTCTGGATGTGAGTTGCTTGGCCCAGAGGACCTACTACATCGGTCAAGCAATCGCCTGGCTCAAGTGCGCAGATTTTCTTCGTTGAGTCGCCAACAGCTTGGATGACGAGTGTGATGGTACCCTGCTGCACATCGCTGTCGGCGATGGTCAGGGGGATACGCTCGCCCTTCTCGCCGCAGCGCACAATCACAAAGTGGCCAGCACGACGAGCCTTGGCAATCAGTGGAGCCTCCACCACCAACTTCGTCACATTGGCCGAAAATTGTTCTTTACTGACAATCTTGTTCATAAACAAAAAGTTAATTAGTTATTTAGTTGTATTATTTTCTAGAAATATCCGACAAAGGTAGTGAAAAGTTTTCACTCACTTATCAATCACCCCTCATTTTTTGCAAAATAATCAAAAATCTAATTCACAAGCAAGTTTTTCCGTGTCGCGGCTATGTCTCGGCCATTATAAAAACAAAACCCCTCCCGAAGGAGAGGAATTGTTGCGTCTCTCTACAGCCGGAGAGGGGCTGGGGGTGAGGCCTTTAAATATCTCGCCCTGTGTATAGCTGGTAGTATTTGCCGCGGAGCTCGAGCAGCTCGTCATGAGTGCCGCTCTCGATGATGCGGCCACGCTCCAGCACGATGATGCAGTCGGCATTGCGCACAGTGCTTAGGCGGTGGGCGATCACAAAGGTTGTGCGGCCCTTCATCAGCGAGTCCATGCCACGTTGCACCAGTCGCTCGGTGTGTGTGTCGATGCTCGACGTTGCTTCGTCAAGGATGAGCACGGGCGGGTCGGCAACAGCCGCGCGTGCAATGGCGAGCAACTGGCGCTCGCCCTGGCTCAAGTTGCCACCGTCACCGCTTAGCACGGTCTGGTAGCCGTTACTCAAGCGACGGATAAATCCGTCGGCATTGACCAGCTTCGCAGCCTCGATGCAGTCCTGGTCGGTGGCATCTAGACGACCATATCGGATGTTGTCAAGTACAGTGCCCGTGAACAAGTGGGTCTCTTGAAGCACCATGCCCAACGAACGGCGCAGGTGGGGTTTGCTAATGTCCTGTACATCGATGCCGTCAAGTGTGATGCGGCCGTCCTGAATGTCATAAAAGCGGTTGATGAGGTTGGTGATAGTGGTCTTGCCTGCACCCGTGCCGCCCACAAAGGCAATTTTCTGGTCGGGCATGGCATGGATCATGATGTCAAATAGCACTTGCTTGTCGGGCGTGTAGCCAAAGTCGACCATGTCCATCTCCACACCGCCGTCCACTTTGACAAACTGAGGCTTCTTGCTGTCCTGGCCAGGTATGCGCCATGCCCACATGTTTGTGCGGTGCGGCACAGGGATGAGCACCCCGTTGCTAGCCTCCATGGCGTTGACCAGCGTCACCGTTCCATGGTCGGTCTCGGGCTCTTGATCTAGCAGGCGGAACACTCGTTCGGCACCCACACTGGCGTTGAGCACGCTGTTGATTTGCTGGCTCACTTGAGCGATGGGACGTGCAAAACTCTTGTTCAGCGTTAGGAATGCTACCAGCGTACCCAGCGTGAGCGAAACCTGGCCACCCAAAATAAGCGCGGCGCCCACGACACCGATGAGCACATAGCTCAGATGGCCCAGATTGCCGTTAACGGGCATTACTATGTTGGCGATGCGGTTGGCATTATAGGTGCTGCCACGCAGTTCTTCGTTGATGTGCTCAAACTGCTCAATAGCTTCCTGCTCGTGGCAGAACACCTTCACTACCTTTTGGCCAGTCATCATCTCCTCGATAAAGCCGTTCACATCGGCCAGGCGCTGCTGCTGTACCTTGAAGTGGCGCCGTGAACGCTTGCCTAGCCATGTAGTGGTCCACGCCATGATGAGCGCCATCACAAGCGAAACCAGCGTCAATGGCACGCTCAGCACCACCATGCTCGCCATAGTGATGGAAATGGTGATGAGCGAGTTCAATGCTTGGGGCATACTTTGGTTAATCATCTGGCGCAACGTGTCAACATCGTTGGTGTAGGTTGACATCACTTCGCCATGCGAGTGAGTGTCAAAGTAACTGATAGGCAAGCGCTCCATGTGCTGGAACATATCGGTGCGTAGACGCAACATTGTGCCTTGTGTAACATTGATCATCAGACGGTTATGCGCGTAGGAGCATATCACGCCCACCACCAGCACTGCAGCTAGTTTAAATAAGGTGTGCGCTAGCGGGGCGAAGTCAGGATGTGCCGTCTGCGTCAGCGGAACGATATAGTCATCAATGAGCGTGCGTGTAAAAAGGGTAGAAGCCAGGGTGGTCACTGCTGTGATGATGATGCACACTGCCACTGTCAAGAGCGAGAACTTGTAGTGCTTGAGCACCAGTTTGATGAGACGCAACAGGATGTCGCGTTTTTTGCCCTGCGTTTCGCCGATGGGCATCTGGTTGTGTTGTCTCATACCGGGCATTCTCATTGCGCGTCCTCCTTTCTGCCCTGTGGGGCGTCAAAGTCTCCACCGTCCTCGTCCTGGATGGCGCAGATTTCTTGGTATATTGTGTTGGTTTTGAGCAAGCCTTCGTGGGTGTCCCAACCGCTCATGCGGCCATTGTCGAGCACGAGGATGCGGTCGCAGTCCTTCAGACTCGAAATGCGCTGCGCAATGATGATACGAGTCATTTGTGGCACGTCGTCGCATAACTGTTGTCTTATTCTGGCATCGGTGGCATTGTCGCATGCACTGGTCGAGTCGTCGAGAATAAGCACTAGCGGACGCTTGAGCAAGGCACGGGCGATGCATAGGCGTTGTCGCTGGCCACCGCTGACGTTGGTGCCGCCTTGCTCGATGCGAGTCTGATAGCCATCAGGCATCTGTTCGATGAACTCGTCGGCGCAGGCGATGCGGCAAGCCTCGCGGCATTCGTCCTCGGTAGCTTCGGTATTACCCCAACGCAGGTTGTCGAGGATGGTGCCGCTGAATAGAACATTTTTCTGAAGCACTACCGAGACATTGCCTCGCAGTGAGTCGAGGTCGAGCGTGCGCACGTCTTTGCCACCAACCTGCACTGTGCCGCGTGACACGTCGTACAAACGGCTGATGAGGTTGATGAGACTAGACTTGCCGCTACCCGTACCTCCTATAATGCCGATGGTTTCGCCACTGGCGATGTGTAGGTCGATGTCGTGTAACGCATACTCGCCGCTGCCGCCCTTGTAGGCAAAACTTACATGGTTTAAGTCGATGCTGCCGTCTGGAATGTTGGTGTCGGCATCGGCAGGATTGACAATATCCGGAACCTCGTTGATTACCTCGGCAACACGCTTGCCACTGGCAGCGCTCATAGTGATTTGGACAAATATCATGCTCAGCATCATCAATGACATGAAGATGCTCATCACATAGGTGAACAGCGAAGTCAACTGGCCTGTGGTCAATTCCCCGCCAACGACCAATTGGGCACCAAACCAACTGATGGCAATGATGCAGCCATACACCACCAGGTTCATTGCGGGGTGAGTGATGGCCATCAGACTTTCTGCCTTGACATAGAGCTGATAGAGGCCCCGTGCAGCAAGTTCAAACTTTTGGTTTTCATAATCCTCACGGACAAAGGCTTTGACCACGCGGATGGCACTGACGTTTTCCTGTATGGCACCATTCATCACATCATATTGTTTAAATACGCGTGCGAAGGTCTCACTCACACGGCGTATCACTAGTGTGAGCACTACTGCCAGTACAACCGCTGCGATGATAAAGATGAGGCTCATGCGACCGCTGATGACAAAGCACATCACTATGCTTGAAAGCATCGAAAACGGAGCGCGGATCGAAACTCGCAGAATCATTTGGAACGCGTTTTGCAGGTTGCTCACATCTGTGGTCATGCGGGTTACGAGACCCGATGTGGAGTACTTGTCAATATCGCTGAACGCGAAGCGCTGGATGTTGCGGTACATGGCTTTGCGCAAGTTGGCTGCAAAACCTGTCGAGGCATAGGCGACAAAGCGACCGGCAAGAATGCCCATCGCAAGGCTCAGGAACGCCATCACAAGCATCAATCCGCCGTAGCGAAGCACGTTGTCCATGTTGCCAGCATTGATGCCCAGGTCGATGAGCCATGCCGTCACATAGGGGATAAACACATCAAGCAGCACTTCCAGCAAGATAAAAATGGGTGTCAATATCGCCGCCCAGCGATACTGCCCAATCTGTTTCAGTAGTGTTTTAAGCATCTATTTCATCGTTTATATTGATAAAATCCTTTTTGTCAACGATGCCACGCCCACAGCGTGGCCCAAAAACGCCACAAATTTACGAAAAAATACTTGCACATTAAACAAATTAGCACTAATTTTGTCAATTGAATATAAAATGATATCAATGAAACAAATAATACTTGCTGTTGCCACATGCATGACCATGACGTTAGTTGCGGTGGCGCAAGAGATTGAGTACACGGGCGTCCGCATCTTTGACCCGGCGGTGCGCTCGCTACAGGTGGCGCCCGAGAGCAATCCCTATTTGCCGCCGGTCATTATTATGGGCTCGGATGACCGCATTAATGTGTCGTTCGACATCCTCGACTATGATGTTCACTATCTGCGTTACAGCGTCTATCATTGTGATGCCCAGTGGCATCCATCGCAACTTGTTGAGAGCGAGTGGGTTGGCGGTTTTAATCAAGCTGACATTACCGACTATGCGCAGAGCCAGGCAACGTTTACCCATTACTTCAACTACAGGTTCTCGCTACCTAACGATGATATGCAGTTGCTGCTCAGTGGCAACTATCTTCTTCGTGTCTATGAGCAGGACGACCCCGACAAAATTTTGTTGCAGACTCGTTTCTCTGTCTGCGAGAACAGGGTAGGGGTGCAAGCTAGTGTCACCTCGCGCACCGACTATGATTACAATGGTGAACACCAGCAAGTCGACATCACCCTCAATTACAAGCCCGGCACCATCATGGATCCTTATGGAGAAGTCACCACCATCGTCACGCAGAACACACGCACTGACAATGAGGTCACCTTGCGGGCGCCTATGAGTGTGGGTGTAGGAACAATCACCTACGACCACTTGCCGCAGCTCATCTTCAGGGCCGGCAATGAGTACCGGCGCTTTGAGACTGTTTTCCAGCACTCGCTCAACATGGGCGTGAGCGCCATCGAGTACTTCGAGCCATACTACCATGCAACGCTTTATCGCGATGAGCCCCGCTTCGATAAGGAGTACCTCTACGACCAGACGCAGCACGGGCGTTTTACCATTCGCAATGCCGAGGAGGACGACTCGCGAACCGAGAGTGACTATATGGTTACCCATTTTACTCTTGACACGGGCGGCCCACTTTCAGGCGGCAATATCTTCCTTGAAGGGGAGTTTGCCCACGGCTATCCGGCTCAGCAGGTGCTCATGCAATACGATCAGTCTATGGGTTGCTATGCCTGCGATATCTTGCTCAAGCAAGGAGCCTACAACTACCAGTACCTCTGGGTTCCTGATGGTACCAATATCGGCCACACCGACGTCATCGATGGCGACAAATACCAAACCATCAACAATTACTACATCCGCGTCTACGATCGACCTAGCGGTGAGCGCTACGACCGCCTCGTCGGCTTCGGCATCACCCGCTCAGGAACTTAAATCATAGCTTGTGTTATTGCCGAAAAATCAATTGTTCGTAAAACTCTTTTATGCCATCAGGTGATGATGCCATCGTATAGGAAAATGTGCTAACCCCTAGCACATTTTTTTGTGTTACTATGCTGCACCTACCACTTTACGTATTACTGCATTTGACCCGATTCTGATATCAACAACCCTTAAAAATCAGCTAATGTGTGCATAACAATTTAATTGGTGTAAATGGCTGATTGGTAGCGATATAGTAAAAACTTGCTGCAAAAAATTTTGCAACAAAAAATTGTGCTTGAAAATAATTTAAAAAAAATCTTTAAAATATGATATTTGTCTCATTTTTTTGTTGTACTTTTGTCGATTGTACAATATCTCTATCGGGTATTGTAATGAAGCAACTTTTCTCATGTCACTGATATTCAGTACTGTAGAGATTGTTTATATGAAAATATTTCACAATCGCCGTGTCAATTGATGCGGTGACCCCAAGTTTTGTCTTCAATCAAAATGCTCGATAGGAATGAAGTCTTGTGGTTTCCCATGCGTGTAAGCTATTCTAGCGCTCCACGCCTTGTTAGGCTCAATGAA
>JAEEGI010010385.1_pt1 | contig 20234 bp, 13 predicted proteins | sample 8958751 | NCBI WGS metagenome assembly JAEEGI01 (sample SAMN16246545, study PRJNA631951) | gut metagenome | biome: gut microbiome; feature: rumen; material: KS-attached | host: Bos | place: Iran: Karaj | collected 2018-10 | reverse complement strand
GGAACTATATGCAACTGAACGACGTGAAGATTGACGCTCGCATGAGAGCACCTGGGCAGGATGCAGTTGGCAACAGCTTCCGATACGACGAAATGGTGGCTCCTTTCCAGAAGAACGGCAAGACCGTCACCCCTACTACTATGGCGCGCTTTGCAGATGTCACACTTCACGAGACCGATAAGCTCATTGGCTTGTTGGGCAATCCCATCGGACTGGCTTCCTATAAGCCCTACCACTCTTCCGGTGAGGACTTCCTGCAGAACTACTTAGGTATGATTGGACTGCCGATGGACATGTATCCACAATGGAAGGAAGGTCAGCAACAGATACTGCTGACCCAACAGGCTGCCAAGGACCCACAGATTGTGGAGAAAATCAAACAGCAACTGAAGAAGGGAGGCGATGTCATCATCACTACTGGGTTGTTGAAAGCGATGAAGGGTCCCCTTGGCGATGTGGTAGAACTGTATTGTGGCGACCTGAAGGCAATTGTCAACGACTTCGGATTCTTAGGTAAGTCGGACCGCGAGTTCATCATTCCACAGGTGAAGTATTTTACGAACGATGCCTGGGAGGTAGTCAGCGCCGGTCGCCCCTTGACGGGTGGCGTGTCGGGGTCTCCCATCCTCCTGCGCGACACTTATTCGAAGGGCATGCTCTTCGTCCTGACTATTCCTGACGATTTCGGCAATCTCTACGACTATCCTGCTCCTGCACTCAACGTGATTCGCCGTGCCATGAGCAAGGATGTGGGTGCCTACATCGAAGGACCTTCCAAAGTGGCACTATTCCCCTACGACAACAAGACGATGGTGGTTGAAAACTCTAATGATGTTTCCGTGAGTCTGCGTGTGGTAGTGAATACAAAAGTAAACAGCCTCCGCAACCTGTTGACAGGCGAAACCTACAAGCCTGCCACACTGCCTCAGGTGGTTTCAGGTTGGGGACGTAACCGCTTCTTTGGCTATGCTGACGGCGCAACGGCATTTGACATCACACTGCCTGCACACAGCTATATCGGACTGGGTTATTGAATTTGAATTTTGAAAATTGATGTTTATGAAATACTATAGATATATGATGTTAGGGGTGGCTTTGGTGATGGTCACAACAAGTATGAGTCAGCCCTACCCCACCAAACTGCTGAACAACGAACAGCAGATAGAATCATTGATCCAGCAAATGACGCTCGAAGAAAAGATTGCCATGCTTCATGGCAAGAATATGTTCTCGTCATCAGGTATTCCACGACTAGGCATCGCCGATATGGAATATGCCGACGGCCCATTTGGTATTCGCGAAGAGATGGAACCTCATTCATGGAATTCGCTACATCTGACCAACGACTCTGCCACCTTCTTCCCTACAGGTTCTGCTTTAGCAGCGACATGGAGTACAGAGTGGGCGTACGAATATGGTAAGGGAATGAGCCATGAGGCAAGATTACGTGGTAAAGACATGATTCTGGGGCCTGCCATTAACATCCAGCGCATTCCCACAGGTGGACGTACCTATGAATATCTGAGTGAAGATCCCTTGTTAAGTGGAGCTTTGGCTGTCGCTTACACCAAAGGGGCTCAAGACGAAGGCACTGCAGTATGTTTGAAGCACTATGCACTCAACAATCAGGAAAACTACCGAGGTTTCGTAGACGTACACATTTCTGACAGGGCTATGCATGAAATCTATTTACGCCCTTTCGAGATGGCTATTCGCAAGGCTGATGCATGGGGCGTCATGGCCGCATATAATAAGGTGAACGGACGCTGGTGCTCCGAAAACGAACTGCTGGAGAATACCATCCTCCGCAAGCAATGGGGATTCCCTGGTATGGTGATTAGCGATTGGGGAGGTGTCCATTCTACCGTTGACGCTGTAACTGCAGGCATGAATATTGAAATGCCTGGCGACCGCTTCATGGGTAAGGCACTGCTCGATTCCGTAAAAGCAGGAAAAGTAAGCGAGGACGTTATCAACCAACGCGTTCGGGAGATTCTGAGAGTCAGACTAACCGTCAATCCAATTCCCAAAGAAGAAGCAAATAAACTACCTGTTGGGAATCAGGCTGAGATGGACATTGCCCTCCAAGTTGGCCGTCGTTCTATTGTGTTGCTGAAAAATAACGGACTACTACCTATTAATACTAAGCGTTATAAGAATATTGCCATCATTGGCGAGAATGCTATCATGAAAATGGCATTTGGTGGTGTCGGTGCTGGTGTGAAGACACGCAAGGAGATCACACCATTGGAAGGACTACAAGAAATTCTTAGCACACAAGTCAATCTCTCCTATGTACCAGGATATAAAAGTTACGACCGCCAAAGCCGCTCTAAGAGAGAGGATCCCATTCGACCTGCTGACAAAAAACTAATGGAAGAGGCTGTAAAAGCTGCGAAAAAGGCCGACTTGGTTATTTTCTTTGCAGGAGATAACCGAGAAGTAGAAACAGAAGGATCTGACCGTAAGAGTATCACGTTACCATCTGGACAAGACGAGTTGGCCCGTGCTTTGGCAAAAGCAAACAAGAACATTGTCACTGTTATCGTGTCTGGCGGCCCTGTTGATGTCACCACAGTCAATGAATTATCTGGAGCACTTCTTGCCTCATGGTTCAATGGTTCCATGGGTGGGCAGGCGCTGGCAGAAGTACTCACAGGAAAGATTTCGCCTTCAGGGAAACTGCCCATGACATGGACAAAACAACTGAGCGACGTACCTGCCTACGCAACGGGATCATACCCGCAACACATTGAGAACGACAATCAGGGAGATATCTTTGTAGGTATTGTTAATAAAAAGAGTAACGACCGTCAACAGAAACTGATCGCCAACTATGCTGAAGAGGGACTGGTTGGTTACAGATGGTTCGATTGTAAAGATATTCCTGTTGCTTTCCCCTTTGGCTATGGATTATCCTATGCTAAATTTAATTATAGCGATATCAAAGTAACACCTACTGCTAAAGGCTTTGACGTACAGTTTGCGCTTACCAATACATCGACAATAGATGGGGAAGAGGTTGCGCAAGTTTATGTATCGCGTCCTTTGTCACACATCGAACGACCTGTTAAGGAACTGAAAGGCTTCCAACGCATCGCTTTGAAGGCTGGCGAACGTAAGACTGTCAACATCACCATATGTCACCAAGACCTATGTCACTGGGATTCAGCGGCCCAAGCATGGATGCTTGAGCCTGGAACGATTCAGATTCAAGTAGGCGGGTCATCTGCAGAACTACCCCTGCATATAGAAGCAGACATTTAAGATATCCCTACTTTACAGTAGGGACATCCTGACAGCGCTTCAGATAGAAAGCACGGAAATCCGACCATTTGTAATAGGGTGCCTGTGTGGTAGGAACAGGAAGCGATACCTCGTTACCATTCAGAAGACATTTCACAAGAATGTCTTCTTTTTCTTTCTGACCGCGATAGAAGACAAGCTGTACATTACAAGCCTTACAGGTTTCCCAGTTCTGGTAACAGTTTTTCACCTCATTGGGGTCCTCCGGATCTTTATCAGCACCATTGATACCCAGCACGACGGTCAATGGCCCCATAAAGGAATCATGCCCGAAGCGTAAGTCGGCTATACGGTCACTGGTGCCATCAATCACGGCATCAGCCTTCTTGATAATATCCTGCAAGATGGGCATCACATCATATTGGGCAGAGAAAACCCATGAGTACGAGCCTAAGTTTGAAGCTTCCCACTGAGCAGCTATTTCATCGTCATTGAGCAACTGACCCATCATACCTTCATAGTTGATACTTGGCAGTGTCTTATAGAAATCTATCAGGAGATAAGCCGCCTTATGTGCTTTATAAGGTAATCCTTCTGTAGAAGCGAATGTCCGTGCCAGCACCTTTTCTGGTAACGAGTTGTCACTTTTGAACATAGCACGGTTCTTCTCGTAGCGAGGCCTGACCGGTTTTGGGAAATGGTGCTTGACGGGATTCTGGCGGTCTGTCGGTACAACAGCATCAAGGGTGAAACGGGAAGATTGCTCACGTATCTCAATTAACGGATTACACTGTACCAATTCCTGACAGAAAGCCGACATACTAAGTATGCAACGGTGTGACAGTGAAGAAACAGCCAGCACATTGCCTCCCTTCTTGAACACGTCGGTAAACTCATCATACATGATACGTGCTATCCGCTGGTGCTGATCCCATCCCAACTGTGTCAATTCCCCTACTCCAGTCATCAACTCTTGTTTGGCAGCCATGAATTTCTGGCAGAAGGCCTCACCTTCAGGAGTTAATAGCTTCTTGTCGTGTGCTACTGTCAACAAAGTGTCCAAATCGAGATAAAGTTTCTCTGACCAGTTATAACGTGAACCATGACGCGCATAAAGACTAATATAAAATGGTGTATAACCCTGAGGAGCCTCTGTCATTGGATATGATTCAAACAAATATGGGCAATCATTACCATAGGCTTTTCTGGGTTCAGCCTTTAGCTGACTAAGAGCATCCATACGCTGAGTCTTGGCTGCCAAATGATAAAGAATATCCGATTCGACATCCGACATCTTAGCTGTTGGCTCATAACGCTTCACCACCTTACCGTCACGGCTGACGAGGAACTTCGTGAAGTTCCATTTAATGTCGCTTTTCTTATCAAAATCAGCATCGCGCTTGCGGAGCATATCGTCCAGCATCTTACCTATCTGATCGTTAAGGTCAAAGCCTCCAAAGCCCTTTTGTGCCTTCAGCCAAGTGAAAAGCGGATGGGCATTTGCACCGTTTACGTCAATCTTGTCAAACTGTGGGAACTGAATGTCAAAGTTGGCAGTACAGAACTGGTGAATCTCCCGAATACTACCTGGCGCCTGAGCTCCGAACTGGTTGCAGGGGAAGTCCAGTATCTCAAACCCCTTAGCATGATACTTCTCATAAAGGGCTTCCAACTCTTTGTACTGAGGTGTGAATCCACATCGGGTAGCAGTATTCACTATCAGCAACACCTTCCCTTTGTATTCGGAAAGCGACACATTTTTTCCAGCATCGTCCTTCGCCTTGAAATCATAAATACTCTGTGCTGAAAGCACCAGCACACATACCATTGCCAAAAGGCTTACCACCAGTCTTTTCATAACTTATTCGTTTTTATATATATCATTCTCTTTGTTGTAAGCAGGTGATTGTATTGACAGCAGGTTGAGCACAGAATGGAAAATATAGTGCTGGTCAAGAACTGCTGGCAAATCACTTTCAGCCTTGTAGTTTCTGAAATTCTTCGAGGTCCAAACCAAGAAAGGTATTTCATATTGCACCTTCGGAGCCAGTTTCATTGGGAGACCGTGCATGAACATCTTGTTCTCGCCAAGCGACTCACCATGGTCGGAAATAAAAATCATAGCACTATGCCAATCATCCATCTCACGCAACGTATTGATAAGACCATCCAGAAGATAATCGGTATATCGGATGGTATTGTCGTATGCGTTCACCAACATTCCGACATTCTTCTCACCTTCCTCTACATTCTTTGCCACAGGCTTATACACCTCAAAGGCTTTAGGATATTTCTCGGAATAGTTTGGTCCGTGACTCGTACTGGTATGCAAGATAATCAGCACTTTGTTTTTCTTGCTCGACTCAATGCGTTCACGAAGTCCCCGGAACAGGATACCATCATAGGCACTCTTCTCATCGGGATATTGAGTGGCTAACTCTTCATTATCAAGATATTCGTCAATATGAATAGGCGGTTCGCCCCAGTTAGAGGTCCTCCACGATACGTCAACACCTGTTCTGAAGGCATAGTTCGGCAACAACTCATACAGTTCGTCAGTGTTCTTGGGTTCCAGAATAGCTTTGGTGCCAGCCGTGGTGAAAGTGGCACATGATGTCGTCTGAAACACCTTCAGTTCTTCCTGCTTAGACAACAGCGGATTGGTATCGCGCTGATAACCGTATAGTTGAAAGTTTGCCTTACGCGCCGACTCTCCGATAACGAGTACCACAACAGCCTTCTCATTGTCGGCAATATGACCATCGGGCAATTTTATCTCCTCTGCCTGTTCGTCCTGATGACTACTGATGACACGACATGTATTCACCAAGTAGGACCATGGTTGCAACAACCCGCCCAATTCTGTATCGTGCTGACTGATCCATAGTGTTTGGCTGATATTCATCAGTGCTATTATAAGTACGACTGCCAACGAACCGCCACAGTAAATACCCAGTTTCTTCGCCTTGCCGACTACTACTGGTTGTAAAAGACAGAACAAAGCAGGAATTACGCCAAAAGCAAATATCGACAGCCATAATGACCAACTGAAGAATCCTGATGCCTCAGAATAACGGGTATTGAACACGTTGCCGACCGTTGTCGCATCTATCATCACACTATAGGTGAAGATGAAATAAACAGCCGTTGCATTGATAATCGAAAGAACCGCAAGTATTATTCTACCTACAATTCTCGTAAGGTACATCGTCAGATAAGTCATCATGAAGTTAACCGCCAACATGATGACCACCAGCGACCCTATGAGAAACAGCTTTCCACCTACATTCTCGTTGGTATTGCTAACCACATAACTAAAGAAAGGAATATTGTATAACAACAAAGTTCCTATACTCACAATACATGAAAATGCAAAAAGCGAAATCTGTTTCATGATAAACCGTCTGACGAACAACAGTTATTCACACCTTATTTCACTTCACGTTCCTGAATAGCCTTGCCAGAGCCCCAGGCTTTGCCGACCTTCTCACCGACAACGCGATATTCTGCCTTGGAGGAATCAAAGATAACGGGTTGTAACTTACCAAGATCAATATTGCCTTCCTCGTCGAGGATGCTCTCGTCGGCACTCATATTGACAATTTCGCCAACCACACGTGCACCACCGTTCTTATCCTCGTCGAAGGTCACAACCTTGCACTCCAATGTCAGCTTATACTCGTTGATGATAGGAGCATCTACGTTAGGACTTGGAGTGATAGTGTAACCTGCCTTTGCCACTTTGTCAGGTACATCATTACCCGACACTATACCAAAATAGTCACTCTGAGCAATATCGTCTTTAGTAGCAAAGCTAATGGTGAAGGCTTTCTTCAGACGGATATTATCTGTTGTCTTGTGCTTGGAAAGGACAAAGGTGATATGCTTCGGACCACATTGACCGCCCCAAGCAGCCATCATCACATCAGGATTCTTCTTCTCATCCCATGTGGCAATCATAATGGCAGGCAATGGCGTAATGACAGCCTTGTCACTGAAATTCTTACGACCCTCAACGTTCTTTACCTCAATTTTCTCCTCTACGGGGTTTTCGTTTACGTTTGATTCACTCTTCTGGTCTTTGTTTCCACAGGCAGCGATGAGCAATGTAGCTGTCAGCGCAATGGCTGATTTTCTAATAATAGTATTCATTTTTTTTGAGCAATAATGATTTATAATCTTAAATATCAAGGCAAAAGTAACAATAAAAGCCGAAAAATCACCATATTTGCACAAGTTTTAACAAAATATGGACAAAAGCAAACAAAACCAATAGTCATCATGGAATAAATCCTCCCAAAGGTGTGATTTTTTCAAAATTTATGTTTACCTTTGCCACAGTATTGATTATTTGGCAAAACTGATATAGACAATGAAAAAATATCTGTTGACGATTATTCTTGCACTGTGTGTGTGTTCTCTCCCGCTCATGGCTATTGTAAGCGGAAGGTCGCTGACTAATACGCTGAAAGACCTCTGTACGGAGTTGCAGACTACCTACCAACAGCGTTCAAATACGCAGCAGCGTTTCAACGACGATTATGAGCGCCAACACCAACGGATGATTGACGTTGTCACCGCGACGAACGAACTATCCATCCTGCTTTACACGCAGGAACAGGAGATGACGTTCGACCTGGCCTACGCCCTGAAAAAGGTTGCATCCGACTACAAGGCCTTCAATAAAAACCGAAGACCATATGATCACATTGTCAACAGTCTGAACTACGAAATTGACCGCAATGCCCGATTAATTGAGGCCTTGCGCCGACTGCCACCGATGAAGAAGGAGATAGAGGTAGAAATCGTTCCTGACAGTCTGATGTACCACAACGACTCTCTGAACATTCACTTGCAGGACTCGCTCTCCTCGCTGGAAAAGGAAGTTATCAAGATAGCCTATAAGGATTCACTGTCGGCACCCTTTGTCTTGGACTCTCTAGGCGAGACACTGCGTGACTCCTGCATATTCTTTGTATCGGAAATCTTGAAGATGAATGCTGACAACAGGGCCACCGTGATTGCCGACAGCATGCACTACCAGGAGGCATACCTGCGCTTGAAGGAGACCTATGACTATGCCTGTACGCGTTATCAAGAGCTGGAACGCTATATCTTTTTGGATGGACAGACACCATTCTTGGACATTTTGGCAAATCCTGGCTATTATTGGAATAAGACCAAAGTGGACTTGCGTGAACAATATAGCTTGTCTGAATTACAAAAAGGACTTGATGAAAGCGATCATGATAAAAATCTTTCTGAAGAAGAGAAAGACACCAAGTTTTACATGCATCTCTCCAGCAAGGCAGAAAACACCTTGTTGGTGTTTGCCTGTGTCATACAAGTAGTGGTACTGGTTTTCTTCTGGCTCCTGACTTTCCTGATTCTTTGGCTACTTTACCGCTATACCAGACTTAAGAACTATATTCCCAGGACAAAACTGTCTATCATCTCAATACTGATGGGTACCATTCTCTATTTCCTGGTGTTTGGTTTCTCTTTATATGGCGATGAATATATCAATTTGGGCGTGGCGCATGTCAACACCTTCCTGTGGTTGCTCATTGCCATTACAGCATCGCTACTGCTACGCGTTAAGCCCGACCAGTTCCGACAAGGGTTCCAACTCTATTCCGCTACTTTCTTAGTGGTGCTGATTATCATTTCCTGTCGCATAACTTTCATGCCCGACAAACTGATGGTGCTTCTGTTTCCACCCATTCTGTTGTTGGTTGTAATATGGCAGTTATGCTGCTGCATCTGGATCAGCGGCATGGCCACATCCATTGACCGTACACTGGGCTGGGTGGCATTAGCTGTCTATTTGGTTGCCTTTACGTTTTCTTTCTTCGGCTACACCTTTGTGGCTTTGCTCATTCTAGTGTGGTGGTATTTCCTGTTGGCTGCCTGGTTGACAGTGGTCTGTATCCTGGACTTGATGAACCGATACAAAATACGCTGGTTGGACAAGCGGGTTGACAATTTGCGTAATCGCATTACCTACGTGTCGGGTGAAGACCGCGAGTCGTTGCTGCTTGGTGCCACCTGGTTCTACGATTTAATTCGTCAAGTGATTATTCCCACCTGTGTGCTACTCTCCTTGCCCATGTGTGTGCGCCTGTCGTTAAGCATCTTCGACTTTGACAGTCTGTATGTATATCTTTATGAGGAGCCTTTTATCCATCTAACCGATGCGAAAAATGTTGTGACATTAAAAGTGTCTGTCAGGAGTATCGTCTTTCTGTTGTCACTCTTCTTTTTCTTGCGTTACATGAGTCGGGCTATACACGCCACCTGGCAATACGCCCGTTATTTCGCATTCATGCACAAATATAACCGCACCTCTATCCGACCCAATGAAATCAACCTCTCGTTGGGCAACAGCATCATCAGCGTACTTATTTGGATGTTATTCGCAGCCGTGGTTATATCCGTATGGCAGATTCCGACAGGTTCATTGGGCCTGATAGCAGGAGGTCTGTCGGCAGGTATCGGTCTTGCACTGAAGGACGTCCTCAACAACTTTATTTATGGCATCCAGCTCATGGGCGGTCGCCTGAGGGTTGGCGACTGGATTGAGTGTGAGGGCATACGTGGCAAGGTGACCGCCATCAACTACCAATGCGTGCAGGCTGAGACTATCGAAGGGACGGAAATGTCGTTCCTCAACTCGTCGCTCTTTGGCAAAAATTTCAACAACCTTACCCGCAATCACTCTTATGAGCTCACCACCATCACTGTCGGTGTAGCATACGGAACTGATATCAATCTGGTGCGAAAGGTGCTGGTTGAGGGCATGCAGGAAATGCGTACCAAGGACCGTTATGGCCGTGAAGTCGTGGAACCAAAATACGGTGTCAATGTGGTAGTCGGCAACATGAGCGACAGTTCTGTGGATATCAATGTGAAGCAGTATGTGTTGGTTGCTGAGCGCATCGGTTTCGTGGACCGTGCAAAGGAAGTGATTTACAAAGCTCTCAATTCCGCTGGTATCACTATCCCCTTCCCACAGTGTGATGTCCATTTAATCCACGAAGAACAAGAGTAATGTTTATAAGAGAGAGAGAACAAGGTTTCGAATCCCACCCTTGAACGCAAAAAAGAGTCCAGCTGTTGCTGAACTCTTTGCGGAGAGAGAGGGATTCGAACCCCCGGTACCTCTCGGTACGGTAGTTTTCAAGACTACTGTAATCGACCACTCTACCATCTCTCCAGTGCTCTGATTGTCTCGAAAGCGGGTGCAAAGGTAACAAGTTTTCTGCAATTAACCAAATTTTAAACGAACTTTTTGCAAGATATTAATAAAATAACTATCTTTGCATCATGATTTATCCAAAGAACTTTGAAGCGAAAGTAGGTTTCGTAGAGATAAGAACGCTGCTGAAATCCCAATGTCTGAGCACATTGGGTAAAGAAAAAGTGGACGAGATAACCTTCAGCACAGATGCAGCAGTTGTGAACGAATGGCTTGAACAGGTGCGCGAGTTCCGTCGAATCAAGCAGGGAGCTGAAGCTTTTCCACTCAACTATTTCTTCGATGTGCGTGAGTCGATTACACGTATCCGACTTGAAAACACGCATTTGGAAGAAGACGAGTTGTTTGACCTACGTCGTTCGTTGGAAACCATCTCGAGAATCGTTGAGTTTCTACTGAAGAACGAAGAGGAGAACCCCTACCCGGCACTGCGCCGTTTGGCAGAGGACGTGATGACGTTTCCTGCCATGATACGTCGCATTGATTCGATACTGGATAAATTCGGAAAAATCAAGGACTCAGCCTCTATGACGCTGGCTGGCATCCGCCACGATATGGAACAAACGTCGGGTAGCATCTCTCGCACATTATATTCCATTCTGCATACAGCACAACGCGACGGATTGGTTGACAAGGACGTAGCCCCCACCATGCGCGACGGGCGACTGGTAATACCCGTTGCCCCAGGGCTGAAGCGTCGCATCAAGGGTATCGTACACGATGAATCAGCAACAGGCAAGACAGTATTCATCGAACCTACCGAGGTGGTGGAGGCCAATAACAAGGTGCGCGAATTGGAGGCAGCCGAACGAAGGGAGATTATCCGCATCCTGACAGTATTCTCTGACGAGGTGCGTCCCCACGTTCAGGAGATTATCGATTCTTATTTGTTTTTAGCACAGATAGACCTGATTCAAGCCAAGTCAGAACTGGCAGAAGCCATGCAGGCTTTCGAACCAGAAGTGAAAGATAATCCATACATTGACTGGATTCGTGCCATTCACCCACTGTTGCAACGTTCGTTGGCAAAACAAGACAAGAAAGCCATCCCACTCGACATCATATTGACCAAAGAGAAGCGGCTCCTGATTATCTCAGGTCCGAATGCTGGAGGAAAATCTGTATGTCTGAAGACGGTGGGCCTGTTGCAGTATATGCTGCAATGCGGACTGCCGATACCCATTGGCGACCGTTCCACAGTAGGTGTTTTTCAACACATCATGATCGACATAGGCGACGAACAGTCGATAGCCGACGACCTGTCAACATACTCGAGTCATTTGTTGAACATGAAGAACATGATGCGTCAGGCCAATGCCCACACCTTATTATTAATAGACGAGTTCGGAGGTGGCACAGAACCCACTATTGGCGGAGCCATTGCCGAAGCCGTTTTGAAACAGTTCTGGCAGAAGAAAGCCTTTGGTGTCATCACTACCCACTATCAGAACCTGAAGCACTTTGCTGAAGACCATGAGGGTGTGGTGAATGGAGCTATGCTGTACGACCGTCATCAGATGCAGGCACTGTTCCAGCTGAGCATCGGACAGCCAGGTTCTTCGTTTGCCATTGAGATAGCCCGCAAGACGGGCATTCCCGAGGAAGTCATCAAGGACGCCTCAGAGATTGTGGGTTCGGAATATATCCAGAGCGACAAATACCTGCAGGACATTGTCCGCGACAAACGCTATTGGGAAAGCAAACGCCAGACCATTCATCAGCACGAGAAGTCGCTGGAGGGTCATATTCAGCGCTACGAAACGAATCTGGAAGAGATAGAGAGCGAGCGCAAGGCCATCTTACGTCGTGCCCAGCAACAGGCTGAGGAACTGTTGGCTGAGGCCAATAGGAAAATCGAGAATACTATTCGCGAAATCAAGGAGGCTCAGGCAGAGAAGGAGCGCACTCAGATAGCCCGCGAGGAACTGCAACAGTTCCGTGAGCAAGTGGTCAACGACGACACACGCGGATTGATGAGTGAAGAGGATTTTGCCAAGAAGCTCCGCCAGATGGAAGAGCGTAAGGCAAGAAAGGAGAAGCGCAAGAAAGAAAAAGAGGAAAGGAGTCTCTCCCCCCGTCCCTTCCAAAAGGAGAGGGAGCCACAATCCTCCCGTCCATTGGAGAAAGGTGATACAGTACGCATCAAAGGCACTAATAGCATCGGTGAGATAGAAAGCATACAAGGCAAGCAGGCTACAGTCATCTTTGGAGGCTTGCGCAGTAAGGTGAAAATAGAGCAGTTGGAACATGCCAACAAACCCAAGGAGGAGCCCAAGAAGAACGACCACTCAGGACTGGCCATACAGACCACACGTATTACCAGTGCTACGATAGAAGATCGCAAGCATAATTTCCATCAGGACTTAGACGTCCGTGGTATGCGAGGCGACGAAGCCGTTGATGCCGTCATGCACTTCCTCGACGATGCCATTCTGGTAGGTATGAGTCGTGTACGAATCCTGCATGGCACAGGCTCTGGCATCCTGCGCCAGCTCATCCGACAATACCTGAACACGGTGCCTAATGTAAAGAAAGCCAAGGACGAACACGTGCAGTTTGGCGGAGCGGGAATTACCGTGGTGGACCTTGAGTAATTGAGAATTGACAATTGATAATTGATAATTAAGATGAAAACCAAAGCTTTACTACTAATCATGCTGACAGCATTCACAATGGGTGCAACAGCAAAGGACTATACCGTAGCTTCGCCTGACGGTAAATTAGTGATTACAATTCATGCTGACCAACAGCGGTTGACGTGGGAAGTGCAACATGGTAAGACCACTGTGCTGGCTCCTTCGGAAATCGGACTCAACGGAGCCTTCCAGAAGATGAACGGCAAGGTGACGAAACATACTGCCGTTGTCAGCAACAAACAGTTTAGTGTGGAATTCCGTGCAGACAATGATGCTGCAGCCTATCGTATCCATGTGTCAGACAAAAAAGGCATCACTGTCAACAACGAGACTGCTGAGTTCAATTTCGCTGCCGACTATAACGCGTTTATCCCATACGTCAACGACAATCGCGGTGGCGAACGCTACTGCTTCAGTTTCGAGTCATACTACGACGAGCAGCCACTATCAAAGATGTTTAAGGACTCGCTGGCCATCAATCCCCTTGCAGTACGTCTGCCCGAGGGCAAACTGGCTGTTATTGCTGATATGGGAGCTATCGACTATCCTGGCATGTTCCTCGAAAAGAAGGGATCCTATGGAATGCAGGCAGTCTTTGCCCCCTACCCTGTCAAAGAGGAGATTGGCGGCTATGCCCGTCTGAACCTCGTGCCCACTGAGCGTGCCAACTGCATCGCCAAAGCAGTGAAAGGAGCCCTGCCCTGGCGCATCGTTTTAGTGACAGAACATGACAAGCAACTGCTGAGTGCCGATATCCCCCATCGTTTCGGTCCTAAGTGTCAGATAAGCGACACCTCGTGGATACGTCCTGGCAAAGTGGCATGGGACTGGTGGAATGCCATCATGCTGACGGGAGTCCCCTTCCGTGCAGGCATGAATACCGATACCTATCGCTATTACATTGATTTCGCAGCCAAGAACCACTTGGAATATATCATCATTGACGAAGGATGGAGCACTGACGAATCGCTGCGTTCAGAACTGAATCCAGACATCGACCTGCTGAGTCTGCTGCCATACGCTGAGAAGAAAGGTGTGGGCATCATCCTGTGGAGTTCGTGGCGCAACTGCATCAACAACACAGAGGACGATTTCAAGTATTACGCCTCATTGGGTGTGAAGGGCTTTAAGGTTGATTTCTTCGACCGTGACGACCAGGAGGTGATGCGCTCTGCCTGGAGAATAGCCGACTGTGCAGCCCGCAACCACCTGTTGCTCGACTACCACGGCTATCGTCCTACTGGTATTCAGGTGGCCTATCCCAATATCGTTAATTTCGAGGGAGTGAAAGGACTGGAGAATTCAAAATGGGAACCACGCGTTGGTGACGGTCCGCTGCACGACCAGCCCCGTTACGACGTGTCAATCCCCTACCTGCGCCAGCTCGTTGGTCCATTAGACTATACCCCTGGCAGTATGACCAACGCTACCCGTGCTGAGTTCTTTGGCAACAACGACCATCCCATGAGTCAGGGTACCCGTGCCCACCAGGTGGCCATGTACACCCTTTTCGACGCACCCCTTCAGATGCTTGCCGATGCTCCGACCAAGTACGAGCGCGAACAGCCTACCACAGATTTCATCCGCCAGATTCCCACTGTCTTTGACGAAATCATTGGCTTAGACGGACAGATAGGCGAATACGCCGTCATAGCCAAGCGCAAGGGCAGCACCTGGTATGTCGCAGCCATGACCAATTGGAAGGCACGCGATCTCACCATCACACTTCCCATGCTCACAGAGGGTACGCACCAGGCAGAGGTCTTCGCTGACGGAGTCAATGCCGACCGTGATGCCAACGACTATGTAAAGACGACAAAGACTGTCAAGAAGGGCGACGCAATAAAAGTTCACCTCGCCCCTGGTGGTGGATGGAGTGCGATTGTGAAATGAGAAATGAGGAATGAGAAATGAGAAATGAAAAATGAGAAATGGAAAACCAACTTTTCACTTCTCATTTCTCTCTTCTTTGAGCCTCTTGTCGGATTCGAACCAACGACCCCGAGATTACAAATCACGTGCTCTGGCCAACTGAGCTAAAGAGGCGGGTGGGCAAGCTGACTGTATCGCGCCGCTACAACCAAGTACCCTTGCTATGTTCCCATCCTGGGGGATTCCGAGGGAGCTGGCCGTACAGGACTTGCCCGTTTTGCGGGTGCAAAGGTACAAAGAAAAAATGATAAAATGCAAATGATTGCCAATATTTTTTTTCATATTCTATTTTTTTTCGTACCTTTGCACCCGATATGACACCACAAGAATATATACAACTAAAAGCGTTTGCACGACAGGACGGAGCATTTCTGGCTTTGTTGTGGATAGGAAGTTTTGTCTGCTACATATTAGGACTGACCAATCCGATGTTAGGATTAGTGGCCATGTTGCTGATATGTTCCACCCCCTTTTTGGCAGCCAGCCGGTTGCGTCATTATCGCGACTATGGTCGTGAGGGCATTATCTCGTTTGCTCGCAGTTACGCCTATACCGTCATGATTTTCTTCTATGCCGGTGTGCTGTTGGCCATTGTCATCTATCTCTATTTTGCCTTTATGGACAAGGGGATGTTTGTTGGAAAACTCATCGAGATATTGCAATCTCCTGAGGGCAAGCAGGCCATCCAGACTTATGGAATGGAAGCACAGATGGACGAGAACATCAAGTTTCTCGCTGACATGCGCCCCATCGACTTTGCATTAAACATGCTAACGGTAAATATTATTTCCGGATTCTTTCTTGGCATCCCCATTGCAGCCATTATGCAGAGACAAGTGAGAAATGAGAAATGAGAAGTGAAAAATGGTCATTTAAGCATTAAGAAAAATGGATATATCAGTAGTAATACCTTTATATAACGAAGACGAATCGTTGCCCGAGCTCTACGAATGGATAGAGCGCGTGATGTCAGCCAATAACTTCACATTCGAAGTGATTTTTGTGAACGATGGTTCTACCGACCACTCATGGGATGTCATCAATAAGTTGGCTCAACAGTCAGAACACGTCAGGGGCATCAAGTTCCGCCGTAACTACGGCAAGAGTCCTGCACTCTATTGCGGTTTCAAGGAGGCAAAGGGCGACGTTGTCATCACGATGGATGCCGACCTTCAAGACTCGCCCGACGAGATTCCTGAGCTGTACAAGATGATCAAGCAAGACGGTTACGACCTGGTGAGCGGCTACAAGCAGAAGCGCCACGACCCACTGTCGAAAACGCTGCCCACCAAACTCTTCAATGCCACTGCCCGTAAGGTGAGCGGCATCAAGAATCTGCACGACTTCAACTGCGGACTGAAAGCCTATCGCAAGGAAGTGGTGAAGAATATCGAGGTGTTTGGCGAAATGCACCGTTTCATACCCTATCTGGCCAAGAATGCTGGATTCGACAAGATAGGCGAGAAGGTGGTACACCACCAGAAGCGCCAGTATGGCAAATCGAAGTTCATGGGTTGGAACCGTTTCGTGAACGGTTATCTCGACCTGATGACCCTTTGGTTCCTTGGCACCTTCGGCAAGAAGCCCATGCACGTCTTCGGATTCTTAGGCACCTTGGTCTTCATCGTCGGTTTCTTTGCAGCCTTCTTCTTGGGAGCAGAAAAAGCCTGGGCGCTCTATCGCAACATCCCCATGCGACTGGTGACCGATTCGCCCTATTTCTATATCGCCCTGACCATGATGATGATTGGTACCCAGCTGTTCCTTGCAGGTTTCCTGGGCGACCTTATCAGTCGCAACAGTGCGGGGCGCAATGACTATCAAATCGAGGAGGAAATCAGATGCGGAGAATAGTTGTTGTTCTTTTCCTGACACTCATCATCCTGGCAGCATGCACCAGTATCGACTGTCCTGTCCAGAACAAAGTGTACACGAACTACAATCTGTATAAGTCAGACGGTTCGGTTGACACACTGACCGTTGACACCCTGACCATTGTCACCAAGGTAGCCGACGGCACGCTCGACACCCTGCTGAACCAATCCACGGGCATCACCTATTTCGAGCTTGACATCAGCCACACCCAACCAGAGGACGAGTTCTACCTCTTCCTGAACGACACCCTTGGCAATGCCTATAAGGACACCATCCGCGTCAGGAAAGAAGACCTTCCACATTTCGAGTCCGTTGACTGTGGCATGTCCTACTTCCATAAGTTGACCTCCGTCAGCAACACCAAGTATATCCTCGACTCCGTTGTTATCAGTAACCCAAACGTCAATTATGATACAAACATCGAACATTTCCGCATTTATTTCAAGGCTCGCTATTAGTCTTGTCTTGCTCATGGCAGCGCCCTCAGCCCATGCGCAGCTGAAAGTGTTCCGCATGGAGAAGGACTCCATTCCCCTGTTCCGGGGGTTTCAGGTGTCTTTCGACCTCGTTGGTGCAGCCCGTCTGATGTTCGGCGACCGTGGCGAGATAGGAGGAGGCCTGCGCATCAATCTGCACGACCAGTGGTTTCCCGTCGTGGAGTTCGGTATCGGCAAGGCCAACCACGATAACGACGAAGCTACCTATATCACGTATAAGACCACAGCGCCCTATTTCCGCGTGGGTATCGATATCAACCTGCTGAAGAACAAGCACCAGTCCAACCGCCTGTATGGTGGCATCCGCTATGGCTTCACCTCCTATAAGGTTGACATCACCCGAATGGATTTGGAAGACCCCATTTGGGGAACTAAGTCAGACATTGTCGTCGAGGGCATGAAATGCAGCATGCACTGGTTCGAAGTCGTCTTCGGCATCGACGCCAAGATTTTCGGTCCCCTCCATCTGGGATGGGACGTGCGCTACAAGCGTCGCCTCAGCCACAAGGAGGGCGACATCGGACAATCGTGGTATGTACCGGGCTTTGGTGTCAACGACCAGAACAACATCGGACTCAGTTTCAATGCCATCATTGATATTTAACGCCTATGGAAGAATCGCGTAAGAAACGGCTCATCTGGCAATTGCCTTTCCTCGCCCTGCTGATTGTCGGCACTGTTCTCATCATCCGTCAACAGCGCAATCTGCCCTATCATACTGACAGGGGACAGATATTCGGCACCTTCTACACCATCGTCTATCAGGCCGACCGTGATTATCACGACGACATCAGGGCAGCCCTGTTGCAGGTTGACTCAGCCCTCTCGATGTTCAACCAGCAGTCGGTCATCTCACGCATCAACCAGTCAGACGGTGGCGCCACCAACCAGATGTTTCTCGATGTTTACAAGAAAGCCATACAGGTTTCCCAGGAAACTGACGGAGCTTTCGACATCACCGTAGCCCCACTGGTCAATGCCTGGGGGTTTGGTTTCAAAAACGGAGCCATGCCCACCCCTCAGCAGGTTGACTCCATCCGCCAATTCGTGGGATGGAAGAAAGTCAGTCTGAAGGGCACCACCATCCATAAAACCGATCGTCGTGTGATGCTCGACTGTTCCGCCATTGCCAAAGGCTACGGAGTCGATGTAGCAGCCAAGGTGCTCAGCGACAAGGGCATCACCAACTATATGGTCGAGATAGGAGGCGAGATCATCACTCACGGCATCAGTCCCAAGCGTCTGCCGTGGAAGGTGGGTGTCATCAAACCCACAGACGACTCGCTCGCTACAGGCAATGAATATCAGACCATTCTCAATGTCACCGACAAGGCAATGGCCACCAGTGGCAACTATCGCAATTTCTATTATAAAGGAGGCAAGCGCTATGCCCACACCATCGACCCCAAGACGGGCTATCCCGTCCAGCATAGTCTCCTGTCTGCCACCGTGCTGGCCAGCGACTGTGCCACAGCCGATGCCTATGCCACCTCGTTCATGGTGATGGGACTGCAGGGAGCCCAACGTCTCCTGGAGCGTCACCCCGAACTGATGGCATACCTCATCTATAGCGACCAGAGCAACGAACTCAAAGTATGGTTCTCGCCCACCCTCAAGGACAAAATAGAACCTTAAAGTAGTTCATAGTTTATAGTTCATAGTTTATATGTCCTCCCCCTTACATCTCTACGACAAACTCTTGCAGTTCACCCTCTTTCAGGGCATGAGTCATGCCGACCTGATGGAAGTGGTGACACATACCAAGATAGGATTCCACAAATTTCCCAAAGGCAAGTGCCTCGTCGAAGCTGGAGACCCCTGCAACCGGCTCGTCTTCCTCATCAACGGCACCGTTCAGGCAGAGCATGTTGCCGACAATCGGGCCTATCGCGTCGTGGAGAGTCTGCAGGCACCCTATCTGCCTGAACCAGAGCGACTGTTCGGCATACATCAGCAATATGCCCATACCTACACCACCCTCTCGGATGTCAATCTCATCACCATCGACAAACAGGAAGTCATGTTGCTGTTGGAAACACAGCTCGTGTTCCGCCTCAATATGCTCAACATGATGGCTACCGACACCCACCGACTGCTTCACCACCCCTGGCGCACCTGTCCCAAGACATTGCGCGAACGACTCATCCACTTCTTCTTTGCCCACTGCCAGTATCCTGCAGGCGCCAAGACCTTCTACATTCTGATGAAACAACTGGCAGACCTGCTGAACGACAGCCGTCTCGACATCTCGCAGACACTCAACGAGATGCAGGCAGACGGGCTACTCTCTCTCCATCGAGGTCGCATCGAAATTCCCATGATTGAGCGCCTGCTGATGTAACATTGAACATTGACCATTGAACATTGAACATTGAACTAAACTAAAATATTATGCGGAAACATTTCTCATTTCACATTCCTCATTTCTCATTTCTCATTTTTCTCAACACTCAAAACTTTACTGAAACTTCAAGGAAAGGAGGGACTCGAAATGGGCCGAAAACGCTGGGACCTGGTGCCTTACGATAAGGACCGGGCCATGGAGCTGGCAGAGCTGACGGGCGAGGATCCGTTTGCCGTTCTGCTGGCGCATTCGCGCGGGTACGATACCCCCGAGGCGCTGACCGACTTTTTCCATGCCCGCGAGCTGCCTCTTTCTTCGCCGTTCCTCATCAAAGATATGGATCTGGGCGTGGCGCGCATCCGCCGCGCGATCGAAAACGAAGAGCGCATCCTCGTTTACGGAGATTACGACGCGGACGGCGTTACGGCGACCGCGCTGCTGTATAC
>JAEEGI010010384.1_pt1 | contig 20235 bp, 17 predicted proteins | sample 8958751 | NCBI WGS metagenome assembly JAEEGI01 (sample SAMN16246545, study PRJNA631951) | gut metagenome | biome: gut microbiome; feature: rumen; material: KS-attached | host: Bos | place: Iran: Karaj | collected 2018-10 | reverse complement strand
CTTACAGATAAGATAGATACCGTTGCTACCAAGATCTACGGAGCAGATGGCGTAACATATACGCCTGCAGCTGCAAGGCAGCTACAGAAGATCACAGAGCTTGGCTTTGGCAATCTTCCTGTTTGTATGGCCAAGACTCAGTATTCACTTTCTGATGATCAGAAAGCTCTTGGAAGACCTAAGGATTTCAAGATCACTGTAAGAGAAGCTTATGTATCAGCCGGAGCAGGCTTTGTAGTAGCTATGACCGGTTCCATTATGACAATGCCTGGTCTTCCTAAGAGACCGGCAGCCTTCGACATAGATGTCGATGATAATGGCAAGATCACAGGTCTTTTCTGATTTTTTGCAATGAGGTTAGTTATGAAGTGTCCTAAATGCGGAGCTTTTATACCGGATGATGCGGTATATTGTCCATCATGTGGTGAAGAAATAAAAATTGTACCGGAGTTTGATCCGCTTGTAGAGAACAGAATAGATGAATCATTGTCTGTTCTGGCCAGCAATCTTGATGACGGCGATGATACGTCTGATGACGAATATGATGATTATGACGAGGAAGATGATTTTGATTCCAATGAAGAAGGTCATATATTCGGCAGCTATAAAGTGACGATATGTATATTATGTATCGTTCTGATAGCACTTCTTGGAAGCATAGTTTATTATCTTATCAACGACAGATCATCTGATGTTAAAACAGATAATCCGTCAGTTAAGAGTACTGTGTCAGCAAGCGATTCTTCCTTGGAAGGTGCATCACAGGAAGCTGCGCTTACGGGAGAAGGTCCCGAAGCTCCGACATTTTCAGTGGCTTCCGGAACTTATGATGAGGAAATTGAAGTTTATATCGAAGCCGGAGAAGGCTCTATATACTATACTATCAACGGGGTTACACCTACACTTGCGGATTCTATCTTCAATGGTGTAGATCCTATAGTATTTGATAAAAATGGTATATACACCCTCAAGGCTATCCTTGTAGATAGTGACGGAGTCAAGTCTGAAGTTGCAACAGTTACATATGAGATCGCTATGCCAATACCTGATGCACCGACTATAATAGAGGATAGTGGCAATTATAACGTTGATACTCAGATAGCAGTAGTTACTTCAGAAGGAACCAATGTATATTACACAACAGATGGAAGCGATCCGACTGCATCATCAACTTTATATACAGGACCTGTAAGCATGCCTTACGGAGAATCAGTATATAAATTTGTTGCCATCGACAATGAGACAGGAGCTGCAAGTGAGATAGTAGAGCGTACATATTCACTTCATTATACGGTCAATGTCTCAGAAGAATCTGCAGCATCACTACTGATCACTTCGCTTGTTCAAAAAGGCTACCTTCTTGACGGAAGCGGAGCGGTTGCTGGAATGGACGGATATAATACATATTCTGTTACTTCCACAGAAGTTATATCCAGTGGCGACTATTATGTTTTTACAGAGTATCATATGTCTACAGATGGCAGCGCCACAGCTACAGGACTTTTATACGCGGTAAATGTGCACGACGGAGCTGTATACCGTCTTGGCACGGACGGAGCAGGAAATTATTTCCTTAAACAGCTTAGCTAAGGCCCGGAAGTCCGCTATTTATGGACAGATCCGGCCTAAGACCTATTTTTAAACAAAGGGATTTAGTTTCTAACGTTGCCACTTTACCACGTTTAAGTGTTGCAATGTTTTGCAATTTGTTTTATGATACTGAAAAGTTGAAATTATTTAAGTAAGGAGAAACAGGACTATGTTCAAGATTTTGGAAAGAAATGAGCTGGCAGCCCATATATATCAGATGGTTGTCGAGGCTCCACGTGTAGCAGCAGGATGTCTTCCAGGACAGTTCCTGATCGTGCGCGTAGATGAAGAGGGTGAGCGTATTCCTCTTACAATCTGCGATTATGACAGAGAAAAGGGAACTGTTGAGATTGTAGTTCAGTCAATCGGTGCTGAGACCAATCAGATTGCTAAGATGAAAGCAGGAGACAGCTTTGCTGACGTAGTAGGACCTCTTGGTAATCCTTCAGATCTTACAAAGGAAGATCCTGAAGAACTTAAGAACAAGAAGATCGTATTCATTGCAGGTGGTGTTGGAACAGCTCCTGTTTACCCTCAGGCTAAGTGGCTCAAGGAACATGGAGTTACAGCTGATGTTATCATAGGTGCCAAGAACAAGGATCTTGTAATCCTTGAAGAGCGTTTCAAGACTGTATGTAATCTCTATGTTACAACAGATGATGGTTCATATGGTAGAAGCGGTATGGTTACAAAGTGCCTTGAGGATCTTGTTAATGAAGGTCACAAGTATGATCTGTGTATCGCCATCGGACCTATGATCATGATGAAATTCGTATGTAAGCTCACTAAGGAGCTCGGAATACCTACTATCGTATCCATGAATACTATCATGGTAGATGGAACAGGTATGTGCGGTGCATGCCGTCTTACAGTTGGAGATCAGGTCAAGTTCGCTTGCGTTGATGGTCCTGAATTTGATGGTCACCTTGTTGACTTCGATCAGGCTATGAACAGAATGAAGCTTTATAAGAACGAGGAAACAAGACTTAAGCTTGCAGAAGAAGAAGGCGAGACACATAAGGGTCACTGCGGAGTTTGTGAATAAAATAGGAGATTAACAAATGGCTATAGAAGTTGATGTTTTAAAGAGAGTTCCTGTTCGTGAGCAGGACCCTAAGGTTCGTGCTACGAATTTTGAAGAAGTATGTCTTGGTTATAACAAGGAAGAGGCTGAGGCTGAAGCAACACGCTGTCTTAACTGTAAGAATCCTCAGTGTCAGAAGGGATGCCCTGTTGCCATCAATATCCCTGCTTTCATTCAGGAAGTTAAAGAGGGCAATGTAGAAGCTGCATATCAGATCATCAGCGAGTCTTCTGCACTTCCTGCTGTATGCGGACGTGTATGTCCTCAGGAGTCACAGTGTGAAGGTAAGTGTATCAGAGGCTTCAAGGGTGAGCCTGTATCTATCGGTAAGCTCGAAAGATATGTTGCTGATACAGCCAGAGAGATGGGCATCGTACCAGAGGGTGCTAAAGAGAAGAAGAATCACAAGGTCGCTGTTATTGGATCAGGTCCTTCCGGCCTTACATGTGCAGGAGATCTTGCTAAGCTTGGATATGATGTAACTATATTTGAGGCACTTCATGAAGCAGGCGGTGTTCTTGTATACGGTATTCCTGAATTCCGTCTTCCTAAAGAGAAGGTTGTTAAGAAAGAGATCGAGAACGTAGAAAAGCTCGGTGTTAAGATCGAGAAGGACGTTGTCATCGGTAAGAGTGTAACAATTGATTCTCTTATGAAGGATGAAGGATTTGATGCTGTATTCGTAGGATCAGGTGCAGGACTTCCTAAGTTCATGCATATCCCGGGTGAGCAGGCACTTGGCGTATTCTCAGCCAATGAGTTCCTTACACGTTCAAACCTTATGAAGGCATTCAGCAAGGACTCTACAACACCTATCATGCATCCTAAGAAGACTGTAGTAGTTGGTGGTGGTAACGTTGCTATGGATGCTGCCAGAACAGCACTTCGTCTTGGTTCAGAGGTACATGTTGTATATCGTCGTTCTGAAGAAGAGCTTCCTGCACGTAAAGAGGAAGTTGAGCATGCTAAGCAGGAAGGTGTAGTATTTGACCTTCTTAACAATCCTGTAGAGATCCTTACAGATGAAGAAGGATGGGTAAGAGGTTGCAGATGCATTAAGATGGAACTTGGCGAACCTGATGAATCAGGTAGAAGAAGCCCTGTTGAAATCCCGGGTTCTGAGTTCGAGATCGAATGTGATGCTGTGATCATGTCACTTGGAACAAGTCCTAATCCGCTTATCAGTTCTACAACAGAAGGACTTGAGATCAACAAGCGTAAATGTATTGTTGCACAGGAAGATAACGGTCAGACATCCAAGAAGGGTGTATTTGCAGGTGGAGATGCTGTAACAGGTGCAGCTACAGTTATCCTTGCAATGGGAGCCGGCAAAGCTGCTGCTGCAGGTATCGATGAGTACCTCAGATCTCTTGATTAATTTTTAAATTTTATTAAAGAAAAATTTACATAATAAGGGCGTACGGGTTCAACCTGTATGCCCTTTTGTGGTATTATATAGGGAGTTATAAATACCTTAGGTCTATGATTTTACACGTTCTGTGACTAATCGCGACACAGCTTTCAAGATAGTCTTGGGGTATTATATAAAGGGGACGAGAGATAAGGGAATCATACGCATTTTCAAAATATTATATCTAGTGCACTAGGATGTATGCGTATTATTGGAGGATTATTATAATGGGATACAGATCTAATGAAGATATGGCAGAGGATAATCATTCCTCAGCTGTCGTACTTATAAGTGTCGGTACTTTAGGACTTATTGCTGATATATACATGCTTATCAAAAATCCCCTTGCAATGCCTATGTTCAATAAATATATGACAACAGGTATAATGGGCTCATTATTTGTGCTTTTTATAGTCATGGGTGCTCTGGCTATGAGGAATTACAAAAGGTTCAATGAGGCAGCTGTTAAGGAGAGCACTCTGGCTGACAAAATTCATGAATGGTGCGTAGATAATCTTACAGCAGATACTATCTGCGACGCTCTTGAAGCAGAAGACCCAGACGATGATAAGTCCGGAGACGGTGTCATATTTTATAAAAGAACAGCATATATGAAAGAACGCATAACTTCTAAATTCCTGAATCTGGATGAAGATATGCTGGACAGATTTATAGAAAAATATTATAGTGAGATCTTTTCTTAAAAGGATACGGAAAGTGTGAAATTATTAAAATAAGTATACTATGTGTAGGCAAGATAAAAGAAAAATATTGGAATGACGCTATAGCAGAATATACTAAGCGTCTTACCAGATACTGCAAACCTGAGATCATCGAGGTTGCAGATGAGAAGACACCTGACAATGCTCCTGAAGCTATAGAGCAGATGATCAAGGACAAGGAAGGGGAGAAGCTTTTAAAGCATGTCGATCCTAAGGCCAAGGTCATAGCTCTGGCTATCAAAGGAAAAAAGGTTGATTCTCCCGGATTTGCAAAATGGATAGATTCATATGCGATATCCGGATGCAGTCATATCCAGTTCGTGATAGGTGGATCGCTGGGGCTGTCTGATGCAGTTTTAAATAGAGCAGATGGACAGATCAGTTTTTCGGATATGACTTTTCCTCATCAGATGATGAGAGTTGTACTACTGGAACAGATATACAGATCTTATAAAATTCTAAGCGGGGAGCCGTACCATAAATGAAATACGTAACAGAGATCAGAATAGATCTTACGGTCGATGAGATGCGGAATATATTCGGCCGTAATGACAGCTATATGAAGAAGATTGAGAATAACTTCGGTGTAGAGATCACAGACAGACAAGGTCAGCTTCGTATAGTCGGAAGACAGGAAGATGCCCAGAAGGCGGCTGATATCATAAGACAGCTTGCCAAGCTCTCGTCAGCGGGCAGCAACATCGAAGAACAGAGCGTTGACTACGCTATAACATTAAAAGAGGACAGTGACGACATGGGAAGTGACAAAGATACAGAAATAGACAATGACAGTATCCTTCTGGATATTGACTCGGATCTTATATGCCATACTACGACAGGCAAGCCTATTAAGCCCAAGACACTTGGACAGAAGAAATATGTTGATTCTATCAGATCTCATATGATCACATTCGGTCTTGGACCTGCAGGAACCGGAAAGACATACCTTGCCATGGCGATGGCTATAACAGCTTTTCAGAAAGAGGAAGTATCCAGGATCATCCTTACAAGACCTGCTATAGAGGCAGGAGAGAAGCTTGGTTTCCTTCCGGGTGATCTTCAGAGCAAGGTCGATCCATATCTTAGACCTTTATATGATGCGCTCTATCAGATAATGGGAACAGAGAGATTCCTTGCTAATATGGAGAAGGGACTTATAGAGGTGGCTCCTCTTGCATATATGAGAGGAAGAACCCTTGATAATGCATATATCATCCTTGATGAAGCCCAGAATACAACTCCGGCTCAGATGAAGATGTTCCTTACAAGAATAGGTTTTGGTTCTAAGGTTATCGTAACTGGTGATGCTACTCAGAAGGACCTTGCACCCGGCACTGTATCAGGACTTGATGTAGCTCAGAAGGTTCTTAAGGATATAGATGATATCGCCGTATGCAATCTTACGAGCAAAGACGTAGTCCGCCATCCGCTTGTACAGAAGATCGTCAAGGCATATGAAGATTATGAGAAAAAAGAAACAGCGCGTTCTCAGAGAAAGTCAGCTATAAAGCGCGAGGCCAGGAAAAGAAGCAGCTAAGGAAAAGATCCAAAGTTATAGGGAGAGGTCTATTACAGACGATAGGCAGGTACCGACTAAAAACAGGGGAGAGTTTTATTATGGATATCAAGACAGCAGCTTTTGGAAATATTCCCGATGTGGATATTCGTAGTGAGAGTAAACTATTGACCGGATTAAAAAAAGCAGCATGTATATGTGCTATGTGTCTTGTGTCTGCTGTACTTATGTTTGCTGCAAGCAAGGCAAGAGGCCTTAGTGATGTAGAGATCATAAGGAATGTTATCACTGTGATCATAGAAAGCGGTCTTATAGTATTCTTATGGGAAGACGGTCTTATAAGGAATACACTTTCATATGGCAATGAGAAGCATATTAACAGGTTTTTCATCATATATATGGTATCATTTGTTGCATCGCTCTTGTTTCCTTTGGTCAACAACCTGATATGGCCATACCTTAGCATATTTGTTCTGTTATCGCTTTTTTCCAATGCTATGATAGGCCTTTGCAGCGGATGTGCTCTACTTAATGTGACACTTCTTTTGTGCAATGGATCGTATGTTCAGCCGTTTTTTATATATCTGATCGCCGGAACAGTTGCTATAGTATTGTTTCAGCATGTTGGTGAGAAGCTTCAGTTCGGGTTCCCGATACTTATATCCATCATGCTTTTATTCGTACTGCTTGTGGCTTATCATGTGCTTTTTCTTAATCAGACTTTTACAATAGCCATGCTTACAGTTCCGATTGTTAATGTGGTGATCTCGACATTGCTTCTTTTGGTACTTCTTAATGCCTTTAGTCTCCTTGTCATAAGGGGCAGCAATGACATGTATATGGAGATCAATGACCCTGAATTTGAACTACTTGTCAAGATCAAGAACAAGGACAAAAGGGAATATTATAAAGCAGTTCATACAGCATATCTTGCAGACAGGATTGCTGCTGATATAGGAGCTGACAGAAGAGCGACCAAGGCATGTGCGTATTATCACAGAGTTGGAATGCTCGATGGAAGACCGGATGATCTTGAGGCAGCTAAGCCTTATTTCCACCGTTATCAGTTCCCGGAGTCTGCAGTTGCTCTTTTGGAAGAGTATATTAAGAGCGGCAAGACGGCGCCTGTATCTAAGGAAGCGACGATCATCAATTTGTGCGAGGATCTCGTCAATAAACTGATGACTATTTTTGAAAAAGATAAAACAGCCAAAATTGATAGTGATAGAATGATAGAAGAGATGATCGAAAGAAGACATGTGGGAGGCAACTTTAATCACTCGGATCTTTCGATCGCTGAGCTTAACAGAGTCAGTAAGCTCTTAAAAAAGGAGAAATTGTATTATGATTTTCTGCGTTGAAAACGAAGTCGATGCCAAATTTGATTTCGATATAGAACAGATCGCACGCAGCGTATGTGAAGAAGTACTTAAAAGTGAGAAGTTCCCGGAGGAAGCTCAGATCAATATGCTTATCACGGATGATGAGGGCATACATGAGATGAACAGACAGTTCAGGGATATAGACAGAGAGACAGACGTTCTTTCTTTTCCCAATATAGAATATGAGACTCCCGGAGACTTCTCAGTTCTAAACGGGCCTGACAGATGCGATATGATAGACCCTGATAATGGCAGCATCTATCTCGGAGATATAGTTATCAATGAGAAGAGGGTTCGCTCACAGGCACTAGAATACGGACATAGTGAGAAAAGAGAATTTGCTTTTCTGACGGCTCATTCCATGTTTCATCTGTGCGGCTACGACCACATGGAAGAGGATGAAGCTAAAGTTATGGAACAAAAACAAAACGACGTACTTGAAAGGCTTGGGATAACAAGAGATGGCAATTAAAAGTAAAGACAGGATTAAACCGGATACTTTTTCTGTAGCAGTTTTTGTCATGATCTGCATTTTGATGGTCACCAGAATCTTTCTTCTTAAGGTCATCAAAAATGAAGGACTTGGCATTTTTGCTTCGCCTATGGACCTGTTCATGGTCTGCTATGGAGTATTTGTTTTTGCTATAGAGCGCGCCATAAGTGCAGTTATCAAACTGTATGAAAAAAAGAAACAGTTCATAAACGCAATGGACGTAGCCAGAAAAGCAAGAACGATAGGCTTTGCAGCAGGAGTGATAGTAAGCGGTATAATTCTTATCTTTTCTTTTTCTGTATCAGAGAAGCTTTTCGGATCCAGGATCGGATTCCTTGCTTTTATCGCAACTTCGGCAGCCATTATATTTATAAGCTGTCAGGGAGCTATAAGGGGCATGCTTGAGGGATTTGGAGAAAATCTCTTATCATTAATCTCTGATCTTATATTTGCAATTTCTTTTGTGGTATTAACACCTGCCTTTGCAAGCTTTTCTTATAGGTACGGTCTTAAAGCCAATGCGCTTCTTGAAAGAAATGATCTGGCATCCGGTTATGGAGCATGCGGAGCGCTTGCCGGAGGATGCGCAGCTTCTCTTATCACGCTTATATATCTTCTTATCATCTGGAAGATAAAAAGCGGCAAGATGGATGATATCGTAAGATCCGGTGAGCCAAGATATCTTGGAATCGGGCCTTCCTATAGAAGAAATATAGTAGCATATTCGATTGTATTTGCTTTTCCATTTGCGATCGATATCATAGATGAAGCTATGTATGTGGGATCTTTGAAGCATACGACAGCCCAGTGGGGCAGCTGGTTTGGCGGAGTACTGCCGGTTATAGTGATAGCTGTATGCATTGTTACAATTACCCAGCTTCGAAAGGTATATGAGCTTTGTTCTATGGTGGTTCATTCTGACAAACATGGAGCCCTTGATACACTTTCAGAGTTCTCCAGATATTTGGTGATCATCCTGTTCCCTGTTTCTATGTTCATGGCAGTTTTGTCAGATACTATACAAAGGGCTGTGTATGTGACACCGTCTGACTCTGCCGTAGCTATGATGGGACATACATCACTTATAGTGTTAGCTGCACCTGTTGGTATCCTTATGAGTACCATACTCTTAAGACTTCGTAAGGTCAGAGCTCTGATCCTTAACATAATAGTAGCAGTGATAGCGCATGCGGGTACATTTGCTATTATGACCTATGCTATGAACAAAGAGATGACAGCTGTATCCTATGCAGATTTTGTAATGTTCCTTGTGATGGGAGGCATGGGCTTTTGGAAGATCATGCGAATGCTCCATTACAGGCATAGCTGGATCTCAAACTTTGTAGTTCCGCTAATCTGCAGTGCTGTAGCGGCTCTAATAGTTTTCTTTCTCAATATGGTCCTTATAAATGTAATAGGAGAGATCCTTACGATACTGGTAGGATGTCTTGCGGGAGGATTCCTGTATCTACTCTTCCTGCTGATCCTTAGAGGTATATACGAGTACGAAGTTGAGAGGATTCCGGGCGGCGGATTTGTTCTAGTAATAGCCAGAGGTTTTCACTTTATATGATAACAATACTTATAGCAGGAGCAGGGGCGTCGGGTATGTGTGCTGCGATCACAGCAGCAAGACAAGGCGCCCATGTTATCCTTTTGGAAAAAAATGATATAGCAGGCAAGAAGATCTCCATGACTGGCAATGGGCGCTGTAATATAACCAATGAAGCCATGAGTGCTTCATGCTATAATCTTAGTGCACAGAGCAAAATGGAGGGATGGCTTCAAAGATTCGGAGTAGCGAAGACTCTGGAATTCATGAAGTCTCTGGGAGTTGTGACTCAAAGCGAAGAAGGATATATATATCCTATATCCGGTCAGGCAGTCACAGTCCAGAATGCAATGATAGATGAGGTAGTAAGACTTGGTGTCGAATATATAACCGGTCAGCAGCTTAAAAAGATAACGCCTGTTGATGATGGAGGCTTTGAAGTCAAGACAACAGGCGGCTTATATAAAGCTGACAAAGTTATAATAGCAACAGGAGGCTTGTCAGGCCCAAAATCAACCATGTCTACAGGTGATAGCTATTATATAGCAAAGAGTCTTGGAATGAATGTTACGAAGACATATCCGGCTCTTGTGGCGCTTTTGTCTGATGACAAAGACCTGCCGTCCAAGTACGGAGTCAGAATGATGGCCGGTATCAGAATCAAAGAGATCGAAGACTTGTATGAATACGGCGAAGTGCAGATTACATCCAAAGGAATATCAGGAATCCCTGTCCTTCAGCTAAGCGGGCGCGTGGCACAGTACATGGCTGATAACAAGGGGACTGTTACTGCGTTTTTGGATTTCTTCCCGACATATTCTGACGATGATTTTGCCAATATGAAAAAAGATATCATAGAAGTATCAAGTGGTAAGACATATATCCAGGTACTTGATGGAATCAGTAATCATCTTATAGGCCTTATGATACTGTCAAGACTAGGCATAAAAGAAGATACTGTTATAGATGCTAATAGCATAGACGATCTTAAAAGAGTTATTGATAACTATAGAAATGTTAGAATAAATATAGTAGCTACTTCTGACTATGCATCATCTCAGGTTACTAAAGGCGGAGTCGATCTTAATGATCTGACAGATGATCTTGAATCAGTTCATACACCCGGAGTGTATGTTGTCGGCGAACTTGCAGATGTTGACGGAAGATGCGGAGGGTATAATCTTCAGTGGGCATTTACAAGCGGGTATATCGCAGGGATGGCTGCTGCAGGCCGATAGTAAATCACTATCTCATAAGCATATATACAAGAAGACAGGTGTAGACATAGATATAGAATACAGTAATTTAAGGAAATATATGATCAGAATCAGTAATATTAAAGTTAAAAACGGCTCAGAAGCATCGCAATATACAAATGGTGTCATGGAACCAGAGGCTCTTTCAAGGAGCCTTATTCCGGTTGCAGCCAAAGCGCTGAAGATAGATGCTAAAGCTATAGCAGATCTGAGCGTATTCAGGCACTCGATCGATGCTCGTAAGAAACCTGACATATTTGATATATATACAATTGATATATCACTTAACATAAATGAGAAAAAGGCACTTCAAAAAGCCCGTAATAAAAACGCACAGCTTTTTGAACCAGTTGTATATAAGCTTCCCGAATTTGGAGCTAATAAGATGACTAAGCCTCCTGTAGTAGTTGGCGCAGGTCCTTGCGGTCTTTTTGCAGCGTATGAGCTGGCATGTCTTGGCTTTAAACCTATACTTATAGAAAGGGGAAGAGCGGTAGAGGACAGGCAGAAGGACGTTGAGAACTTCTGGAAGACAGGAGTCCTTGATACGACATCCAATGTCCAGTTTGGTGAAGGCGGTGCCGGAGCATTCTCAGACGGCAAGCTCAATACCATGGTCCGTGACAAGGACGGAATAGGAAGACGTGCACTTAAGATATTCATAGATCATGGCGCTCCAAAAGAGATATATTATGAAGCAAAGCCCCATATAGGCACGGATAAGCTTGTAGATGTAGTTAAGAACATAAGAGAAGACATTAAAAGTATGGGCGGACAGGTTTTATTCGAAACTAAAATGTCCGGTCTTATTATGACAGATGAACATGTGACAGGCGTGAAAGTCACTGATAGAGCAGGAAATGAATCTGTGATCGAGACAGATACTGTTGTCATGGCTATAGGTCATAGTGCAAGAGATACCTTTGAAGTTCTAAACAATGAAGGTGTATATATGGAGCCTAAGGCATTTGCAGTAGGCCTTCGCGTAGAACATCCTCAGAAGAATATCAACAGATCTCAGTACGGAGTATATGAAAGTCCCACACTTCCTGCTTCTCCTTATAAAGTTGTACATAATACTTCCAAGGGTAGGGGCGTATATTCTTTTTGCATGTGTCCGGGAGGACATGTAGTCAATGCTTCATCTGAAGAGGGATACCTGTGCGTTAACGGAATGAGCTACTATGCCCGTGATTCCAAAAATGCCAACAGTGCGATCATAGTAACCGTTAAGCCTGAAGACTTTGGAGGAGAAGGCCCTCTATGCGGAGTGAAGTTCCAAAGAGAGCTTGAGAAGAAGGCCTTTGAACTTGGAAAGGGCAAAGTTCCTGTAGAATACCTTGCTGACTATAGAAAAAAAGGAACAGTAAAAGGTAATACTGATGAAAGAAAAGACTGGAACACTCCATGCATAAAGGGCGACTACGTATTTGCAAGTGTTCATGACCTTCTTCCTGATGATCTTAAAGAGGCTATAGATGAGGGTATGAGCGCTTTTGGCAGGATGATAGAAGGCTTTGATGCTGATGATACTCTTATGGAAGGCGTTGAGAGCAGGACATCATCTCCTGTAAGAATCACAAGAGGAGAGGATCTTCAGGCTATTAATACCAAAGGCTTATATCCTTGCGGAGAAGGTGCAGGATATGCAGGTGGTATCATGTCAGCAGCTATGGATGGTATGAAAGTTGCTGCAAAGATCTGCTCAGAGCGATGTCCTGGTATGTAACATGGCAGGATATACACTGGACAATGGACATTGTGCATGAGGATGTATTGCATATAACCATTTGTATAGATCTGATGATATAAGTAATAGTTCTATGTTTTATGAACGAATCATCACACTAGAGATTTGGAGTAGTTGTTTTGGACAAGCAGGATTATAGAAAAGCAGCTCTTGCAAGAAGAGATGCTATACCTGAGATAGATAGAGAGCGTTACAGCCGGATGATAATAGACAAGCTCCTTGAATCTAAAGAGCTAAACGGCGCAGATAGCGTATTGGTATATTGTTCGTATCTTTCGGAAGTAGATACGCATGTTCTTATAGAAAGACTACTATATAAAGGCAAGAGAGTGTATTGCCCTAAGGTGACGGACCCTAAAAATGGAATTATGGAATTCTATGAAGTAAGAGGCATGAAGGACCTGACAGAAGGCTATCACGGAATTCCTGAGCCTGTAACTACGGATAGATATGTGACTGGGGAGGCTCTGCATGATTTGGACTCAAATCATACAGATATGCTGCATACAGATACTCTTATGATTCTTCCGGGCGTTGCTTTTGATAGAGACTGCAACAGGATCGGTTACAGGGGCGGCTTTTACGACCGATATATTCCAAGGATTCCCGGAGCATATCTTATAGCCTTGGCTTTTGAGGAGCAGATATCAGAAGATATTTTCCCAATGGAAAGTCATGATATAAAGCCTGATGCGATATATACTCAGGCTAGGATAATAGGGCATGAATGCTAAGGCAGGAACTAAAAAAGATTATAAAATGTAACTAAAACTTTTCACTTGGACGGATCAGCCTCCCCTGTAAAGGCATTGGGGATACTGATTCGTCCAAGTGGAAGGCTGTAGTTAGACAAATATTAAGATTTTGGAAAGCAGGAATTATAAATGGATCCACGACAGGAAATTATTAATATTGGAAAACAGCTTCATGATCAGGGACTTCTTGTAAGAACCTGGGGGAATATATCATGCAGACTTGATAAAGACCGCATTCTTATAACTCCAAGCGGCATACAGTATGAAGACCTTACACCTGAGATGATCGCTGAAGTCAATCTTGGAGATCTCTCATGGGAAGGCAAATGCAAACCTTCAAGCGAGCTTCTGGTACACGTTGCCTGTTATAACGCACGAAGCGATATCAGATTTATAATCCATACCCATCAGGTTTTTGCTACTGTGGCAGGATCTCTTGGCGTTAAGGAGATCCGGGCTATGGTTGACGGCGATGACGTAAGGATACCATGCGCTCCATATGCACTCCCCGGAACCAGAAAGCTTGCAGATAATGTTAAAAAGACTATCCAGAAATATAAATCAGCTAATGGAATAGTCATGTCCAATCACGGAACTATCTGTATGGGCACGATAAGCGATGAAGCTCTGGAATGTGCAATGGAGATGGAAGAAGCTTCAAGGCTCTTTTTGCACGGGTATTGTCATATGGATATTGAAAGCGAGTTTGTTGAAGGCTTCAGCTCACATATCAACAGCGGCAGCATCATATATGACAAGCAGGATACTCCTTACAGGATCAAGCGGATGCATGAAGAGATATACGCCAAAAGACCTGATGTGAGATATATAGTTCACAACAAGTCACAGGCTTGCAAGATCGTATCAAGGCGTGCCACACATATGAAGCCTCTGCTTGATGATTTCGCTCAGCTTGTAGGTACAAGTGTAAGGATACCGATCAATCATCATGGACATGATGGAAAGCGTATTATCGTCAAGAAGAATGTCAACGCTGTTTTTTCACTGGATGATGGAGCTTTTTGTCTGGGGCAGACAAAGGATGATGCATATGCTACGGCACTGGTACTGGACAAGGCTTGTATAGCGCAGATAGCGGCATCCAGATATGGAAGCGCCAACTTCCTTTCCTACAGAGATTGCCTTAAAATGAACAGACATTATAGAAACTCCTATTCCAAGCTGGCAAAAAGGTGATTGTTGAGGCACCTCTAACTGTGTTAAAATGTTCTTAGATTTTATATCCATGTCTATGGAGGACTTCAATATGACAGAAACTATTACAAATGAAGTAGTGGCTGATGCTGCTTCAGTAGAATCAACAAGCAAGGCTCCCGAAAAAGAAGCTGTTAAAGAAGACAAATATGTAGCTTATGTATCAAGCTATACAAATGGAACCGGTGACAAGTTCGGTATCCGTGTCTATGATGTAGATATCAAGAACGGTCGTATGACTGAGAAGAGTAAGATCAAGATCACAAACTCTTCTTATGTTACTGAATCCAAGAATAAAAAGCATCTTTATTCGATCACAGACTTTGGTGTAGAAGCTTATGATATAGGGAAAGATGGATCACTAAGTCTTATCAATGAAGCTTCTATCAATGGAATGAGAGGTTGTTACCTTTCTACAGATTATGAAGACAAGTTCCTTTTCTGTGCAGGATACCATGATGGTAAGATCACAGTACTGCGTCTTAACGAGGATGGAAGTATCGGTGAGATAACAGAAGAGATCTATCAGAAGGGCCTTGGCTCTGCAGCAGGACGTAACCATCGTCCACATGTACAGTGCGTACGTATGACCAAGGACAACAAGTTCCTGTGTGCATGTGATCTTGGAATGGACAGGATCAATGTTTATAAATTAAATCACGAGACAGGTCGTCTTGAGAATGCCGACGTGATCCACTGTGATCAGGAGTCAGCTCCAAGACATATCAAGTTCTCAGAAAATGGTGAGTTCATCTACGTTCTTACAGAGCAGAAGAATTCAATCGATGTATATCATTACAAAGTAGATGATCATGATATACCTGATTTTGAAAGAATCCAGTCTATGTCAACTATAGACGATCCTGATGTACAGGGTATCGCAAGCAGTGCTCTTATGTTCTCGCTTGATTATAACTACCTTGTATCTTCTAACCTTGGAGAGAACTTTGTAGATATCTACAGAGCAGACAAGAGAACAGGTAAGCTCAAGAAGATCCTGGGTCTTCCTATCTCAGGAGAGTATCCTAAGGATGCAGCACTCTTCCCTGATAACAAGCACCTTGTATCTCTTAACCATGAGTCCAATACAATGACTTTCTTTAATGTCAACATGGCACAGGGAACCATTGTAATGAACGGACCGGAAGTCGGAGTTGATCAGCCTAACTGCATCGTATTCCATAAATTAGAGGATTGATGAATTTCTATGTACGGAATATTACTTTGTTTCTTCCGGATTCTTTGGCTTCATATAATGCATCGTCAACTTTTTTAAAGATATCTTTATGACTGGTCTCGGTGTCACTTATAACAGTGACTCCGAGACTTATTGTTATCTTCGGAATAGGTGAGAAGTCTGATGTCTCTATCGTGTGTCTTATATGCTCAGCGATAGATATGGCTTCTTCTTTGTCAATATTGTCTATTATGCAGACGAATTCTTCGCCTCCCCATCTGCAGAAAACTGCCCTTTCAGGTAGCACAGCACCTATATAAGCAACAAGTTTTTTAAGAACATTGTCACCTTCTTCGTGACCGTATGTGTCATTGACATGTTTGAAATGATCGATATCTAAAATGAATAGTCCTGCAGAAATTGATTCTTTGTCCTTGTTAAAAATATCATTGTAATAATAGTTGAAAGATGCCCTGTTATATATGCCTGTGAGCTCATCGTGGCTTGCAGAGTGATATAGCTGAAGGACATTATCTCTTAGATCGTCAGTTGTCTTTTCCAGAAGATTGATCATTCTATCCATAAGAGGAATAGCTTCGCTGCTTTCAAGAAGATCTTCATCAATAAAAGGCTTAACACTTGTTGGAACGGCATCGCCTTCTCTAAAACCGATAGCAATCAGTGTTCCGTTTAGTAGACCTGCGCCTATATCGCTATAGAGGAATTCACCGTAACCTCCTGTGAAGGCGCAATTGTCGCATATATTCTTATAATACAGAAACTCTCTGTCTGCCAGCAGATCTCCCATAAAATTCCTCCTGGTAACGCAGGAGTAGATCAGAATTGCCTGAGGATAGAAATCTATAAGGTCATTTGCGTTTTTGAGAGATTCGGAGAGAAGATATTTCTTCCTTGCATAAGCAAAGCTGGCTCTGGTTCCTTCAGGAATAGGCATGGTGTATTTGACAGAGCTGTTTTCACAGTAAAGCGAGACCCTTCCTACCAGCTTGTCATTTTGCCAGAAGAGAATAGGGAATGCTGCCGTATTATCATAGAAAAATTTGTTCTCGGATATGCCCAGATATTCCTTATATACTTCAATCGCAGGTTTTCCATCTATCTCCTTGACAAGGCCATCATTGGAACTTTTGGTTATAACAAATTCCTTGCCAAGAGGACGCCAACCAAGGCTGTTCTTGGCTTCTATATGCAGATCTTCTCCGCAGAAGGCAACTGCAACTATTCCTCTGTTATAGATCTCTTTGTTAAAATAGACCATAGAGCAGTCATTGGCTATATCTCTGGTCCCTGCCATAGCTCCGAAAATAGGGATGTTCGGATATTTTTTCAAGATAGAATTAGCAAAATCATCAGTAAAAAGAGTAGTATCAGACGACATGATAAGTACACCCTTGACATCTTGTCGTCCATCTAGATGCTTAACAAAATCCTGTCCGCATTCAAGGGGGGTATGCACGTGACAATCGTATCCTTTGGCTACAACAGAGCTGTTCTCAAACAGTAGTAAAGAGCATATGCCCTTACCGTTATAATTGATAGTGACGTCATTCATGCCATCAACTATTGCTCCTTGAGAAGTCATCCCGTATATAATCATGTCAGGAAACCATTTTGAAGCTTTCTCATATCCATATCTGACAATCTCTTCTGTACCGGAAGATTCTATTACCTGAAGAACAGAAGTAATATGCGGATTTCTGTGAATATTGTCACTGATCTGTCTGGCTACATCTTCCATGGAGAATTCATCGTTTATGACATAAGTAAATTGCTTCATAAGGCAGTGATCCTTTCAATAAATGGATACCTGAACTGATACATAAATACTTTTGAAATGACAAAAAACAGGTCAATGAAACGATAATACCATTATGTTTATCGGCTAAAAACGGTTGATGTTTTAATGTTGTTCAAATATAACCCCATGCCATAAGTCGAATGTGCGAAATGAGAGCGAAGGAAGCGACAATCTGCAATTGTACTGATGAAATGCTAGCTAAATAAGCTTCGATCCGCAATTTGAATTGGCGAAATGCGAGCTAAACAAGCATCGATCGGTAATTTGAATTGATGAAATGCAAGCTACAATCCGCAACTTGTCATGCAATTGGCATGATGTTATCATAAGTATTATTTTATTAACTAAAACTTTGCACTTGCCAAACATATGTCACTCCTTGCAGGCTGCGAAGTGCAGGCAGTTTATAAAGTCTTTACGTGTCCTTTTGAAGGAGTTATAAAATTCAGGAGCGTGATAGATGGAACTTTATATTCTGCATTGGGGGCTGCATGTCTGAGCGAAGCGAGTTTCAGCCCCCAGAATATAAAGTTTCAGATATCATGCCCTGAATTTATAACTCCTTCAAGGACGCGAAAAGACTTTATAAACTGCCTGCACTTCGCGGCCTGCAAGGAGTGACATATGTTTGGCAAGTACGAAAACGTAGATATAAAAAATAAACAGCTTGCAGGATTCCCGCAGGCTGTGTTTTTAGGAGTAGTTATGGCAAATCTTTCACCTATTACCAAGGATACACTCTCAGACAAAGCGTACAGGATCATAAAAGAGACAATAGTTTCCAATGAATATAAACCAGGTGATATACTCACTGAAGAGATGCTGGCAGAACAGTTGTCTATAAGCAGAACCCCAATAAGAGATGCACTTAAAAAGCTGCAATACGAACATATCCTGACCCCTGGTGGAGGCAAGAAACTTGTTGTATCAGAAGTATCCGAGCAGGATATACAGAATGTCACAGTAGTCAGATCAAATCTTGAAAAGCTTGCAGTTACACTTCTTGAAGGCAAGATGACAGATGAAAAAAAAGAGCATTTGAAAGAGTTGTTGGATAGATGCAAAAAGCTTGCCGGACAAATTCAAAATGGCGATGAGCTTGAATATCTTGAGGCTGATACTGATTTTCATATGTTTATAGCCGAGTGTGCCCAGAATACTTTTTTGTATGACATGATCGATAGGACCATGCTTGTGAACAAAAGATTCCATGTATTATCTGGCACATTAAATCAATATAGCAAAAAAGCAGTTGACGAGCACGAAACAATAGTGCAATATATTATAAACGATGAATATGAAAAAGCAGCCAGATCCATGAAGGAGCATATAGACAGCGCCGGAGACAGAATGCTTGTAAAAGAATAAGATTTAGCAGTAAATGCAAGGGAGCAGACATTATCAGATGTTTGCTCCCTTATTTTTTTGAAAATAGATGTTGACAAAGAAAGTATTATTGTATACTGTATACAATATACAAAAACAAAGACAGTTCATAAATGCAAGAGGGATAAGCTATGGAGACAAAAGATCTATTTTCAGAAAGCTATCGGATCACCAAAGAGATGGTTGCTATACCGAGTGTAAACGGAACGTCCGGAGAAAAGGATATCGGCTTGTATATCGAAAGCTACCTTCGAGATATTCCTTATTTCAAAGATCATCCTGAAGAAGTCATAGTTCAGATATTGAAGGATGACAAGTTAAACAGACGTAATGTATTTGCTGTTCTGGAAGGGCGAAGATCCAGATCGAACAGGACCATCATACTCCATGGACATACAGATACAGTAGGAGTTGAGGACTATGGTCTTTTAAAGAAGTACTGTTTTGACAGTGAAGCTTTGATAGAAGCTATAGGGAATGTTCCTCTTTCAGATGAAGTTAAAGAAGATCTTCAGTCAGGTCTTTATATGTTCGGAAGAGGAAGCGTAGATATGAAGAGCGGTGATGCAGTTCTAATGGCAATAGCAAGGCTTATGTCGGAAAGGCTGGATCAGCTTGAAGGCAATCTTATATTTGCTTTCAATCCTGTTGAAGAGAATATGCATACAGGGATGATAGAGAGTCTTGATTTTTACCTGAAGATGCAAAATGAAAGAGGCTATGAATATATCTTTGCTATAAACAATGATTATACCTGCCCTCTATATACAGGAGACAAACATAATTATATATATACAGGAGCTGTTGGTAAGCTTCTTCCAAGCTTTTACATACTTGGTAAGAGCACTCACGTAGGTCAGTGCCTTGAAGGCTTTGATGCTTCACTTATTGCATCAAGGCTTGTTGAGAAGATTGATCTTAACACGGATTTTTGTGACGGATATGAAGGTGAGTATTCACTTCCGCCATCAGTACTGAAGATCTCGGATCTTAAGGACTTTTATAATGTTCAGACGGCGCAGGAAGCATTTGTATATTTCAATTATTTTGTACATGATTCGAGTATCCTGGAAGTTACGGCTAAACTGATCGCTGCAGCGCACGATTCTTTGGTAGATGTGCAGAAC
>JAEEGI010010381.1_pt1 | contig 20236 bp, 23 predicted proteins | sample 8958751 | NCBI WGS metagenome assembly JAEEGI01 (sample SAMN16246545, study PRJNA631951) | gut metagenome | biome: gut microbiome; feature: rumen; material: KS-attached | host: Bos | place: Iran: Karaj | collected 2018-10 | reverse complement strand
GATCATTGGAACGTTAAGTCCTAACGGTCTTCTCTGTTCCTTTGTTCTACCTTAGGTATAACACCAGAATTAGCACTCGTCAACAGGGAGTGCTAATATGATTAAAAAAGGCTTATTTCCAAAAAAGAAAAAGTAGTGAAAACACTAATGTTTACGCCACTTTATGTCCAAACTATTATCAAACTGATTAAAAAAAGCTCATACCCTTCTATAGTCTTCTGACACTTCTAAAAATGTCCTGCTCCCCTGAATATAATCAGCATAGGCAAGGTGATGCTTCTTTAAGTTGAATCTGATCAGATCCGCCAATGCCAGATCATAGCCAGGTGTTAGTTCAATAATCTTCATCTTCCCATCCTTTGCAGATCCAGATATTTCATGAGTGTCTCAAGACCTTCAATCGGCACGCAGAACGTTCCATCTCTATGAAGACATACTATAACAGAAAAAGAGCCATCTAACAGCAATTATTACTGTCAAATGGCTCTTATCCTACTCAGTTTTCAAGCATGCTTTTTTAGATCCTCGAGCGGGTTCTCTTTCTTTCCCTCAAATTTTTTCTAAAAACTGTAATTACTCAACAAACTTTTTAGCAAATGCAGCCGCATCCTTCATATCATCGGCATTGGGTCTACCTTTATGGATGCCTTTGAACTCACCTTTGCAGTGGAATTCCCTCTCATCCATAGGAATACCGACCTTGTCAGCTTCCGCCTTGACCTTCTTGTATGTGGAATTAAGCATTGCTGCAGAGCCAAAATTTACGATCTTTCCTACTTTGCTCCTGTCCAATGAGCCAATAAAATCACGGACCTCCGGATCTATATTGAAAGCATAATAGGAATTGCCAAGAAAAAGTATGTCTACTGGTTCGTTCACACCTTCACTGATTGGCATTGCCTCGACACCTAATTCCTTGGCAACTGCTTCGGCCAATCTCTTGGTATTTCCTGTCTTTGTGTAATATCTGACTGCGTATTTCATGATAATACCTCCTAAATTTCCATATGTGTGTTTTGCGCTATTATATTGTTTCAAATCTTTTACTGTATAATAACCCTTCTATAAACATTATTCAAGACACATATTCATATTTACTTATCATTTTGATACATTTTCACTATTTCATCTCATATTTATTTTTTCTCTGCGTAATATAAACCGTAAATGTGAAAGCAAAAAATCCGGCGTGACAGCCGGATTCTTCATATCAATTCTTCATATTTTCAACAATTAGAAGATACTTTTAACTGTAATCTTTGCAACTGACTTATGCCCCGCTAATTCAATCAGTGACTCTGCAAATAGATCCTTTACACTCTGTCGTTTGATCATTGCCTCTCCGTTCTTTGTTTACTAAGCAATCGTCGATTATGCTACTATCTGTATTCAAATTAAAACAGCTTGGCTCAATTACAATCCCATAAGCTCACCATAAATCATAACAGCATTTCTAACGCATTCCTCGCATGGGCATAAGGGTTTACCATCCGTCATTGTCTTTAAATCCTTGCATTTTAAGGCCCCGCATCTTGTTGCAAATTCTTCCTGGATCTGCCTTGTAATCCCGAGAGTCCCTTTTCCTTCTGTCTTAAGTCCTGCCACCATGCCTGCTCCAATTAGTGCGCCGCAGGTTGCTTCCATATTGCCCATTCCTGCGCAGAATCCTGCTGATATCTGCTTTAGCTGTTCCTCTGCAAGTTCAGTCTGATCGGATAAAACTACTGTCACAGCCTGGGCACAGTTATACTTTCCTGAATTCTTTAATTCAACTGCTCTCTCAGCTCTCTCTTTTAACGTCATGATTTTCCACACCTTTCCTTGCCTTTATCTTGCATATTCCCTGAGTCATTGTCCCCATTGGACAGAATGAACACCAGGTTCTTTCTTTGTACAAAGCCATAATAATCAGCCCAATAAGAGTTGATGTAAGCATCAGGCTATAAAACCCAAATCCAAACTGTGCTACCCAGTCGGGGAACACGCTTCCATTATACGCCCATTTCCATGTAACTTTGAATGTCCAAAAGAGCTTTATAGCCTTTCGAAGAGTATTTGTCCCGGCAAATACAAGATAAGTCTGAAAAACCATTGTTCCAAACATCGTCATGAAGAATGCCAGGAATCCATATCTGAACCATTTAGAAGATATCCATCCGGGCGCTGGTTTACTCCTGGAACACTTGCAGTTTTTCCCAAGTACCCAGAAAAGCTGGCCTCTTCCGCAAAATCTGTTACAAAACAGCTTATTTCCACCTGCTATCGCAAAAATCAGCGGTAATATAAAATCAATCATCCCAAGCCACGCAAACAGAATATTAAAGAACCCCAGTGCAAAATAAATAATTGTCCATATCCACAGATAATCATACCAGTGTTTAGTTTTATTTGATGCCATCCTGCACCTCCGCTACCTTGATCGAGCCTGCAGGACATGCTCTTTCGCAAATGCCACACCCAACGCACTTCATGACATCTACTACAGCATGGCAGCCTTTATAGATATCTATTGCCTCTCTAGGACACTGCAACACGCAGACACCGCAGGCAACACATCTTTTTATATCATTAGCTGCCTTTTTCATTTGTAAATCTTCTCCTTTTTCATCTTGCCGAGTACTGCCTTAAATCATTGCTTCCATTTTCCTTACAAGTCGTTCCTTCGGAACAGCACCCATTTCATCATCATACAGACTCCCCTTCTTGATAAACGCAAAGTAAGGTATACTCATTACTCCATACTTCTGTGCAAGCTGCGGCTCCTGATCAACATTTATCTTGCCAACCTTGAATTTACCATCATACTCTCTGGCAAGCTCTTCAACTACAGGTCCCATCATTTTACATGGGCCACACCAGTCTGCATAAAAATCAACAAGAACCGGAACATCACTATTCATTACTTCTGTTTCAAAGTTTTCTTTTGTAAATCTGTATTCCATAATAATCACCATACCGCCAGCAATGCAGCGCCTTTCTTTGAAATGTGTAAATAACTACTTGTTTTTCTCAACTGATGCTTTTATTATATGTGGTATAGTTTTTATATCAAGTACGCAGTTTTTATTTATCTAGTAAGGAAAAGTATACTATGAGGAAAAAAGAGACAAAAGAACCATTATGTGAAGATATCGCAGGGAAAGATTGTGGATTAAAAAGAGTTATTGATACCGTTGGCGGCAAGTGGAAAATCATGATCCTGTGCGTCATCGATAAAAATGAAATAGTGCGATATGGAGAATTACGCCGTTCAATACATGGCATCACCAATACTATGCTTGCCAACTCATTAAAAGAGCTTGAGTCTGACGGACTTGTGGAGAGAAAGCAGTATGATGAGATGCCCGTAAGAGTAGAATACAATCTTACTGAGAAAACAAAAAGCCTCATCCCCATTCTCCTTGAACTGAAAAAATGGGGCGAGGACAATCTATAGTTTTAGCTATAAGTTTCAGCTCTTGCATACAGTGAATATTTATAGAGCATATCACCATCGCCATTTGCCCGGACACAGGCTCCCAGTGTTTTTTTCATCATTTCATCCTGGGCCGCCACTTCAGAAGGAGTACCACAGACAACAATCTCTCCGCCATCCAGCACGCATATCCTATCGCTTATGGAAAAACTCATGGGAATATCATGTGATGCTATAAGGATTCCTGTCCCGGACTTTTTGAGATTCTCAAGTATTTTACATATATGCAGCTTGTGCGGAATATCAATGTCTGAAAGCGGCTCGTCCAAAAGCATATATCTGCTTTTTTGGGCAATAACCATCGCCAGATAAGAAAGCGTCCGCTCTCCTCCTGAGAGATCAGAAACCTTCTTCTGTCTGTAACTTTCAAGTCTTACCATTTTCAGCGCATCTTCAATTGCTGCTTTATCCTCAGCGTTTAATGTATGAGAAAAATCGCCAAACGAAAATCTACCATGTGAAATCAGCAGTGCAACACTCATATCTACAGGCAGAACCTGCTGTGGAAGAAATGAAATCATCCTTGCACGCTTTTTAGCGGGAAGTCTAGACACTTCTTTCTCGTCAATAAGTACATTCCCTCTATATTCAAGTTGTCCGTCAATTGTTTTTAAAAGTGTGGATTTTCCACTCCCATTGTTGCCAATAATTGATACTATCTCCGATGGTTTAAGGGCAAAACGATCAATATGAAGTTTTTGTACTCCGCCATATCCGGCAGTTAAGTTTGTGAGTTCTATCATCAGATCTGTCCTTTTACTTAATTCTCTTTTTTCGTGATATTATCATCAGGATAAAGAACGGGGCACCCAGGATTGACAGAATCATTCCCACCGGAAGTTCATAGGGATAGAATAAAGTCTTCGCTAGAGTATCTGCAAAAAGAACCAGTGCGCCGCCCCAGACTACACACAAAAGAACCTGCATTCTCGATCTTTCCGTCTCCATTCTTCTAACAAGATTGGGAATTATAAGTCCCACAAAGCTGATCAGTCCGCAACTGGTAACAGCAGCAGCGGACAAAAAAGCTGCCAGAAAAACACACAGATATCTGTAGGACCTAACTGAAAGCCCCAGTCCCATCGCCATCTCATCACCAAGCTTAAACAGTTCCATTCCCGGTGCAAGAAACAGTGCGCCGAAAGTTCCGATAACTACACATATCGTTGTCAAAACTATGAGCGGCATTGGTATACTCTGAAGGGAACCCAGCTGAAAAGCCGCCTTATCCGATACAGAATCGGGTCTTAATGTAATTATCAGGTTTGTGAATGCGCTCATCATTGCAGAAACCGCAACACCGGACAGGATCATTGTACTCTTTCTGCTTCCTGAATAGACAGATATAAGAAGAACCAGAGCAATCGAAACAATCGCTCCGGCAAAAGAAAATGCCCCTCTTAACAAGGCGCTGCCGTGAAGCAGGCATGAACCCACCAGGGCAAAAAGCCCTGCTCCACTATTTATTCCCATAACACTGGGAGCAGCAAGCTGGTTGTTCAAGGCTTCCTGCATTAGAAGTCCGGCTACAGAAAGACCGATTCCGCAGAATATTCCTGCAACGGCTCTTGGAGCCCTCACCCCTGAAAGGATAAGAAATGCCGTTTCATCTGCACCTTCCCTGCCAGTCAGAGCCTGTAAGAAATCAATAAATGACAAGCTCGCATTTGAGCTAAGCAAAGCCAGAACAATCGCCGTAACGAGCAGGAAAAGTCCCACAATCATCCACTTATTCTTTTTCCAAGATGTCCTTAACATATTTGTACGCTTCATCCCACCTAGCATTTGGTTTGTAGTTAAAAAGATCTTTAGGAAGAATTATCAGTTTATCCTCCTTTACAGCTCTAAGCTCTTTAAACACAGCCTGGCTTTCAAATTCATCAGCAAAACTCTGCGCTGCCTTATCGTCATCTCCCATAAATACAACAAATATATAGTCAGGATCCTGAAGCGCAATCTCCTCAATGCTTAAGTCATTAAGTGCACTGTCATCATCTGCAATATTGGAAAGGCACAGATCATCCATGATATTACATGTGAAATGATCCTTCTTTAATGCTTTAGTTTTTGTGGCAGAAGCCTTGATACAAAGATAAGATGTTCCTTCAAACTTATCCCCCACTTCCGAAACAATACTGTCTATCCTTTTCTTTACTTCTGTGACATTCTTTTGATAAAGGTCGTCTCTTCCATTCATTTCCGAAAACATGTAGATCACATTATCGTAATCCTCAAAAGAATCCACAGTTATTGCAATTGTATAAACTGATAACTTATCCAGCTCAGCCTTAAGCTGTTCATGTGCCGCCAGCTCTCCTGAAAGAAGAACCAGATCAGGCTTAAGTGACAGGATTGCTTCTGTGCTTGGTTTTGATATCGTTCCAACACTTTTAGCTCCATCAGTCAAGCCGTCAAGCTCAAAGGCATCCTCGGTCACCCCTTTCAGTGTGCCGCCTGATAAGAGCCACATGTCCGCTATAGATTTAGACAGCGCCACTACACATTCATAATTGCTTTCCTGCAAGTTGACGCCCTCATCTTTTCCCTTGGAATTCTCCACATAAGAAGATGCGCAGCCACTCATAAAAGTGGCTGCGATCATACATAACACACTAATTACTGCTATTTTTTTCTTAACCGCCATACTTAGCATAGTTTTTTCCGCCCCAATAGATTCTGTCATTCACTTCTGCCTTAGGTCCAAGCTCAACTCCTTCAAAGATCCATTTCTTAAATTCCTCAAAGCCGGTCCTGTCAACTATGTAGCCGATATGTTCCTTGTGCTCAACAGCGTTAGGGTCTATATACTCCTCAATGTATGCATATGTGTTTTTGACCATCTTAAGGATACTCTCTTCATCTGCCCATTTGATAAAGTCCTCAGCAAGTCTTGGATTCTTTTTACCAGTTCTGCCAAGAAGTACCACTCTGAAGTAGTGCTCTCTGCTTCTGGTCCAGGCCCTTGTGGGGCAGTAAACAACACATACTCCGCAGCCTATGCACTTGTCAGCATCCCTTACAACCTTGCCATTTACGAGCTTAAGTGCACCTACAGATCTTCTCTTGCAGTAATCCACGCAGGCTCCGCAGGCGACACATCTGTCCTTGTTGTACTGGGGCTCAGTCATTCCAATTATTCCAAAGTCAGCCATTCTGACCTTAGCACAGTCATTAGAACAACCGGTAAAGGCAATCTTTACATGTCTGTCATTTGGATAGATGTTGTTTTCCATCTTCTGGGCAAAGGCCGTAGTATCATAACAGCCAAAGGGACAGAGCCTCGCTCCTGGACAGGCTATCACATTTCGAGTTCCGGATGAAGGATATCCTTTACCCTTTTCCGGCTGGTTAATTCTAAGGGCATCAATAACCTCCTGCACCTCAGCATTAACTTTGTCAACGTCCTCCAGTTTTATCCCCGGAATCTCAATCCCCTGTCGGTTAGTTATATTGATAACGCCAGTGCCGTACTTCTCTGCAATTTCCACAACCTTGGCCATGGAAGCAGAATCAATCACGCCACCCGGGATACGGATTCTTGAGGCAGTCTCACCTCTTACCTTTGAATACCTGAATGCATTCTTTTTAAGCTTTCCTACATTAACATCTAAATTTGCCATATCACGCCTCCTTAATCCACAAAGTCTTTTGCAACTTCATAGCTGAACACAGGGCCATCAAGGCAGATGTAGTGATCATTTACACGGCAGTGGCCGCACTTGCCAAGGCCACAGCACATCTTCCTCTCGTGTGATACAGTGATGTTTGCATCAGTAAATCCCTTTTTCTTGAGCTCTATTATAGTGAATTTCATCATTGGAGGCGGGCCTACCACAACGGCTCTGGCCTTTGAAGGATCTTTCAAAGGAAGCCCCTCAATGTATTTGGTAACAAGTCCGATGTTACCCTGATAACCTTCAGGCGCCCCATCAACAGTAAGTGTAAGATTCAGCTTAGAATCCCAGGCCTTTAGGTCATCTCTAAAGAGCATGTCATCCGGTGATCTGAACCCCGCAACAACATATTTAGCCGATGCATCAGGCATATCGGAAAGAGCCTGGATAACGCCTCTTACGGGGGATACTCCGGTTCCGCCTGCAACAACTACAACTTCGCAGTCTCTATATAGGTCAATGTCAAAGCCATTTCCGTAGGGGCCTCTAAGAAGAAGTGACTGGCCTTCGTAGCGCTCAAATACTTCATTGGTAACCCTGCCAACGCGACGGATTGTCAGGTCAACAAAATTCTCACCAATGCCGCTGACCGATATAGGTGCCTCACCATACTTAGGAATTGAAACTTCAAAAAACTGTCCGGGCTTTACCTCGCCCTTAAACTCCATTCTGAAGGTATACTCCTTCTCGGTGTGTTTTATAACTTCCAGGATTTTAGATGGAAAAGGAAGATATGGATTCATAGTATTCATGAGTTCACCTCCTTTTTAACCGCATCGTTTACCTTGTTTATGATATTGGAAAAAGAGATATACTCAGGGCAGATGTCATCGCACCTCCCGCAGCCAACGCACATCTGATAGCCAAATCTCTTCTTGAAATCTGAGATCTTGTGAAGAACCTTAAACCTCATCCTCTCTCCGTTCTTTCTTCTGTACTGACCTCCTCCGGCCACATCTGTGTAGCCATCAACCATACAGGAAGCAGATACTCTTCTTCTCTCTCCGACCCTGCCATTGTCTGAGTAAAAGACATCCTGCATGGTATAGCATGTACAGGTAGGACAGACGAAGTTGCATCTTCCACAGTTAATACACCTTGTGGTGTACTCATCCCACAGCTCACTTGTGATAATGCTTCCGGGTATCTCCTTCGGAATCTCAACCTTGACTTCATTCTCTGTTACAAAACGCGGAGTTACATCAATCTCTTTTGCTCCTGCAGCAGCTTCAAAAAAGCCATCAAATTCCCTATCAAGGACATTTGAATGAATCTCTCCGTCAATCAGATCCACAGAAAAAGCATACCCTTCCTCAAATCTGTTTGAGTCCATGGATACACAGAAGCAGTTATCATAGGAATGGCCGCAGCCGATAAGGACAGGCTTAATCAGGTCTCTGCGGCGCTTATAGAAGGGATCTTTTGCGAGGCCATTATCAAGATAGATCTGGTCAAGACGTTTTAATCCGTTCAGATCGCAGCTCCTGCCAAATATCAGCACTTTCTTTTCACAAAGATCTGCCTCTTTTACTTCCTCTTCAGTGAAATACAAAAGCGTCTCCGAAAGAGGCGTAAGAAACTCCTTTGACGCATAGTCTGACTTCTTCTCCAGCTCAATTTCAGATGCATCTTTTATCTCATCATAGATTACGCAGTCCACGTCAGTGAATCTGCCTGCGCCTTTTTTGAGGACCGGAGCAAAGATGCGGTAATCTTTAAGAAGAGCGCTGACTAGGTCAGAAAAGCTCTCCTTATTAAGTACATAGCCCATAAAAACCTCCTTCCAAATAATTGCTTTATGGCCTCTTGCCTTTCCCGAGCAACATCCTCAGGAAGTTTAGAAGTACATATCCAACCAGCATGGAGGTCAAGAATATTTGAAGACCTGACAGCTGGGTCAATGCAAAACCTGCGTTTTCACTTCCATGACCATTTAGGTACGCAGCCATCTTGTTTGTTGCCACTATCCCTATTGCCATCGGGAAAGTAAGCCCTGCGAATCCCGGAGTAAAATCAAATGAAAAGAAATCCGGGAGTTTGATGATAATAAACAAGAGTGATGCCAAAACGCAAAAATATAAAAAGTACAAAAGTACCTGATTAGGAGCTTCATATACATTTAACAGGCTCACCACACAGAGGCTGCAAGGCGCCAGCACAACCGGCATGGTGTGATAGACCTGCGGCTTAACCGGCACCTTGATGAGTCTTACTATCATTACCGGAATGAGAATCAGATATATGATTATGCCGTACACAGTTATCACTTTTAAAAGGCCTGTCATGTTCATGGCACCGCCCGTGACACAGGCCACCATGATTCCGTTATAAGTAACAAACCAGCTGGGCACGGTGGTATTCACATCTCTTTTCAGGATCACGTTTCTGATAGTGAAAATGCAGATATGAACTGCATGGATGATAATTGCTAAAAGCCATATCCATTTTCCAAATGCCATTCCTTTCTCAAAGTAGAAGCTGCCAAGGATCATGAGGCACATGGTAAATCCCGCATAGAGACTGCAGGGAACCGTCTGCTTGTACTCCTCTATGCATGTTGATGAGCAGAGAATGATTTTAAAGATATAAGCCAGCACAACAGCTGTAGCACATATCATTATCAGCACTCTAAACCATGTATAGCCCATACCTCCATACACATTTCCAAGCGTGAGCGTTCCCACAAAAGTCGGAAGAACAGGAACCGGAAGCTTCTTTAATCGCTCCTTCATCAGCACCTCCTTTCATCAAAGGTCATATGCAAATTCCAGATTGGTTCTCTCATGGAAAAAGTCTGAGTAGTCAATCTCAAACAGTGGCTTCTTAACCTTCCTTACGTCTATCTTTCTGGCGATCATCTGCTGAAGGACACCGCCATAAGCAAGATCTCCCTGCAAAAGAGCTCCCACAATAATTCCATCCTTGGAGACAACCTTTTTGTATACGCCGTCCTTGTCATAAACATCAACTCTGTAGGTATCGTCAGGCGGCGTTACTGTTCCCAGAGACATTGTGTGTATACCTAAAAAGCTCATGGTAGATTTGCTTGCGAAAAAGTCAGTCATCTTCTCTTTCTTGCCTGCCATGTTTGCCGCTGCCACCATTCCCTCTTTTACTGCAACAGGCCAGATAGGACTTGTACCTGACACATCACCTGCACCGTAAACATCAGGATCGGATGTCTTACCGGTCTCGTCGTATACCAGGCCGAACTTAGAAAGCTCAAGTCCTGAATCCTGCAGGAATTCAACGTTGGATCGGACACCGGCTGTAACCACGAAATAATCGCAGGGAAGGACTTTTCCATCGCTAAGCTCTATTTCGTAGATCTTTCCATCTTTTACATGAACTTCATTCACTCCAACGCCGTAATATTGCTCCACTCCGTTTTCCTTAAAGGCATCAATATAGGTCTTAGCTGCCCTCTCATCCAACTGCCTGTTGAGGAGCCAGCCTGCAAAATCAACCAGTGTAACCTTTACTCCCATGTGAAGATAACCGGTAGCACAGTCGATGCCAATTAGCCCTGATCCCAGAACCACAATATTCTTGGCGGTCTTTGGCACCTCTTTTAGCACTTCGATATCATCTATGTTCCTGAAGCCAATGTAGTTATCAGCTTCGGAAAGCCCCTTGATTGGAGGAATGAAGGTATGGGATCCCGTGGCAATAAGGAGCTTTCCATACTTAATTTCCTCATTCCCATCAAGAACCAAAATATGTTCCTTTGGACGGAGAGATATTGATTCTCTCCCTTTCATCCAGTTCACATCGTAAACTTTGTCAAAGTCTTTCTCTGCAAAGTTGAGCCTCTCAAGAGTTCTTTCCCCACACAGATACTGGTGGAGTATGCATCTTGAATAAATGTGCTCATCCTTGGAAACAAGAATGATCTCTCCATCCTTATCTATTTTCCTGAGTTCTCTTATGGCGTTAATTCCTGCGGCAGATGATCCAATAATTACGTATCTCATTCCTTCACCTCCTCAAGAGTTATTGCGTGCATAGGACACTTCTCAACACACATGGGCATAGGAGTTTTGCCGTCCTCGCTCCTGTGAACGCACATATTACATTTCATGATCTCTTTCTGATGAATGCTGTCATACTTAAGTATTCCGTATGGACAGGACATTATGCACATGTAGCAGCTTGCACACTGGTTCTTGTCATATTCAACAAATCCGGTATCAGGATTCTTGTGCATTGCACCGGTCATGCAGGTATATGTGCACTCGGGTCTGTTGCAGTGCCTGCAGAAAATTGGGGCAGGCGTGGTCTCGGAATCAATTACCACTCTGTTTCTGGCATCGCCGCTCTCCGTCTCGTGACTGACCACGCAGGCCGTCACACAGGTAAGGCATCCAATGCATTTATCTCGGTCAATCTTTATTCTATACATTTATCAGCCCTCCCTTGCGATCTTTTCAAATCTGCAGGTTCCGCCCTTGTAGTTAGGCTCCCTGGAATACTTGTCATAGCTGGACGGCGTCAGCGCATTGCATTCAATATAATGAATTGGCGCATAGAGCTCGCCGTACTGAACGTTGTCTGTTACCTTTACTGCAAATATTGCATCTTTTCCATTGGAAGAGAATACTCTTATCTCATCCATATCATGGATGTCATTTTCTTTAGCAAGCTGAGTATTCATATAAAGATAGGCTCTCTTTAAGGAAACGTCTTCAACAAACTTTACTTCCTTGGTCCTGCTCTGAGTGTGCCACTGACCAACAGAACCTCTTCCTGTGTTGAAAACAAGCGGGAACTTGTCAGTCACAGGAATCGGATTCTCAAGAGGTTCTTCATATATGAACTGCGCTTTACCTGATGGTGTAAAGAACTTACCGTCGGCATAGAGTCTTCTCTGCTCATCTGAAAGTTCTTTTTCATGACCTTCAGGATACGGCCACTGAATACCGTGTGAATCCGTCAGGTCATCCCAATGAATACCTGTGAAATCACATCCCTTTCCTCTTGAACATTCCCTGAGAAGATCGAAGCACTGTCTCGGGGTCTCCCATTTTGCTATAGCTTCTCCCATTCCAAGAGCCTTGGCTACTCCCAGGATGCACTCATAATCTGAGATCTCATTCTCGCCTCTGTCAAGGACTTTTCGCATCGCAGACAGGCGCCTCTCCATGTTGATATAGGTTCCTTCTTTTTTGATTCCGGGAACTACTGGGAAATAAACTGTGCAGTCCTCAGCGCTCTCTATTGTGTCGTAGATATCCTGAACCACGAACAGCTCAAGTTTTTTTGCAGCCTCTGCAAAGGTCTCATTATTGGTCCAGCTGTGTCTTGGGTTGGTGCAGAGGATCCAAAGTCCCTTTATCTCTCCGGCATTGATGCCTTCTATGATCTTGTTATATGGAATCGTCGGCTTCTTCGCCATAAGCTCAGGCGTTATACCAACAATGTCGGCAATTCTCTTTCTCTCGGCCTCATCAGCAAAATCACCGCCTGCAAACAGACAGGTGGTATTGGAAAAGAGCCTTGAACCCATGGCATTGCACTGACCTGTTATAGAATTTCCGCCCGTACCAGGTTTACCGACATTTCCTGTCAGGAACGCCAGATTCATGATGGACTGGGCAGTTCTTACTGCCTCATATCCCTGGTTGACACCCATGGTCCACCAGAAGGAAACTGCTTTTCCGTTATGGATAAGTTCAAGGAGTTCTAAAATCTGATCTTCCGAAAGCCCTGTTGCCTTGCTTCCTCTCTCCAGAGTGAAATTCTTTACGAACTCCGCAAACCCTTCGTAGCCTTCAGTATGGTTATCAACGAAGTCATGATCCACATAGTCTTTTTCTATTATCAGATTTGCAAGTGTATACATAAGCGTAAGATCGCTTCTCCACTTCAGCGGATAGTGGTAGTCAGCGTTCCTTGCAGTCTCTGATTTTCGCGGATCAATGACAATTATCTTCGTGTCGGGAATCTTGTTGTTTCTTACTCGCTGCCAGATGATAGGATGCGCAACCACAGGATTTGCCCCTATGAATATGATCGTGTCAGAAAGTTCAAAGTCGTTAAGAGTATATCCGGGGGCATCATAGCCGAGAGTACCCTTGTGGGCAACAGCTGCTGATGCCATACAAAGTCTTGTATTTCCATCCACGTTGGTCTGAAGGAAATTTCTCATAACATGACCAAAGATGGCAAACTCTTCCAGAGTCAGCTGACCGGTGCTGATACCGGCTACACTCTCCCTGCCATATTTTTCCTGCAACTCCTTTAGTTTATCTGCAACATATTTAAAGCCCTCTTCCCAGGGTACCTCTTTAAAGCTTCCGTCAGCCTGCCTGATCTTCGGGAGCGCATTTGGCTTAACTGTTGTCTGCTGCTTGCTCAGGGATAATCCTTTGATACAGGAGAACCCATCATTGACGGGATATCCTTTCGTTGGAACTGTCTTGATGATTTTTCCATCTTCCACATAGAAATCCAGATTGCAGTCGATGGCACAAAAATTACACGTAGATTGAACCTTTTTGACCATTTACCTTCTCCTTTAGACATACTTGTCATAACTATAACCCACCAATCTAATCATAACATTTTAGTCACTCTTCGTGGGCGTTCAGTCGTTAATTTATAGATTATTTACAAACCAATATGGTATAATCAGTTTGTAGAAAATCTCCGAGCTTTTAAGCCTAAAAAGCTTTAGTCTTCATGGCTTTTAAGACGCAGACAAATACTCTGCCGGGGTGCAGATGGAAACAGAAGCGCCTTCCTTATTGAAAAGGAGAACATAATGAAAAAAGCTGATCTCAGAAGCCTTATTTTTATGGCTTTATGCTGCGATCTTGGTTTGTTTGCCAAAAAACTGATATCTCCCGCAGCAAATTTCATAACTGAATTTCTTCATATCCCGGGTGGTATTGCCACCAGCTTCTCCCTACTGTTTTTAGTCATAGCGGCTGCACTTATGCCATTTCCTTTCTGTGCTACAATCATGGGCATTGTCCAGAGCCTTCTTGCATTGTGTTTTGGAATGACCGGCAGCATGGGCGCTCTTGCGCCTATCGGCTACATCCTTCCTGGAATCATGATTGATCTGGTTTTCTTTTTAGCAGAGAAAACTTCCGGTCGACGCGATAATGGAATACTGATTTCGTCTATAATTGCTTCTATTACGGCTTGTCTTACCGCAAACTTCATTGTGTTCAAATTAAGTGGAATAGTTCTTTTTGTATATGCACTGGTTGCTGCCACAAGCGGTTCCATCTGCGGGCTTTTGGGAGAGAAACTTGTAGAAAGGCTCCACCCGGTCATCGGTCCAGATAAAGCCACCGCAAAAATACCATATAAAAACAAGGAGACAACATGAAGAAAAAAAGTATTGTTATCGTCATCATTCTGCTAGTAATTACCTGCATTGCATCTGTTTTCTATTTGAGGTCAAGAAATGATGCGCCAAAAGGGAATCTGGCTATTATAAATGGGGATAAAACAGTTCTCATTGACCCCTTTAGCGGGAGCCTGGTTTCAGTAAAGGGCGTTACCATAAATGCCAAGGGGCAGGAAAAGGATGTAGATGAGATCGGAATATCACTAAAGGATGCCATTTCAAAATCAGGACTTGATAAGGCCGGTTTCACAAAAGCCCGGGTTGTATCATCAGATGAATTTGCCGCTGAAATTTCTTTTGACGAAATAAACGAAGATGGTAAAGCTTATCTTGCAAAACAGCAGGAAGACGACGGAAGCACCAGTGCAAGACTGTATGTGTTCGGTGACAGCGACTCAAAACGTCAGGTGAAGAATGTTGTGAGGATTGAACTTTTAAATGAATGAGTTTGACGGAATTGTTTTGGCAGGCGGAAAAAGCAAAAGAATGGGAACGGACAAGTCAGAAATCATTCTTGATGGAAAGTCCTTCCTCCAGATACAGACAGATAAACTAAGAGACCTTGGTGCCGGCAGGGTCTATGTTTCAGGTAAATCTTCTCCTATCCCATATGCCCACCACATAATGGATATAATACCTGACATGGGCCCACTGGGAGGTCTCTATTCCTGCTTTTTGGAATGTAACTGCAGCAATGCACTTGTACTCAGCGTTGATGTTCCGCTTATCTCAAGCCAAACATTGGAGAGCCTTCTAAAGAAGCATTTCTCCGGAAATTTTGATGCCACTATTCTGTCCCATGATGGTAAAGATGAGCCGCTCATCGCTGTTTACAAAACAGATACAACAGCTATTCTGGAGAAACTTATTGCAGAAAAAAAGCTGGCAGTAAGAGCCTTTCTTGATAGGCTTACCTGCCAGCATTATGAGTTTATGGGTGATCATCAGGAGCTGATCAATTGTAATTCGAAGGATGATCTCCGTCTGCTTTCCATCCATAATGCAGAACCACATATCCTTAATCTCATCTCCTGTTCCTTCAAAAATTGATACACATATTTCTGCATTTATTTAGATATCAGATAATGATACTTTTTGTTCTGAGTAAAGAGGAATGCCCAGGACAATATACATGAAGCCACTTCAGCCACAGCAACAGCTCCCCAGATGCCATTTACTCCAAATATGATTGGCAAAAGAACTACTGATAGCAGTTCAAATACCAGCGTTCTCATAAAAGAAATGACGGCAGAAATCGGTCCATTATTAAGCGCAGTAAAAAACGATGATGCAAAAAGATTTCCCCCAGCCAGAATAAAAGCAAAAAGGAATATTCTGAATGCTCCAACTGTCATTTCAAGAAGCTCTGCGTCATAGCCCACGAACAGAGATGCTATCGGTCTTGCAAGGAGTTGAGCCATAACAAACATCATTACTCCACCTGTATATTCAAGTATAAAGCTTCGTTTCATGAGATTATTAAGTTCTTTGGTATTTCCGGCCCCATAATGGTAGCTAATGATTGGGGACGATCCAAAAGTATATCCGAACAGCATTCCCAGGAATACAAACTGAACATACATTATCACTCCGTATGCTGCAACACCGTTTTCCTGGGCGTAGTTCATGAGCTGCTTATTGTACACCATGCTCACAAGAGACGTTGCAATATTTGCCATAAGCTCTGACATGCCATTAAACGCAGCCTTTCCTACCACATCCATTTCATTTTTGGTAAAAGAGAACCTTAAAAGGCTGTCATTTTCACTGGCGAAATATATAAGTGGAATAACACCTCCCACAATCTGGCTAAAACCAGTTGCAAGGGCCGCGCCGGTTACTCCCCACCTTAAGACTCCTACAAATACCGCATCTAAAATCATATTTGTTAGTCCAGCTGCTACAGTTATCCGCAGTCCCAATCGCGGTTTTTCTGCTGCAGTCATAAAGCTCTGAAACACAAACTGGAGATCAGCTGTCGCTGTAAAAAGAATAACAACCCTTCCATAAAGAACAGCCTCGTCCCTTATAAGTGCCGATGCTCCCAAAGCATCCACAATATTAGGCATAAATACAAAACCAATTAGTGTAGCTGTTAATCCTAAAAGTACTGCAAACTCTATCATCATGGAGAAATACTTATTGGCCAGATCATTTTTCTTTTCCCCAAGTGTCTTCGCCACAAGCGCTGTTCCTCCGGAGCCAAACATAAGTCCCAAGGCTCCAAGGATCATAAGTGCCGGCATCACTATGTTTATCGCCGCAAAGGCGTTTTTACCAACAAAGTTGGATACAAACAGTCCGTCAACTACGCCATATATAGATGTAAACACCACCATTGTCATTGATGGGAAGCAGTATCTTAATAATCTTTTGTAATCAAAGTGGTCTGAAAGCTGGATCACATCTTTTTCTTTTCTTAAAATCATTTCTAACCTCAAAATCTGTTCATTTCATCTTCAAGCCTTTTGTTGTACTTTTCAAGGAGGCTCACAATGGTTTTCTGCTCTTTTTCCGTAAACGAGAAAAATGCTTTTTTCTCAGCTTCAAGGATAAGATCTGCACTTTTGGCCGCCATTTTTACCCCCTCTTTGGTCAAAAGAAATCTCTTTTCTCGCCCGTTCTTCTCAGACACAAAGACCTTTCCTTCATCAAGGAGCTTTTTCATTGCCGAATTCACAGTCTGTTTAGGTAAAAGATATTCTTCAATTATCTCTTTCTGAGTAACTCCATTTTCTGACGCTCTGATAGCATACAGAATCAGTATTGTTGTCTCAGATATCTCAAACTTTTTGGACTGCTTCTGATAAATGCTGCTCAGTTCTTTATCTAAATTTATAAATCTCATAAGATTTTCATTGTTTTCATGAAGCATTCTTTTTCCTCCAAATTAAATAATCCGAAATCAGACTTTGATTATAATAGTCCGATTTCGGATTGATGTCAACATATTTATTTACTTTATGTTCGGATTTTATGTATCATCAATCAGATTTCTTAGCTGTTAGCATTTCTTACCGCCGTCCTGCTCATTATAATAAGCATTATGATGAGCACTACCGGAAAAATAAGCCCTACTCCCATGCCCACTCTGATATTATCCCCGGCATACTGGGTAACCCTTCCGACAACAGCAGGCCCTATACTTCCGCCGAGATCTCCTGCCATTGCAAGTAGCGCAAACATCGCAGTTCCTCCTGTGGGAAACTTTTTGGATGATATGCTTATTGTTCCCGGCCACATTATACCGACAGAAAATCCACACAACACACATCCGATCAGTCCCATGACAGGATTTGATGAAAGCGATGCTAGCAGATAACAGGTGACACATAGAGCCCCCGATCCGATCATGAATCGTATCAGATTCAATTTCTCACCATATTTACCATAAATAACACGGCTTATACCCATTGTTACCGCAAACATACACGGTCCCATAAAATCACCAACCGTCTTGGATAATCCAAGAGCTGCCTCAGCATATGCTGATGCCCATTGTGCCATTGCAAGCTCTGATGCTCCGGCACACACCATAAGGCATATGGAGACCCAGAAAAGAGGTCTTTTCCCCAGCTGTCTGATGCCCATCCCCTGCCCTTCTTCAACTATCGGGACTATGGGACAGGTTACGAAGTTATATATGTTTATTGCCGGAACCAAAGCCCAGATCACAGCAAGCCATCTCCAACTATCCATTCCAAACATTGCAAAAAACAACGTTGAAACCGCAATTGTCCCCACAGCCCCCCAGCAATAGAAAGAATGCAAAAGACTCATAGTCGCTTCCTTATTCTCAAATGGGCAAGCTTCAACTATAGGGCTTGCCAGTACTTCAATAAGACCGCAACCCATTGCATATATTGTCACACTGATGAGAATTCCCGCAAATGCATCTGGCAATAAGTCTGGCAAAAAGGCAAGCCCTATTAGCCCTACTGCTGAAAACACTTCTGATATCACAATTGAGACCCTGTACCCGATTCTGTCCACAAACTTTGCACAGAATAGATCAATCAACAATTGTGTAAAAAAATAAACAGTGGATATAAGCGCTATATTCCCCAGCGAAATTCCATAGTCATTATGAAATTTCAGAAAAAGCAGCGGCGCAAAATTTGCTGCAATGGCCTGTGTTATAAATCCCAAATAGCACGCTGTTTTCGTTTTCTGATAGTTCGGCATATTATTCACCTCATTTACGCATTTACTGAACGTTCATGTATCTTTTGTATTATATGGCAAACTATTTTAATCTTCACTGTAAAATATCGTTATTTAATTGTATAATATCGTAATAAGGGAGAGTCTTATGCTATTCAGTAATTCCTATCCGCATATAATAACCGATGACAGTCTAATGGAAACCGTTCATCATGGAAGTCCTGATTATCCTTTTCATTTCTACTATGAAAACATGGAATTATTTGATTTCAACTGCGTTGACTGGCACTGGCATACAGAACTTGAATTTGTTTTTATAGAAAGCGGTACCGTGACCATGTGGATTGGAGATCAGGAGCTCACATTAAGCGAAGGGGATGCCATATTCATAAATACAAAAATGCTGCACAGGTTCTATTCTCCCTACGCAGCATCCATTCCGAATTTTCTCTTTAAGCCTTCTTTTATATCCCCTGAGGACAGTCTAATATTCAAAAAATACGTGCTGCCTGTAATAAGCTCATCAATACCTTTCCTCATTTTTAAAGGAAAAGAATGCTCCAACGCGTCCATTTTGAATGATTTTTGTAAGATCATTCAGATACACAAAGAGAACCAGACGGATGAACTTCTTGTTTCATCACGTATACAACATTTATGGCTGAATATCTACAACAGCATAAACTTTGATCTCGTGGAAGAAAAGCAGACTGCTTCGGCAACTTCTTTATCCAGGTTGCAGATAATGATGCAATTCATACATGAGCATTACTCAGAAGAAATTTCTCTTGATGAAATATCAAGTGAAGTAAACGTAAGTAAAAGCACAGCTTTAAATCTTTTCAACAGATATCTTCACATGACTCCGGTCAACTACCTCATCTCATACCGGCTAAAAGTAGCTGCGGCAGGCTTATCCGGTACAGAAAAGAAAATAAGCACTATTTCCGCCGAATGCGGTTTTAAAAGCTTCGACCATTTTTGCAGAACCTTTAAAAAACACTATGAGTTGACTCCCGGTGAATATCGAAAAACCAAGTTATTAGGTAGCCAGTGATTTCAAAAGCATTCAGGCATTTACATTGTCTTCGGAGATAACAGTCCATGAGTCAGCATTCTATAAATTAATTTGCTATTTTATCATCTGAAAATGCCTCATAGCATCCTCAATCGCCTTGATCTTCTCTTCCGGACATCCCGGCTGTCTGCTATCCTCAGATTTTGGCTTATTGTAATTCTCTCTTTCTATAATCCCATGCTTCTGCTTTACCTGAGCTATATTCAGGTTTGTCACATGGAATCCGTAGTGCTCCTGCACCCATTCTTCAATCTCTTTATATGTTGCTTTAGCTTCCGCACTTGTAAGATCAAGCTCGTCCATATCTACCTTTACGTTGATATGATGCTTCGCTTCATGAAGTTTGGACAATAAACAAACCGTCTCCACATGCACAGTCCAAGGGAACATATCGCATGGCCTTATCGCCTTGAGCGAATACCCTCCGTCTGCAAGAATGCGAAGGTCTCTTGCGAGTGTCGCGGAATCGCAACTTACGTACACGA
>JAEEGI010010378.1_pt1 | contig 20240 bp, 14 predicted proteins | sample 8958751 | NCBI WGS metagenome assembly JAEEGI01 (sample SAMN16246545, study PRJNA631951) | gut metagenome | biome: gut microbiome; feature: rumen; material: KS-attached | host: Bos | place: Iran: Karaj | collected 2018-10 | reverse complement strand
GCATTGTGCGCCACGGAAACGGACCTAACAACTACTGGTGGACAGTGACCCACAAGAACGGCGTTACGGACTATTATGGCGGGTATGCCTCAGATAGTAGCATGAATAACAACTGTGTGTTGCGTACAGGAGATAACAATACCTCTGGTGCCATCGCCCACTGGGCTTTGGCGGAGAGTGTTGACCCGTTCGGGAACAGCGTGAGATATTACTATGACATTGTATATGTGTATGAAGGCAAGCAGATATACATTGACAGTATCAGCTACACATGTTTTTCCAATGACTCTGTTCAGGAAAATGGATATTACAGCGTGAAGTTCAATAGAGAAGATGATAGAGAGGATGTTATAACATCTTGTAACAGAGGTTTCAAGGAGGTGACGGCCTCAAAGTTGTGTCATATAATGATAAAAAAAGGAAATGATCCCATTCGGGGATATTGTTTCTATACCGAGAATGAAGATATGCAGAGTAACTATAAAACGAGACTGAAGTCACTTTTTAGAATTGACGACATATATAGTGAAAATTTTTTAATGGAATATTCTTGTGATAATTACAAGAATATTTACAATAGATATGTACATTATGACTTTGATTATTATGACGCCCCTTCTGAATTGTTTGGAGAAGAAAATTACATCCAATTGGATGATGATGATATAGAAACTCCATTGGCTGACATTTTTAACAACGGTTATGAAAAGGCTTCTGCTTTAGGAGCGACGAGTGGAAAAAGCTGGAATGTGGGTGGAACAGCTTCTGTCGGACTTGGACCAGTTGTTTGTTTAACTTCACTTAGTGTAGGCGGAAACTTTGACTATAGCCGTTCGGAAAGTGAGGGACTGTTGACCATGATAGATCTTGATGGTGACGGCTTGGCGGACAAGGTTTTCAAGAAAGGTGGGGTTGTTTACTACAGGAAGCAGTATAAGACAAGCGAATATACATTCTCTTTTGGAGATCCAGTCCCAATAGAAGGTGTTTCGGATTTCTTGAAAGAAAACAGCAGTACAACGACATGGGGATTACAGGCTTCGGCCGGATGCGCTTATAGCGGCAGCTGGCCAACCACTAAATCAACCACATCAACTTATTTTGCCGATGTTAATGGTGACGGTTTGCCTGACCTTGTCACCGAAGGAGGTGTCTTGTTTAATGTGACACCTAAAGGAGGTTCAGTACAGTTTAAGCCTTATTACACCATATATGAAGAAAACCAGCAATCAAATATGGAAATACCCGAGACTGTTACGGTTGGTTCCACCTCTGAGTGTGGTGGCATTATTTTTGATGGAGAGGTTGACACCAATGTGGTGTGCCGTTATGATTTGGTGTTGGATACTGTTTTCGATTATAAGTCGGAATACCAGGAGGACAGTTCTGTTTATGCGTATGTTGACAGTATGGAGGCTACGGGAGAATATGAATGTCATCTCGAAACTGTTTATGGAAATAAAGTGATAAGTGTTTACAAAAGGGTCTTGCGTTGTGATCCGTTGCCTTTGGATCCCGATATTGACGCAGTGAGGGTTTGGGTGGCTCCGAAAAAAGGTATGATTAACATACACTCCGTGTTCATGTTGGACATTGACACGGCCAGCGCGGAGTTCAAACAGTCGCATTATGCTAATGGGGTGAGATATACCATCCAACATGAGCAAGGTGTCAAAAGGGTTTTGCCATCCTTTGACCTGTCGTCTATGAAAAGTGTTGAGTTGTATAAACAGAAAGTCCCCAGGGATTCCGCTCGTATCAGATACACAACGGATGTCAAGACAGAAGTGAAGGCGGGCGACCTTATCTTTTTCCGTCTTCAGTCGGGTGGAAACAGACTTTTTGACTTTGCCAATTGGCAGCAGGATATAAGATATGATGATTGGGATGGGTATGACTTTCATGATATGCCCAACTGTTGCTACAACTCTGTTGAGGACTTTGTGGTCAGCGGGGAGAAATTCTTCAGTGCCTACAAATCCGGGATTGTCGATATTGACGTGGATATACATACCACTGATGTGGGTAATCCATGTACGTTGTTAGTCAACAGCTCTAACATGAATGCTCTGATATTTTCTAACAATCCTAATACCAATTGGAATTTTCCTGAAAGGATTGACATAGGATACAATATGAACAATAATTATCTCATACAAGCAAATGTCAATGCAAATGATACTATAGCATTCATTCTGGATGCCCCCGCCAGCAAGTGGGGAAATATAGAAATCCGTCCGCACATCAGGTACCGTTATTTTGACACCTTGTCCACCAGCCCTCTTGTAACTGGATGGGATACTTTGGATTATTATCCTCCTGTTGCCTACTTCTCCATATATGATTACATGATGGGCTTGCTTCCCATAGGGAACATAGACCAGAAACTGATGGAGGCCTACCACCGTTATTTCGGCCCGCTGTACCGTGGTTGGGGTCAGTGCGGCTATAACAACAGTGCGGAGGGCGGAGCGTCCATCAATGATTTGATAAACATCAAGACATTCCATCTGACAAATTATGACCAAGTTGACACAGCGGCCATCAACACTTCTATCAGTTAGAATGATGTGAGTGCCAACAATACACAGGAAGGCATGTCAAACTACTATGCCTCCAACGGTATGTATAATCCTTTGAGCAAGACAAGATGGATTGAGATGGAGCCGGACAGCCGCCATTGGATATGGAAAGGCTATGGTAATATTAATTTCATAGGTAGGGAGATGATGAGCAACACCCGCCATCCCGAACTTGCCGATGTGGATCCTGCGGCTGTCGAAATACCTGAGTATGATTATCCCATTCCGGCGGTGACTGTTGGGGCTCCCAAAACAGTGCGTAAACAGAGCGAATCGAAGCTCAAAAACCACTCCTTAAATTTGGCAGTTCCCATTATATCTGTTGGTAAATCAATTTCTGACGGAAATAATACCATACTTACCGACTACATGGATATGAACGGGGACCGCTATCCAGACATCATCGGTGGGGTGACAGTGCAGTACACTACCCCTTGGGGTGGACTTGGCGAGACTATAGATAACGGAGGAACAACGGTGTCCAACACTTGCTCCACTGGTCAAACCTTTGGAGCTTCTTACTCTTTGCCTAAACGGGGTACTTCCAATAATCCGAAAGGCTCCAAAATTTCTTTTGACGGGGCTGGCAACTTGAACGCAAGTCATGGTGGTGGTAATGACGAGACCGTGGAATCTTTCATGGATATGAATGGTGACGGTTTGCCCGACAAGGTTGACAACAAAGGGAAAGTTCAGCTTAACACCGGATATGCGTTCATGCCCGCAGAGGATTGGCATTTTGAGAATATGAGGAATGGTGACAGTCAAAATTGGGGATTAGGTGTAGGTGGTAATTTCAATGTCGGGCAGGCCAGCATTGGTGGTGGACTTGGCATCAACAAGTCGGAAAACAATTCTTATGAGATGTTTGTTGACATGAATGGAGATGGTTTGCCTGACAAAGTGAACGATGGAGGATCTGATATAAATGTTACATACAATCTTGGCAATGGCCGATGGTCAACCAGCCATGACTATAACCAGATACCCTATCTCAGTTATGGAAGCTCTTTCAGCAAGTCCATCAACGCTTCCGTCACTTTGGGGTTCACCTTCTTCGGCTTCCTGAAAGTCTGTGCGGGTATTTCCACTTCTCCATATAGCAGCAGCTTCAGTAAGGACAAAATGCAGCTGACGGACATCAATGGCGATGGCTATGTTGATTATGTGTATTCGGATGTGGAGACGCTGATGACAGTAAAATACAACCAAATGGGCAAGACCAATCTTCTGAGGAAAGTAACCAACTTCACGGGTAGCACTGTGGAACTGGACTATGATATGCCTCTGTCCACCTTCGACAAGCCCCAGCGATGCTGGAACCTGTCGGAAGTGAGAACCTTCAGTGGTGACACTGCCAATGTCGTTGGGGGCAACCGTACGTTGACACGCTTCAGCTATGCCCACCCCAACTACAATCGCTATGAGCGTATGGATTACGGCTATGATTCGGTGGTGACTAAACAGTATAACACGGATGTAAGTGACAGCACACTGTACCGATACACGGTGGAGGAGTTTGAAAACAAGGTTTTCAACAAACGTGGACGCAAGACCCGCCAATGTATATATGATGCGGAAGGACATCCGTATATTGAGACCATCTACAATGCAAGTCTTGCAGACCTGAACCATCCCGACAACGTTTATGGCGAAGATTGTCCTGCTTACGTGTTCGTGAAGGAGGAAGCGGAGATACGCAATCACTACGAGGGCGGCAATACCCCGGGACTGACTACGGTCATACTGCGCTCATACGACAACAAACGGAATATCATAGCCTATACTTATTTGGGAGACACCACCAGAACTGACGACTACTTCAAAGCGGAGATAGAATACGCCACGGGTATGGGACACAACCTCATCTCCCTTCCCACACAGATAGAGGTGAGAAACACTAACAACGACCTGTTGAAGAAACGTACCGCTTCATACGGCACGAAAGGTCAATTGGAGAATCTGACACAGTATAACACAACGGATAATGCGGAATATGAATTCGCTCACGACATGTACGGCAATCTCACGCACTCTGTGCTGCCTGCCAACCAAAACGGTGAGCGGCTTGAGTTCAGCTATACCTACGACAGCATTATACACACTTATCCCGTAAGAGTACAGAACGAGTCTTTGGGCTATTATTCCTCAGCTGAATATGACCTCCGTTTTGGCAAGCCTTCCCGAACGACTGACATCAATGGCAATGAGATGCGCTATGAATATGATGAAACGGGTAGGACGGCAAAGATAACCGCACCCAACGAGCTTGCTGACAGCTTGCCATACACTATCAGAATGAGTTATACACCGCACAGAAATATCCATTATAACTCGGAGAACCTGTATTCATACGCCCGTACCGATCATTACGACCGCTCGCATCCCGATGACCCCATCTCCACCGTGCTGATTTGTGACGGTTGGGGAAGGTTGCTGCAGACCAAGAAGGATGCGGAAATCAGCGGGCAGGAAAAGAGTATTGTGACGGGCAAAGTGACCTACGACTGCTTCGGCAGAAACATGGCTCAATACCACCCAGTGACACAGGATACGGCAAATTATTCGGTTTATGATACCAACTATGATCCTCTTACTCTGACTGAAACCCATTATGACATTCTCGACCGACAAACCAAGGTGAAGCTGCCCAATGGCGACAGCACCACCACTGCTTACGGTTTCGGTACAGCCCCCGCGGATAACCGCAATTGCTTACGTACTACCGTGACCGATCCCAAGCACTATACGGTAACTACGCTCACCGAGGGACGGGGCTTGCAGATGGCCACCATAGCCCCGTACAATACTGTGACCTCTTTTGTGTATGATCCCATAGGAAGACTGACTTCCACCACTGACCCAAGCAATTTCACCACTACCTACAGCTACGATATGTTAGGCCGTATGACCCAGCGCACTCATCCTGACGCAGGAACTGACACATTTGTCTATGATGCGGCGGGCAATATGACCTCGCATACCAACGGCAAAGGTGATGTCGCACAATATGCCTATTATTACAACCAACTCACTGATGTGAGTTATCCTGCCTATTCTGCCAACAATGTGCACTACACTTACGGAGCTATGGGCGCAGCGCATAATAGGGCTGGCAAGATAGTGACCCAGGAGGACGCATCCGGCTGGCAAGAGTTTTTTTATGGCAAAATGGGCGAAGTTACGAAAAATATACGTACTTTTGCATTGCCGTACGAGGCCAAAACTTACACCTTTGCCATGGAATATGAATATGACTCTTGGAACAGAATACAGAATATGACTTACCCAGATGGTGAGGTGGTGAGTTATGAGTATAACAAGGGAGGTATGTTGCAGAGGGTGACGGGAATGAAGAATAACCAATCCCATACTTATATTGACTCCCTGTTGTACAACAAGTTTGAACTGAAGGAGCGTGCATTGTATGGCAACGGTACCAAGAGTTGTTATCACTATGATATACTGCTCCGCATGGACACGCTGTGGTCATGGAATGGCACGGCAAGTCACAACCCCATGCAGGCGATAGCCTACAAGTATGATGGAGTTGGTAATATCACCAATATCACCAACTTCGCCGCCAAGATAAACGGCATAGGAGGTCCCTACCATGTGGACTATACTTACGATGGTCTTTATCGCATGACCCATGCCGAAGGTTGGCACGGGAGTGAGAGTAACTTCTATGACATGCAGATGGGTTATTATCCTAATGGCCGCATACAGCATAAAAAACTCACTTGTCCAGATATTTGTTGTCGTAATTGCATTTGTATATACGACAACGGATATAACTATGTTTCCGGCAACAGACTGAACCGCATTGAGCCGTTGCCCATACCCACTGTGCAACCCGGAGGAGGGACGGTGGCGCCAGAACCCGGAACTGGATCTGGTGACCCCACCACAGTGCAAATCAACTATGATTACAGTTTCCAGTGGGATGGAGCAGGCAATATGATGCGGCAGACGGACAATATCCACAACTCGGTGCGGCAGTTGAGCTGGAATGCGGAGAACAGGCTGCAAGGCGTAAAAGATAACGCTTATCTGTCGTTGTACCAGTACGATGCTAATGGGGAACGCACATACAAACTGACAGGAAGTTATGTCGCACAAAACCGCAGTGGCGTGTGGCGCAGCTATTACTCGCTGACCAATGCCACACTATATGCCTCTCCATATATGGTGGCGACAGTGAAAGGCTACACTAAACATTACTATGCCGAAAATGAAAGAATTGCAAGTAGGATAGGAGATGGCGGATTAAGCCGTATTGACACCCCAATTGTGGATTTGACATTGTGTACATGGAAGCTGAGTGCCAATTCGACTTATTTTGACACGGTGGCTCAAAACCGTTTGAGTGCTCCAAACTACATCACAACAAATCTTTTGGACACCTTGTATCACTGGAAAATCCCTCATGGCAACACCGAGCCCGACTGTTACTGGTACCATCCTGACCACTTGGGAAGTGCCTCGTGGGTGACAAGCAGCAATGGCGATGTTGTGCAGTATCTGTATTATCTTCCTTGGGGTGAGGACTACCTCAACCAGCGCCGCAATGGATACGCTGGTGCCCGTCACACCTTCTCCGCCAAAGAGAAAGACACTGAAACAGGTCTATCTTACTTTGGCTCAAGATATTATTCCTCTGATCTAAGCATTTGGCTGAGCGTGGACCCGATGAGTGACAAATATCCTTCGCTGAGCCCGTATGTTTATTGCGCCAATAACCCTATTAAGTTGGTGGATCCTAATGGGGAAGATTGGTATGAAAAGGACGGCGAGATGCATTACACCACAGAGCATACTAGTCAAAAAGCATTTAAAGAATCAGGTATAGAGGGGGAGTATAAAGGAAAAACATATACAAAAGACGGGACATACTATAGCCTTTTCGGTGACAAAATAAAAGCGAATTCATTAAAAGGGAAGTTGACAATAAAAATTGATGAAGCATTTGACAAATATGCAAACTATCTAAAAAAATGTGAACAAACAGAGGGCACCTATCCCGAGTATCAAAGTTCAGATTACACCAATTTTAATGATATAATAAGCTACAACGATAAATTTGGTACCACTTATGAAAATGTCCATGATGAAGATCCGAAAACAGGTGCAACTTTAAGATACGCATATGGTTCAACTATTAGATTTACTGTGACAGGAACACGAGATAAAATGTTTGGTCGTTTTAGGGGATTTTCAACAGGGAATAGTCAAACAACATTCGGAAGTGGAATGTTGGCGAAAACAGGTTATAATGTTTATATTGTAAATGGGAAGAATAAAATAGTTGGCCTTACATTTAGTGGCGAAAAAAACTTTAATGCTTTTAGAAATCATTTTAACAAACTATATGGTCTAAAATAAAGACGATATCATGAAAAAAATCTTTCAATTGTTGCTGATTATTTTTCTCATTAACTACAGTTTCTCTCAAGAAAATAGAATATTGTCTTACAAAGAGATGGTGAAGATGGATTCTGTTTTCAATAATGAGATTCAAAATCATTTGTATTTAGCTTCGTATGAATACTATTATGCATACTTTCAATTTCCTTCAAATATTGACACTTTTTTCAGTTTTGCTTTCAAAAGTTTATCTATCTATACAAAACAACATCCTTTTCCAAAAAATATTCGGCAATTATTAACGGACAACAAGTTTTCTTTTTCATTGAATTACAATCGGGATACATTAGTTGTTTTATATGAGGATATGGTGTTTTTATCATTTGTCAAACCATTTTCATGTGCGGAGTTCAATGAAATTGGTTCTTATGCTGGTTTTATAAAAAACGGAACCATTTGTAATGGCAATTACGCAAGCAAGTTAGAAAACCTTTTTTGTCATAAAATATGGAAATTATATCATCATTCTGTTTCAGATTTGTCTGGTAAGCACATTATAAGTGATGGGAGCCCCGCTTTAATTCATATAGGTATGACATACGATTTTTTTCAAGACTCGTTAATTGTTCACAATATTTGTTCTTTAACTGCGGAATTATACCAACCATATTATACATCCTTAAAAAAGTTGTCTATACATTTTTGTCGCAAATATGGATATGATGGTTTGTTTTTCTCAGCTCCATTTATTACAGAGAAAAAATAAGTATGAGCTAAAACCTACACCTTCGCCATGGAGCTTGAATATGACAGTCGGAAAAATTGCGCAAGCCGGATGAAAAGAGAACAATTCTTTTCCGGGGCACACTTTGCCATCTCCCTTCCAACTGTCAGCTGTAACCTGTCACCTGTCCCCCGGACTTTCACCTTCTCCGCAAAAGAACGCGACGCAGAAACCGACCTATCAGTTACCTCGCTCCGCTCGGTTTCCTCCTTTTCGCTCAGCCAAATCCAAACAAGTTTGGTTTGGCATTCGCTCATGCGTCGGTTTGGCTCACGGTATTACAGCAGTGATTTAAGCATCTGGCTCAGCGTCGATCCGCAGGCCTCGAAATATCCCTCCTTAAGCCCGTATGTTTATTGCGCGAATAACCCGGTGAAGTTGGTGGATCCAGAGGGTATGGAAATTGGAGGACATCCCCAAAGGAAAAAACATAATAATACGCCTCCATTTTTAAAATATATTGGATTCTCTGTAAGACATCCTTCTGCTGCTATCAATATAGGGAAAGTAACACATAATTCCTCTAATATTTCTACAGTTGCAACTAGGTTTGCAACTAGAGGGGAAATTCTTTCGGGTTCTGCAGAAAATCAAGATGACCGGGGAAGCCAAAATGGAGCATTTAGACACACTTTGTGGCAAGCTGCTATCACCTCAATGTATGGAGAAAGTATAGCAGAACAAGCCGGAAATGCTCATGAAAAAAATCCATCAGTGGACTTGTCCCAACGTTATTTTTCGAATTTAGATGAAGCTGATCAAGTCGTTGATTTGTTAAACAATCAAATAGGAAGAAGAATAGGTAAACAAAATATGGGTGCCAATATGAATGAGTTAGCTCAAATCGTTCTTTCGGAATTCGTATCAAATGGTTTATACACTGCCACACAAATGGCTGAAGACAAGTATGTAATAGCGTTAACTAGAATTCCTGAATCAAAGTATATTCAATTAAAAAACATAGTTTGAAAATCTTAATTGCTATGGAAGAACGCCAAAAGAGCAAGAAAATATTAATCAACAGAACAAAGAGAAATAGAAAGATATCAATAAACATAGAATGGAATACAAGTAATAAGTAAATAGGATAGACATTATTATGAAAAAAATCACTGTGACATCATTGGTATGCATTATTACAATGCTGATAGGGTGTTCTCAACCACGAGATATAGATCGTGCTGTCTCTCACGCATATAAACAATGCGTTAGAAGCAACAACTATATAATAGATTTTTCTACATTGTTGCCTTTTGAATGGGACACTATGTGCTATTATTCAGGTGCATATGATTTGGAATACATACTTGAAGATCTACATAAAGACCTGCAAGCAATAACATATTCCGATGTTGGTCCAAAGATCTATTTTCTACATCAAGGTCATATTGTTTATCAAAAGGGATGGTTCCCATATCCGGAACCGGAAAAGAATACCATATACTTTGACACTCCTCTTAAAAAATTTAGAGTTGGCAAAGCTAATGCAAGATTTGCAGTAGCAAAAGTTGGTGATTGTTATAGTTTATCGTTTATACAAGAAGAATAGTGTTTGTTTTCTTTGATATTGGATTGCTTTTCTATTCCTATCCGTAACAAACTCTGAACCATGTATGCCGTATGTTATAGGTTAGTGTCAGTGAAATAGTTCTCTCAAGGTGACAAAATTGTGGTTTTCTTATGCTGTCCCATACCATGACGGGCATTAGTCCATCTATGCCAAAACATCAGTCTATGGCAAAGAGCAGCACCCGCAGGGTAATCATCTACATCAACGGCAAGAAGGCGGAGGTCTTCATTAAGCAGATACGTTCCAAGATGAACAAGTTTGTCAACGAGCAGAACCGCAAGGTCATCAGATAAGACACCTCTTTTCAGCGTGCCGTCGTTTCGCGGCGGAATCATCCCGTTCTTCGTGGCACACGCCTTCTGCGCCGCGATATTGTGTGCACACGCACGTTTCTACAGATATGCAACGCCTACGGCGTTAGGAGTGGGAATAAAGACCCGAGATCAAAAACCTGAGAACAAAGAACAAAAAACCGCAAACCGTAAATCGTAATTATACGTACTTTGTGGAAATCAGAGGGATAGAACGAATGTTAATCCTCCTTCCGCTGGTTGTTCTTGCGGTACTCGTCGGCGTATTGGTAGAACTTCCGGGCCATCTCCATGTTGTGGCGTCGTTCGGCCTCGCGGGCGATGGCAAGGTATGACTCGTACACGCCCTCGCGCGAGAGCAGGATGCCATGATAGTAGTCGTCGTTGCAGTAGCCCGATGGCATGTTGCTGCAGAACTGCTCCAGGGCCAAGAACACCTCCAGCGCGTCGGCTGACTGCCCCGATTGGATGTAGGCGCTGCCGATGCTGTACAACTTGTCGTACAGTTGGAGCGAGAAGTCCGAGACGGCCCGCTCCTGTTCCTCGGTCAGCTCCGATTTCGTGTAGAGCAGGTGTATAAGCTCCACACTCTCCTTGTAATGGCTCTGCCGAAGACGCAGCTGGGCCTTGAGCAGCAGCGCGTCAGGGTTGTATTTGTTGAACTGTAGGGCGCGGTCCAGGTTGTAAAGGGCGGCACCCGTGTCGGAAAAGGCCATCTCCTCCTGCGCCCGCAGGTAGAACAGATGGTCCACCTGCTGCTTCTGCACCGTAAGGATCTCGTTCAGACGGTCCGACTTGTTGGCGATGCGGTTGAACTGCGCGCGCGTCTGGTAATAGTCCGTCTGAAGGCATTTGACCAGATGGGGTAGGGTGGTGGTTCGGAAACGGTCCATCTCCTTCCGGATGTCCTGCAGGAAATAGTAGTGCAGGGTGATGATCTCCGGGTCCTCGGTGTTGAGCTTTTCCAAGCGCGCATTCCATTGCCGGAACTGCGATCCGATGGAGTCGCACGGTATCTGCGCATGCAGCCCCATGAGGCAACAGCATAACCCGATGACGGCGCAGAGTCTCTTCAAGGATGGCTATTTTAAGAAATCACGGATGGCGTTTTCCATTTCCGTCTCGGACGGTGCCCCGACCATCTTGCGAGGCTGGTCGGAGGTGTTGAAGAACATCAGCGTCGGGATGTTCTGGATGCCGAAGGCGGCGCACACGTCCTGGGCGCGGTCCACATTGATCTTGTAGATGATGAGCTGCCCCTTGTATTTTTTCGCCATCTTTTCCATCATGGGCTTGATGCTTATGCAGGGCCGGCACCAGTCGGCGTAAAAGTCCACAATACAGGGCGTTTGGCTCTTGTAGCGGAAGCCCTGCGGATTGTCAATGTCAGTGATGCGCTGTGTGAACTCGCTGGCGGTCAGTGCGATGACGTTGCCGGAAAGGTCCTCTTCCAACGTGGGGGTCTCTTCGGCCTGGTTGTCGGAGATGTAGGGGTTGCCGGATTCCGTCGTGGTTGCCGGGGCGTTCTCGTCGGCATCCTTCTGACGGTTGCCGTTCCATTGGCAGGCTCCAAACAGCAGGAGCGAGGCGGATAGGAGAAGGGTGATTCTATTCATGTGTCTGTTTTTGATTGTATTCAACAATAAGGTTCTTGAAAATGCGGCCGCGCTCCTCGAAGTTCTTGAATTGGTCGTAGCTGGCGGCAGCGGGCGAGAGCAGCACCATGCGGCCCTCCGGCGTGTGCTTGAACGCGAAGGCGACGATCTGGCGGAAATCCTGCTCGTGGATAACGTTCTCCGGCAGCGGATATTGTGCCTGCCACTCGTGCATCATGCGCTCGCCCGCGGGACCGGTGAAGGCGATGTTGGGGACAGGGCTCTCATGCAAGTGCTTATATAATATATTGTATTCGATACCCCGGTCAAAGCCGCCGAGGATGAGCGTGTCCACCTTCTTCAGCGCCTTCAGTGCCGCAATGGTCGCCTCCGGGATCGTGGAGATGCTGTCGTTGTAGAAGTCGATGCCCTGGAACCGCCCCACATATTCGATGCGGTTTGGAAGTCCGCGGAAACTCCGAAGCCCTTTGGCGATGTCGTCGTGCGACACCTTCAGATGCCGGCACACTGCCATGGCCGCCATGATGTTGTAGTAGTTGTGCGTGCCCGGCAGGTTGTAGTAGTCCGTGAGGTCATACTCGTCTTCCACATGGCCGGAGATGGCGAAGTGGATTTTCCGGTCGCGGCAGCAGGCGTAAGGTCCCTCCTGCGGCTCGGTGCCGAAAATCACACGGTCGCGGTTCAGGTGGTACGACTTGATGAGGCCCGGGATGTGCTCGTCGTCGCCGTTATAGACTAAGAACTGCCGTTCGTCCTGGAAACGGGTGATGTTCAGCTTGGCGATCTGGTAGGTGTTGAAGGAATTGAAATGGTCGAGGTGCTCCTGGTAGAGGTTGAGCAGCACGGCGTAGTCGGGCGAGCGGCGCACGAACTCTAATTGGTGTGCCGACAGCTCGGCCACCACGATGGTCTTAGGGGTCATCTGCTCGATGATGTCGAAGAAGGGGGTGCCGATGTTGCCGGCCAGGATGGTGTCGCGGCCTGCCGTCTTCAGGATATGGTAGATGAGCGATGAGGTGGTGCTCTTGCCCTTGGTGCCGGTCACGCCTACCACTTGCTTGTGATATGCTTCCAGGAAAAGATTGGTCTGCGAGGTGATTTTCTCCGTCTCGATCCAGTAGTTGACGTGGTTGAAACTGATGCCCGGAGTCTTGAAAATCAGGTCGTATTCGTTCAGGCCTTGGTCGTATCCGGCCCCTTTGACGACCGTCAGGTGCGGGTCGTCGATGTCATCGGTCTTCAGGGCTTCGCTGCGGTCAGCCACCGTGAGCGGCATGTCCGGGAAATGGCGGCGGATGAAGCGGTAGGTGGAAACACCCTCCCGCCCGAAGCCGAGGATGACGATTTTCTTGCCTCGGATCTGATCCAGTATGTAGTCAGGGTTCATAAGTGTGAAAGTGTATTGTATGCTACAAAAAAAACAAGATGCAAAAATACACAAATTATCGTTTCCGAGCACGTGGAAAATGATTGATGCGCCCTTGAGACAGGCGCATCCGGAACAAAACAAATGTAAAATAAATCTATAATGAAATGATATGGAAAATGTGAGCGGAAAACGGGGCTCGAACCCGCCACCTACAGCTTGGAAGGCTGTCGCTCTACCAAATGAGCTACTTCCGCGGGTGAAAAAAGTGGGAGAGGAAGGATTCGAACCTCCGAAGGCTTAGCCAGCAGATTTACAGTCTGTCCCATTTGACCGCTCTGGAACTCTCCCATCATGTTTCTCTAGTGCCGTAAAGAGCCGATAGAGGGACTTGAACCCACGACCGGCTGATTACAAATCAGCTGCTCTACCAACTGAGCTATATCGGCACTAACGATTTTTTCTTTCAAAGAACTCCTCTTTGTTTTGAGGCCGCAAAAATAGTCTTTTTTTTATATCACGCACCTATTGTAACCTATTTTTTCTTTATTTTTGTTATAATAAATTGAATGTCAGTAAAATAATTTTATCGTGTAATGATGATCCATGTGTTTTTCAGGGCGAGAATGACTGTTTGTCGTTGCTGTTTTCTTTCTGTTTTGGGAGAAAATCGGTACTGGATGTAAAAATATGCGAATTCTGAGCATAAGGTGTCAACCGTCTAATCTGATTGGAAAAAAATCAGGGAATCGCTGTATTTATATTTTTTGTATTTTTGCCGCCGATTTTAAAAACTCATTCTTATGACAGAAGTAGAAATTTTAGAAAAAGTACAATCCATAATTGCAGAAAAACTCAGCGTAGATGCTGCCGACGTGATGCCGGAGAAGAGTTTCACCAACGATCTCGGTGCCGATTCTTTGGACACTGTTGAGTTGATTATGGAATTTGAGAACGTATTTGGCGTTTCCATTCCCGATGAGGATGCTGAGAAGATCCAAACGGTGGGTGACGCTGTTGCCTATATCCAAGGCCATATCAAATAATAGCGAAACACTCTCTACTACCGTTTCATTTGTTTGATGGAGCTCAAACGAGTTGTCGTTACAGGTTTGGGTGCTTTAACGCCGATTGGTCTCGGCGTGGAGTCGTATTGGCATGCCCTGTTGCAGGGTGTGTCGGGTGCGGGTCCTATCACCCATTTTGATCCTGAGAAGTTCAAAACCCGCTTTGCTTGCGAGCTGAAGGGTTTTGATGTGGATAACTATATGCCGCGCAAGGAGGCCCAGCGCATGGACCCCTGCGCGCAATACGCCCTTGCGTCCACCATGGAGGCACTGGCGGATTCCGGCTTGGATGTGGAGCATATAGACAAAGACCGCGTGGGGGTCATCATCGGCACCGGCGTGGGCGGCTTCACCGCCATGATGGAGACGGCCAACGTCTTTGTGGAGAACGGACGCACCCCGAGGTTCAGCCCCTATTTGCTTTTGAAAGTGCTTGCCGACATGGTTTCCGGATACATATCGCTGCGATATGGATTCCGGGGACCTAATTATGTGACCTCGGCGGCGTGTGCCTCGGCGGGCAATGCCATCGGCGATGCCATGAATCTCATACGCCTTGGCAAGGCCGACGTGATTGTGTCGGGCGGCACGGAGGCGGCCATCGTGGAGGCGGCCGTCGGCGGCTTCGACGCCATGCGCGCCCTCTCCGTGCGCAACGACGACCCGCAGCACGCCTCCCGCCCCTTCGACAAGGACCGTGACGGCTTTGTGATGGGGGAGGGCTCGGGCATTCTGATCCTCGAGGAAATGGAACACGCTTTGGCACGTGGGGCCAGAATCTATGCCGAACTTGCCGGCGTGGGCATGTCGGCCGACGCTTCCAATGCCACCGCTCCCGACCCGAACGGCGGCGGGGCCGTGCACTCCATGCACAACGCCCTTGACGATGCCGGCCTGTCGCCACTCGACGTGGACTATATCAATATGCATGGCACCTCCACCCAACTCGGCGATGTGGCCGAGTGCCGTGCCATCCAGACACTCTTTGGCGATCATGCTTTGGATATGGTGATGAACTCCACCAAATCCATGATCGGGCACCTGCTCGGCGCCGGACCGGCGGTGGAAAGCATCGCCATCCTGATGTCGATGCGCGACAACATCGTCCATCCCACCATCAACCTGCAACATCTGGATCCCGCCCTGCCGCAAAATTGGAACTATGCCGCCAACACGACGGTGCAGAAAGTGGTTGATGTGGCCATCTCCAACTCCTTCGGCTTCGGCGGCCATAATGTCACCCTGTTGTACAAGCGCTTCCAACCGTGATGAACAGGACTGACAAGGAGATACGATGCTATTTTAAGAATATTTTTGGCTTCCATATCCGCCATCTGGATCCTTATCGCATTGCTCTGACCCACAAGTCGGCATCGATGCGCGATTCGGTGTGCGGGCGACTCAACAACGAGCGTCTCGAATACCTCGGCGACGCCATTCTGGGCTCCGTGGTGGCCGACTTCCTCTATCACAAATACCCGTTGGAGGCGGAGGGTGTGCTCACCCGTATGCGCTCCAAACTTGTCAACCGGGCACGGCTGAACACGCTGTCGCGGAAGCTGGGCCTTCATGAACTTCTTGAATCCCAGGGCTGCGACAAATCCCTCTCCGCCGACGGCAATGCCTTTGAGGCCGTGGTGGGGGCCATCTACTTGGACCAGGGTTATCGCAAGACATATAGAATTGTCATTAACAACATCATTTGCACCCATCTTGACATAGACCAGATTTTCGGGGAGGATGATGATTACAAGAGCCGTATCCTGATCTGGGCGCAGCATAACCATCATAAGATTCAGTTTGAAAGTTCCACAACGGACAATGACCGCAATGCGCCTTATAAGGTTGTGTTGAAGATAGATGGACAGGTGAGTGCCGAGGGGTTGGGCCGTTCGGTGAAGATGGCCGAGCAGGCCGCATCGGAAAAGGCATTGGCACAAGTGGTATGATTGTCTTTTTTTTCCTGTCTTTTGCTGTTTTGTATGTGAGGGATTGTTTTTTTTTTATTTTTGCAGCTTCAAAAAAAATCAGATTGTACCAATTAATTGTAGCAATATGAAAAAATCTTTACTGTTTTTATTGATTGCGTTTGCGGGGATGATGCTTTCCGCTCAAGTGACCGACACTGTTGTGTCGAAGGTTCCATCAAACAAAAATGTCATTCTGGAGGAATATACAGGTGTTGGCTGCGGCTATTGTCCGATTGCCCATCAGCTTGGTAACCAGCTGATGGCGGCACACCCGAATCGTTTCTTTGCGATTAATATCCATACAGGTGGTTATGCCACCCAGTTCCAGACCTCGTTCGGGGCTGCGCTGGCCAATCAGACGGGTCTTGACGGCTATCCTGCGGGCACGCTGAACAGACATGTCTTCTCCGGTAGCACTACGGATGACTCATACACCTCATGGACCGCCCATACCAATCTTTTGTTGGCGCAGCCGTCACCCGTCAATATGGCCGCGTTTGGTACGCTGGACTACGCAGCACGTAAACTGACGCTTACTGTGCAATTGTATTATACGGCCAACTCCGCTGTGAGTACGAATATGTTGAATGTGGCCATTATACAAGACAATGTGCTGGGGCCCCAGACTGACTACGGCAACTACAATCCTGACCAGTGGGTGGGAAGCCAATACAACCACATGCACATGCTCCGTCATTTGATAACTGGACAGTGGGGAGCCACCATTGAAAGCACTACGGCTGGAACGTTTGTGGAGAAGACATATACCTATAACATACCAGCACAGTTCGGTATCAACGGACAGAAAGTGGACGCCATTTTGGACGATCTCTCCTTTATATGTTTTGTGGCTGAGGGACATCAGGAGATTCTGACGGGTGTGGAGGCTGAAATCACAAGAGTGAACCAGCCTGCAAACAACGCTCGCCTTATTTCTGTCACCGACAACAAGAAAGGCGGATGTAATGACCTGGCTTCTGCAGATCTTGCCGTCAAGAACAACGGATCTGCCCCGGTGAAAACCCTTTCGGTGAAATACAAGGTCGGAGGCGGTGCTTATGAGACTTTCACTTGGGAAGGCAATATCGAGCCGGGTGAGACCGGTACCGTGACGATGCCGGGTTTCCCTGTCACAGTGAATACTGCCCAAACCGTGTATGCCTTCCTTACCACTGTCAATGGGGAAGATGTGGTTTCTCAAGAGGTTAGTGGCAAGGTGACCAAGTACTATTTTAAGACCTGGGGCCCGATGATGTTCAAGCTCACGACCGACCGTTATGCCTCTCAGACCTCGTTCAAGATTTTCGACTCCGACGGGAATGTGGTCCTCGAGGATGGCGGATTCCAGAATCTTTCGTCCAATGGCACCACCGTACACGAATACCCGTTCCAGCCTGCAGAGGCCGGATGTTATTTCTTGGAGGTTTACGACACAGGAGGTGATGGTATCAATGCCGGCTATGGCTCCGGCAGTTTCAAACTCTATCGTCAAGACGGAATCACACTCTGGTTCAGTAATAATGGCAAATTTGGCTCCATGGCCCGTTATGCCATCAATGCGATGAATCCCACGGACGTGGAGAATCATAGCCAAGAGATGAATGTGTACCCATCGCCGGTTTCATCCACTCTTTATGTGGAGTCCAGCCAGCCTGTGCTTCGTGCCGATATCTATAATCTTCAGGGACAGCTGGTGCGCACCGTGAAAGGCGACGTCCATAGCGTGTCCGTGTCCGACCTTTCCGCCGGTATCTACACCCTGAAACTTGCGACGGAACAGGGCGTGACGGTCAAGAAAATTGTCAAACAATAATCACGTATAGAATCATTTAAGAAGGCTATCCCAATTCGGACAGCCTTCTTTGTTTATATAATCTCGTTTGTTGAATATGGACAAGAAAGTTCTTCGGGTTGGAGATTATCTCTGGCAGGTTGTTTTGAACCCTAACGCGCATGACGGGCATTGCTATGACGACTGGCCTGCCATCAGTGCCGCTCTGGATGCTGTCGGCATCCGGCATGAACTCCATACGGCGGATGTTTGTGGCAGCGGCATTGGGATGGCACGGCGTATTTGCGAGCAAGGGGGACGGCATATCATGGTCATCGGCGGCGATGGCACCATCAACGAGGTGGTGAACGGCATCTTCCTCTCAGGTGTGGATACAAAAGAGGTCTTCCTCGCGGTGTTGCCGCTTGGTCGGGGCAACGATTGGGCCCGCGCACACAAGTTTCCCACAGATCTTGAACATGTGATGGAGGTCTTCCGCCGCGGGCAGTTCCTTTGCCACGACATAGGGCGGGTTACCTCCGTTCGGGAGAATGAAGAGCCCTTCCACCGCTATTTCATCAATATCGCCGGCTTCGGCTTCGATGCGGAGGTGATTTACGATGTGACCTACAACAAACCCCATTTTGCCGGTATCTCCGTTTATATGCTGAGTCTGGCCCGTATGCTTTTCCGCTACAAGAGCCAGCCTCTGCGCGTGCAGTCGCCGGACTTTTCCTTTGATGGGAAAACTTTCCTGATGGTGGCGGCCATCGGCAAATACAACGGCGGCGGCATGTGCCAGGCTCCTGAATCCATCGCCGATGACGGACTTTTTGATGTTGTGATAATTCCAAAAGTCAGCAACCTGAAAGTGATTGCCAACGTCAAGAACCTGTCTGATGGCTCGCATATACATAAGATAAAAGGTATTCAGAGTTTCCGAACGGCCTCGCTGTCCATTTCATCAAATCAAATCTTGCGTGGCGAAGTGGAGGGCGAATTGCTCCCGCTGGGCAAATATGAGATTGACATGCTGCCCAACTCCCTGAATGTGCTGACGAATCTTCCCTGACCGTTGTCAGGTGCGGATTGTAAAACCTACCCTTTGATTTGGATGGTGAAGCCCTCGTCGATCAGCGGCTCCACAAGGGCGCGCATCTCTTCCGCGGTGAATTTCTGCAACTGTTCCGCTGGCGTGGGGCGGTCGATGGTATAGACCATGACCTCACGCGGCTTCAGCGTGCGCACGATGTCCATCCAGCCGTTTAACACATCCGGGGAAGAAGAATCGAAGTCGTTGCTTTTCAAGAACATCGTCTGCAGGACAAAGTTGCCCTCGAAGCCTTTGAGTGCCTCTACCACGGAAGCCACGTCGTACCCGGGGGCTGGATGGTTGATCCGTTCGGCCAGCTCGTTGGTCGGGGCGTCGATTTTCATGATGGGGTTGTCCACGCGCTTGAGGGCGGCCAGAATTTCTGGCCGGTGCACGCGCGTGGCGTTCGACAGGACGGACACCTTGGCGTTAGGGTAGTACTGGTCGCGCAGGCGCAGCGTGTCGTCGATGATTTGCGGGAATTCGGGGTTCAAGGTCGGCTCCCCATCGCCGGAGAAGGTGATGGAATCCACGGGTATGTCCTTGTACGACAACTGCTTCAACATGGCTTCCAAGTCATGGCGAACTTTTTCAGCGGTGGGCAGTACGGTGTCGTCGCGGCCATCCTTGTTCCAGCCGCATTCGCAGTAGATGCCGTCGAAGGTGCAGATTTTGCCGGTTGCCGGCAGCAGGTGGCTACCTAATGAGCTGCCTAAACGGCGGCTGTGTATGGGTCCGAGGAC
>JAEEGI010010377.1_pt1 | contig 20240 bp, 14 predicted proteins | sample 8958751 | NCBI WGS metagenome assembly JAEEGI01 (sample SAMN16246545, study PRJNA631951) | gut metagenome | biome: gut microbiome; feature: rumen; material: KS-attached | host: Bos | place: Iran: Karaj | collected 2018-10 | reverse complement strand
CAATCCCCATTCAATTTTTTATTAAATATTTTTATTCCTAATATTTGATATAAAAGATGAACAAAAAACATAAATTTTTTTTATTCATTTATGAAACAATTCAATTAAAAATATATAACCGAAGTTTTCAATGTTTTAGAAACTATTGAAACCTTTCTCTGAAACGTTAACTACATTTTTTAATTTATAAAAATAAAAATCAATTTCTTAATTTAAAAATGAAATCAATTATAATTATTTGTTTATGTTTTACATCGGTATATTTAAATGAAATAAAATTTTCAATGGGTGCATCCACCTATTCATCAGGGATAGCTATAGGCGATGAAATACCAATCACAGCAAAAGCACAAACCGAAACAGGTGGGAAAGTTACATTAGGAGAAGGGGCATTAATATTAAAAGAAGGAAGCGAAACAGCAGCAAGTTTAACATGTCAAGCTAAGAAAATAGGAAATACTGATACAACTTTAACTTGTACAACAGACACTGCTCTTCCAGCAACTGCAGGAAAAGAATATACTTTGGCTTTGGGTACAGATCTTAACACTAAGATTACCAAAGAAGATGAAACCGATGATTTGACTTATGCATTAGGTACTAATGTTGCATTTGCATATAGTGCATCTGCACCTCCAGTTGGGGACAATACTATAACATTTAATTTAGCATCTCCAACATATAGTGCTGAAATTGCAACAACAGGAACAATTAAAATTAAAGCAACTTCAACTACAAATACAATAGGTACTGTTGCTGTAACTGGTGAACTTACTTTAACAAAAACAGGAGGAACTGCAATTACTCTTACTTGTACTGGAGTTCAAATAAAAACAACAGGAAGTGAATTAAGTTGTAATCCTTCTTCTAAAATTGAGGCTGCTGCAGGTAATGTTTATACTTTAGGTATTATCACTAATGATGCCACAAAATTCACTCATGCTGATGATGCTAATTTAGTTTTTGCTTTAGGTACTAGTAAAACTTTGACTTATTCTACTGAAAATCCCAATCCTTCTTCTGAAAATCCCAATTCTGGTTCTTCTTCTGCTTTTTCACTTAAGTTTAGTATGATTTCATTATTGTTATTCTTTTTATTTTAAATTTTCTGTATAAATTTAATCTTTTTTCAAAAACATTTATTTTGTAAATCAATATTTTCACATTATGTATATCAAAATTATAATAAATTAAAAATATAAATTGATTATTTTGGAATTTCATAAAAGAAATATAAGAAAATTTAAGTTAATTATTTTCAGAAAATTTTATAGTGATTTTACCTAAAATTTTATTGTAAAGCAAATTTTAAAATTATAAACTAAAAAGTAATGAATTATCAATAATCTGTTCTATTATTCCAATATTTATATAAGTTTTTTATGTATAAAGTTAAGAAGTAAAGATTAATTATGTATAAATTGAAAATATTTACCAAAAAAAAGAAAAATCAAAAAGAAAAAATAATTGTCAATTTGAAAAATTTAGTTTTGGAGAATATTCTATGTTCTATAAGAAATTATTCAACAAAAAAAATTATTTATGAATATGTTGTTAATACTACATATGAATAATGTTTTACTTTATTGAAAAATAATTAAAATAAAATATAAAGATGAAAAAGTCTGAAAACTATAGAATCCACGATTAAAATTGAGTCATATATTTTATCAATTCTCTTATTTACTATTTTTGAAGAAATTTAATTTTTAAATTAAATTTTTTTTATCTTCGATCCTTTTTAAATTTAAATTTATTAATAAAAATAATTTAAAAACTTTTATGTATAAAAATTCTCTTATTTATTTATTATGAATTCTTTTAAAATTTTAGATAATTTTTATATTTAATCAAAATTTGAAACGATTTAGTAAATACAATTTTATAATTAAACTAATTTAATATATTAATTAAATATTCACATTTCTTTAAAACCCAAACAACATTTTTAAATTTGAATATTTCTGAATAAAGAAATCAAAATTTATAATTGAAAAGCATATGGAAATTTTTCTTTGAAAAAAATCTTTTTTTTAATTATAAAATATGAGATTAAAATATAAATTAAAATACAAATAATGTCAATAGAAAAACATTTTTCAAATAATTCATTTTCTAAAGCGAGAAAAAAGGATAATAATATAGAAATAGATAAAACAGATATATTTAATATAATATTAAATTATTCAAAAGAAGAAAAGAAAATTAGATGTAAACCAAATGCATTATATAAAGATATTAGAATTAATGGTGTGAATATTATAAGAAATTTTTGTAATACATTTCAATTAGACCAAAAAATTTATTATTCAAGTATTTATTTAATGGATGATCTTTTTATAAATAAAAAATTTACTCAAGATATTTCAAAAACTTCATATCATTGTGTATTAATTTGCTTAAAATTTTTTGAAAATGGAAACTTTTCAACTAATATAATAAACTCTTTAAATAATGAAAATTTTGATTCTAATTTAGAAATTGAAATTTTAAAAAGTATAAATTATAATTTATATTTTTTTACTGCTTATGATATTCTCAATTTTCTTTTAGATAATGAAATATTATTTAGTTATGAAAAAGAATTTCTTAGAATTCATAATATAGAAACTTCTAATGTTTATTTTAATTGTTTTATTCAATTATATAAATTAGTTGATAAAAAATTTTATATAAGATTTACTTCAATTGAATTAGCTTTTTCAATAATTGCTTTTATAAGAAAATCTTTTGGTTTAGAAGATTTACATATTTTATTTGGACAAATATATTCTTTTAAATATGAAAATTATTCTAAATGCTTTGAATTTTTATTAACTAAGTTAAAAGTCAAAAGTCTAAATGAAATTTTCAAATTTTAAAAGCAAACAAATGATTTTTTTTCAATACGAATAATATTAAGTATATCGTTTAATTATTCTTTTTTCTCAAATATTTGAATAATTTAAAGTTGGAGAAATAAGAAATATTTAAAATATAATATGTCTAAAATATTTATTTATAAATATTATATAAAACAGTTGTTAATTGAATATAAAAAATTGTTAAAAGTTGAGTAAAAAAGTTTATGAATTATTTTAATTGGTTTTGTATCGTTTTTTATAATAATTAAAATAAATAAAAATATAGATTAAATTTTACATTGTTAATAAATTCTCCAAAATTGTAATTAAAAAATATTGCAATATTTTTATATTTTTTATTTTTTTTGTTTATAAAATTTATTTTTTTAAAATAAATGAAAAACTTCGAAAATTTCTGTAAATATTTTGTTAAATTTGAACTAAAGAAAACAATATTAAAAGAATTTTAACATATTTTGATAAATTAAAGGATTTAAGTGAAGAAGTTTTTATTAATCAATAATAGTTTTCCAGATAAAATTCAATGGTTTAATAACTCTTAAAATTAAGAATTATTAATTATAATTCAATTGTTTCAGTTAACATTTTCAAAAATCAATAACAAAAAAATATAATAAAGAAATCAATTTTATACCATAAAGAAGAAAATAATAATAACAAGATATTTAAAGCCCAAATTTAAATATTAAGAATTAGTTATTGAAAATAATAACATTATTGAAGAAAAAAACTTAAAAAAAAAAATTATTAAATAAGAAATTGGAGATAATCCAATTTCCAAATAAAAAAATAGGAATAGTTAAAAAATTAAACAAATTGTTTCTAAACATTAATTTAAAAATAATGAATTCTAAAATAAATAAATTTAAATCATATATTAATAAATATATTTTATAAAAAAAATATGTTGTATTTTATATCACTGATACAATAATTACAAAACTCTTGATAATAATAAAATCAGAAACAAAGAAAACATAAAAACAAAGTTTTGTGAAAAAATAAAAAATATTTTATTTAAATAAAGGGAAAATAATATGAAAAATTTGTTTGTACAATTTATTGATTTATCTATTATTATAATTTTTTTTTTTAAATTATTTTTTATTTTTAAATGTCTTTAAAAGAAGATAAAAAATCAAATGTTCAAAATAATAATAATATAATTGCAAAACTTTCTATATTGAAAAATGCTTTATTGGAAGAAAGAAAAAAATCAGAAAATTTTCAACAAGAGATAAAAAGACTTAAAGAAGAAATTATATCAATTCAAGAGAAAAATAATATCTTAAAAGATGAAAGTATAATGAAACAAGAACAAATTGAAAAATTAAAAGAAGAATTATCAAAATTTAAAAATAACAAAACACCAAAAAAAATAAAAAATTTTTTTAACAATTTGTTTGATGAAAAAGAAGGGGAAAAACAAGATGAAGAAGCATTTGAAGCTTTAAATCTTTTAAAAAAAGAAAATGAAAATTTAAAAGAACAAATTACTTTAATCAAAAATGAAAAACTATTTATCAATGGAAAATTAAATGAATCAATAAAAGATTTTAATGAATTAAAAGAAAAATATGAAAAAAAAATAAAAGAAATAGAAATGAAACAAAGTGAAAATATTTTGAAATATGAAAATGAAATTCAAAACAAAGATAAAAAGTATAAAAAAGAAATAGAAGAAAAAAATAAATTTATAAATGATAAATTAGAAAATAGAAAATATTTAACTGAATATATAAAAACTTTTGATACTCAAAAATTAGATTATGAAAATAAAATAAGTAAAATAAATGAAGAATTAAAAATATATAAAATTAATTTAGAACAAAAAGAAGAAGAAAATAAACTTTTAATTTTAGATCAACAAAATTTACTTAAACAAGTAGATGAATATCAAAACTCAATTCAAGATTTAAATTGTGTAATTTTACAATATAAAGAAGCAATTTCTGAATTAACTCCAATTACAATTGAACATCTTTTTTCAGGTTTTTTAATTCCAACTTATAATGATGAACAAAAACAAAATGTTCAGATTAGTTTTACTAAAAGAAAAAATAAATTTTATTTTAAACTTGAAAATGAAAAAGAATTAGTTTTAAGCAATAAAGAAGTTATTGATATTATTCAAGATTCTAAAAGGAAAAATAGAGTAAAAATTATATTAAAAATCAATAAAGAAAAAAAAATGTTTGTTTGTGATTTCACTCAAAAAGAAATTGAACCTTTGTTTAAATTTTTTAATGAATTTAAAAAAAAAACAAATTTAATTGAAAATGCTTTAATAGGAATGAATGTTGATTATTTTTATTAAAAACAATAGTATGTTTCTAAGATATAATAAAATAAAAATAAAATAAAATAAATATTATATATAGATTATAATTTAATAATTAATATATAATAGTGTCTTAAACTTTTTTCATATTCTATTTATTTATAATTTAATTTATTTCTTTTTTTGATGTGATAAAATTAAAAAAAACAAAAATATAAATATAAATAAAATAGGATTAATTAATAAATTGACTATTAAAAATTATATAATTAATTGAAAAAAATTCCTTTAATTTTATTTATCGAAATTAAAATTTGTTGAATTTCCAAAAAAATCATTATTTCCTTGATTATTGAAATTTTGATTATTAATTTCATCAAATCCAAAACCAAATTGAAAATCAGAATCTTTAAAGTTATTATTATTTGGGTCTCCAAAAATATTATTATTATTATTATCAGGAATATCAAAATTAAAATTATTAAAATTACTATTTTTAATTTCATTATCACCAACAACAGAATTTAAACTTGGATATTGAATACTATTTTCTAAATCAATTGGAACAGGATCTCCAGGATTAAAATCATAATTATTTTTATCATTATTAAAATTATTTGAATTATCAATTCCTTGTAAACCATTTATAACATTTTGATTAATTGAGCTTTCTCTATTTCCAAACATAAAATTACCACTTTTAAAGTCAAATCTCTTTGAATGTGTATTATCTTGTTTATTTATTTTCATTTTTAATTTTTTTTTATTTTCTGCTAAAATTGGTAATGGAGTTCTATAATTTTCAGCTAAATAATTGATTGGCATTTCTTGATTCCAAATTTTAATTTCTGTTAACTCACCATCTAAATTTCCATTACCAAAAATAATATCTGAATTAATATTTGTTGAATCTAAATTTATTTGAAATTGTATTATTAATTCACAATTCAATAAAATGTTAACAAAACCTGATTTTTTTTTATATAATATTGAAACATGCATAAATTGATTTACTGTTAAATTATATTCTTTTATTTTTTCACCTTGAAGTAAATTATTTTGATATTTTATTTTAAATTCTCCGTTTTCAATTTCTACACTAAAAGTATCTTTTTGAATAATAGTTACATTTAAACTGTTTAATTTTATCCACATTTCAATAGTAAATTTTTTATTCATATGATTTAAAGAAGGTGAATTTTTAACAATCATTTTAACTTGAGAATATTTATTAAATTTTATTGAATGAGCTCCTGGAGATTTTCTTCCCCATTTATCTTCATATTCTAAAGGCTCAAATTCATCTAAAACATTACTCCATAATTGATTTTCAAAAGAATTAAAATTATCTTGATTAAAATTATTAATATTTAAATTAGAATTCAAATCATTATTACTATTAAGATTATTTTCAACAAAAATTAATTTTCCTTCATTGTTATTTTCAGTTATATCTTCAACTAAATTGCCACTTCCTTTATCACAATGATAATATAAACTTAAAAATAAATTTTCTGAAATTTCTTCTATATTAATATTGGGATCAATATCATTATCATTATCATCATTTTGATTATTTATATCATTTTCATTGTTATTGAAATTACTTGCACTTTGAACTTGATTCAATCCAACATGAAAATCTTGGAAGTTTGGTTTTGGTTTTTGATTATTATTTCCAAAAATCGTATTATTCATTCCATAAAATTGTTCAATTTTTTGTAAAATCAAAGAACAAATTTCATTTTGTTCAAATTTATCCGCTGAAATATTATATGAATCAGCATATAAGGTATAAGAACTTTCTCCATAATTTAATATTTTTTTTTGAATATTTGTTATATATGATGTCTTTTTTATTATTTTATTTTCAATATTTTTTATTGATAATACATTTAATTTATCTTGATTTGCTCCAAAAATAAAATTTTCTCCTGGATATTTATCCAAAATTTTATTATAATGATTCATATTATAAGGATTTAATTCATCATTTTTAAATTTTAAACAAAAAGCATTATTAATTAATAAATTATCAGTGAAACTTAAACAATTTTTTGCTTGAAACATAACTCTTAATCTTTCAAATTCTTCTCTTGATGTTGATATAAGAAGTAAATTTAAAATTTTAGGGTAATCACCTAATAATTCCAAAATTTTAATTGCTTTATCAAATTGACCATATTTTATTAAAGTTCTTGTTTCTCTTGTTAATATATTTTTAATATATTCATATCCTTGATCATATTTCATTTTCCAAATTATTTCATCTAAATGCATTTCATTTTTTAAATCTTTATTAATTAATATATTTTCCAAAACTTTATCAAATTTTAGCATATCATTTAATATGTTAACTTTTTTATCAATATTTTGGAAAGAATTTTTAGTATCAGAAATAAATAACCAAGCGACTTCTTTTAAATTCATTTTTACAAATTTATCAATTAAAAATTCTGAAATTTGATTAGTAAACATATTAACAACACATTCTCTTACTAAATTAAAATCTATAGACTTAGAATCTAAATAACCAATTAAAATAGGTTCTAATGGATTTATCATGGGAGTGGAAATTATTGCACTTTCAATATTGTCTTTATTATTTTGAGAAGTTAATATAAATCTATCACTTAAAACTCCTGAAATAAAAGTTGTTGGTCTATTATTTGTAAATATTTTTTGATTAATATTATCATCCCAATAATAATATATAATATTATTTCCTTTACTATATATTAAAGTTTTTCCAATGAAAAAAAGAGATGATATTAAATTAGGATTATCATTTAATGATGTTTTATATGTTGAAATAACTTTCATTTTATCATTTAATATTACTATTTTTTCTATCATAGAAATTATACAATAAATTTGTTTATCATATTCATGGAAAATAACATCAATTTCTCTTTCATTATAATCTAATTTAAACATATTCGTTTGAATTAATTTAAAAGATAATTTACTTTGAATATCTTCATTATTATTATCATATGGATTTCCTTCATCTAATTTATAAGGATTTTCTTTTAACTCTTTTTCTTCTTGTTGAATAAAAGGAATGTAATTTTCACTAAATCTTAATTCATCTAACATATTTCTATATAATATACAATAACCATTATTAAATGGAGTATTATATATTCTTTTCACAGTTGATTCAATTGGTTTTTGTTCTGAACTTCTTGAAGAAATTGAATAAATTATTCCTGTTTGTTTGTCTTTATTTAACATATAAATTAAATCATTTTGATTATTATTTTTTCTATTTCCTAAAAAAACAAAATCAATTACATTTTCTATTTTATTTGTTTTTTTTATTCCATTTGATAGTATATCATATTCAATCATTAAACAAGAAATTTTGTTTAATTCATTTTCTATTAATATTATGAAAAAGAAGGAAGTTTTTTTATCTTTATAATCAAATTTTAATGGATATACATTTTTTAAATTAAATTCTTTTGTATAATTGATTAGTCTTTTACTCGTTCCTGTAATAATTTCATATAAATAAATGAAAAAATTATCAACATAAAAAATTAAACTTTCAAAATTTTTTTGTTTATTTGAAGGAATATAATCTTCATAAAGTCTAGGTGATAATTGAGATGAAATTGGGAAATTTATTTTTGGATAAAGATTATCATAAAAGAAAAATAATTTCGCATCAAAACTAGGAAATAATAAATAATTATCTGATTTATTATTATCTTTTTTAATTTTTTCTAATTTTAAATTCGGCCAAGAAATACTTATAATATTTGTATGATAAGAAATTTGAATAAAATTACTTGTTGAAATAACATAATTATCAAGAGAATAAATGATTGAATTAAATAAACCAATATTTTCATAAAATTTTTCTAAAACTAATTGTTTCTTTAAAACAACATTTAATACACTGCTACTTAAATTAGCATTTAAATAATTATTAAATTGACTGTTATTTATATTCTCTTCCTTATTAATAATAGCAAAAATAAAAAAACTTCCTTCTTTTGTTAAACAAATAAATCTTTGTAAATTTTGAAATTGTTTTGTTTTCAAAAATTTTAAAGATAAAATACCAGAAAAAGAAACATGTCTTTGAGTAAATAAAATTTTTTTTTCTTTAATAGCTAATAAAGCATCCCATAAATAAATTTTTCCATTTTCATTTCCACTAATTAAATAATCACCAGATAAATTCACATCAATACTCATAACTTTTCCAATTTTATTTTCTTTAATCATTTTAATTTGATTTTTAATATCACCATTATAATTAATATCACAAATACAATTTTTAACTTCCTTAATTTTATTAGTATCATTATAATCAAATATATGAACAATACCATCTGAACAAGCAATAAAAATAAATTTTTCAATTGGATGAGGAACAACATCATAAGCAACTTCTCCTTCAGGTAAAATTAATTTATTATATATAATTCCATTTTTACTATTTGCCGATTGAATATTATCATAATTTATATGATAAACATTATGCATTCCATCAGCGGAAAAAAATAAACTTTTTTGCATTGGTGAACCTATAATATTTCTTATTACATAAGTTCTTTTTCCATGACATTGAAAATGATATAATAATTGAGATGTATTATAATCATATATACTTATATAACCAAAAGGATAAATTACAAATAATTTTGAGGTTAATTCCCAAAAATATAAAAAATATCCTTCATAAGTATTATTTGGGATTTTTCTTTGAGTTGTATTTATTATATTACATTCATGCTTTTTTAATAATTTAAATCTACGATATATTATATTTTTTGATAAGTCTTCTTAAGTTAATGTTAATATATTTTCATTTCCTATATTGATTTTTGATAATTTAGATAATCTTTCATTAAATAAAAGAAATACACTATCTCTTATTGGGTTAAAACATATAGCTATTATTCTTCTTTCTAATAAATATGTCGAATCCATTTATATTTTTTAAAATAATCTATTATTTTTTTTATTGTTTTCAAATAATGATGGGGAATTATTTGTTCTTTCTTATTATTGTTTTAATTAATGGATTTTTGTATAATTTAATTAATAATAAAGAGAAAATCCCAATTTATATGGATGAAGAATTTCATTTAAACCAAACTTTAAATTATTATTTTGATAATTATCACAAATGGAATTCTAAATTGACAACTTTCCCTGGTACATTTTTTACAGCTGCTGCTTTTTTAAAATTTGTTTATTTTTTTAAAAAAAATTATGAAGAATATGATTATATTAAATATTCTCGATTGTTTAATATTTTAATATCAAGTTTATCAATTTTACTTTTAGGATTGTATAAATCTAATTCAAAAAAATTTTTAATTAGTATTAGTTTATTACCAATTAATTTTTTTTATAATTTTCTATTTTATACTGACTCTTTTTCTTCCTTATCTTTAATTTATTTCTTTTATGTCATATTAAATAAGAGTAATAATCTTTTAGTATTGTGTACAATATTTATTACAATTTTAGCAAGACAAAATAATATTATATGGGTTAATTTAATTCCTCTTTCTGAATTAATAGATAATTTACTTGACAAAAATATTGATTTAAAGAAAATTATAGCTCTTCCTTTTCAATTGATTAATAAATATTATCCAATAGTAATTGCAGATATATTATTTATTTGTTTTTTAATATTAAATAATTTTTCTGTTGTCTTAGGAGACAAATCTCATCATAGTATATGTTGTCATTTAGCACATATTAATCATTTTTTATTTTTTACTTTATTATTTTATCCTTCACTTAATTTAAAACTTTTTAAATTTCATAAAATAATAAAATCTGGAAAACAATTATTTAAAGTTTTATTTTGTTTTATTATATTATGTACAATTTTATTTATATTTAATAAATTTTCTATTATACATGATTTTCTTTTAAGTGATAATAGACATTTTACTTTTTATTATTTTAGGAAAATTTATTTTAATTTAAAATTAAGATATGCTTTAATTATTTATACAAGTTTAATATATTCTATTTTTATTATTGAAAATATAGAATTTTTATTGAATGGAAAAATAATAGCTTATTTAATTTGCCTTTTTATGACTTTAGTTCCGACTCCATTAGTTGAAATGAGGTATTATATTCCTTGTTTTATTATATTTTTAATTATAATTAATTCACAAATTAATTTAATGAATGATAAAGAAAAAATAGAAAATCTTTCAAATTCATTTTTAAATTGGTTAAATATTTTAGAATATATATTTATAAATTGTGGTATTATTTTCATTTTCATATATAAACCATTTAAAAATGAATATTTTAATGGAGAACAAAGTCGATTTATGTTTTAAAATTTAAAATTTAATTATTTAAATCAAATTCAATAATAAAACTATTTATTAACAATTAATTATTCAATATAAAGAATTTATAGATTTATATTTACTGTAATATTATTTAACTGGAGGACTAATTTTTTCACAAATATTTTCCTAATTAATGTAATCACTTTAATTTTTTTGATTTTGATTTGGATTAATATTTACATTTTTTTCTCGAAGACTACTATTATCATTATTAAGATTTTCATTATTTTCATTTTTTTTTTCATTGATATTACTGAAATATTTATCAATTTTAGACATATCATAATTACAATTTGGGCAAGTTATTTTAGTAGCATTTTTTTTTAGCCATTCACTTATACAATTATAATGGAAAACATGAAAACATGGAGTTAAACTTACTTTATCAACTCCAACTTTAAACTCTTCTAAACATATAGAACAATTAGAACCATATTTTTCAAATTGTTTCATTGAAATTCTTTCTCCTAATAATTTTGAATCATTTAATAAAATTTCAATTTTTTTTTTATTTTCATTAATAATATTTTCACTAATTTGAATGTCATAAACCCTTGCAAAATTTGAATTTACAGACCTTGAAGACTTTTTAATTCTATTTATCACATAAATAATAATTACAATGAAAATTATAATAATTAAAAAGATAATTGCAATTGTAATTTTTAAACTGGATTTTTTAGGATTTTTCTTATAACTTATTTCAAAAGAAAAAGGTAATTCTTCATAAGTACCATTACAATAATAAAAAATTTCAATTTTTTGAACATTATCGAAAGAAGAAGAACCTGAATTCATAGAAAAAAGATTTGAATCAAAATGATCATCTGTATAATATACTTTATATGATAATAAAATTATTTCTTCTGATTTTATAAATTTTTCATTTAAATCAATTTTTAATTTATATACTGTTTCTTTTCCTTGTGTATTTTCAAACAAATAATAACAATATAAATTAGATAAACCATATGTATCATTTATTTGAGGAAGTGTTATTTCTGCTTTTGTTCTATCTTTTGAAAAAGTAAAATCACCACAATACTTTTTTTGAATAGAAGATGAATTTAAATCTGTACAATTTGAAAAATGATCTCTCCAAAATTCGGTTTTATAGTCATTATTTGTTTTTTCTTCACAAGAATCAAAATTCCAATAACAAGGACATTCATCAAAGTTTTCTATTATTTCTCCTCCACATACTGAACAATTAAAACAATCTTTATATAAATTGCAATTATTTTGTTCTTCCAATTTTTTTAATGACTTTAAACTATTACATGTGGTTTTATTTATGGAAATAATTAAAAATAATATTATGAGAAAATACTTTTTCATTTTTTCTTAAAATATATTAAAAAAAACCATTTATAGTATATTCTTGATTAATAAATTAGTCTTTTAAAAATAAGAAAAATAATGAAGTTTTAATTAAAAAGATTGCTTATTATTATTAATTTATTTGAAAATAATGAAAAATCGAATAAACAAAAATCCCAGAAAATATTCCTAAAAATGCTCCAATAATAGTATCCATCCAATAATGACAATAAAAATAAACTCTACTAGTCATAACACAAGGTATTAAAAAAAATCCAAAAATAAAATTATAATAATAGAAAAGAATCATAGCAAAAATTCCAGCTTGTAAAGAATCTCCACTAGGCATTGAACCATTATTTTCTTTTTCTCTAACTTTAAATAATCTTTTTGTGGTTAAATTTGGTCTTGATCTTCCAACAAATTTTTTTAGAAATAAAGTTAATATTATACCAAAAGCAACAAAAGAAATAGGTTTAAAAATGAAATAATAATTTTTTTTATAGATTGAAAATATTAACATACAAACAAGATAAATTGCAATAGTATCTGGATTATATAATCTGGAAAAAATATATAATATATATTCTATATATTTATGTGCTATATATGTTTGAAGAATTAAAGATATATTTTTATCTTTTGAATCTAATTTTTTAATACAATTATCTCTTTTCATTAAAATTGGAAAATCTTGTGTTGTTGATGCTATTTCTATTTTTACTTCTTGTTGGTCATTTGTTACTTCTATTATATTATCTTTGTTCTTTTTATTTAATCCAAATCCTATATTATTATTTTTAATATTAATCGAACTTTCATCATTTGTTTGCTCCTTTGATGATTTATCATTCTGCATAAAATTAATAATATATTTTATAAAATAAAAAAAGCTTTATTAAGAAAAAATTTAAAGAATTTTAAATAACACAATAAAATTCCTAAAATAAATAAACAGAAGTATAAGAGAATAAAAATTAAAAATCCCTAAAAAAAATTACCCTAAAAAAAATCAGGATTTTCTTTAAAAAACTTAATCATTGCATTAACACTTTTACCTCTATGACTAATTTCATTTTTTTCATCTTTACTCATTTCTCCATAAGTTTTATCAAAACCTTTTGGTAAAAAACAAGGATCCCATCCAAAATCAAAGCTTCCTCTAGGTTCTACAATTTCACCTTCAGTTTTTCCAATAAAAAGAATAGGACCCCCTTTTTTATTTTTTTGTAAACCAAAAATGCTTTGAGCATAAGCAGAATGATCATCAAAAGCACAAATCATTTTATATAAGCCTTGAGGTTTAATATTATTTAAAAAATATTTTATATATGCTCCAGGTAATCCACCATATGAATTAAAACATAATGATGTATCTTCTACTAAAATTGGATTTCCTTTTGCTTTTGTATTTAACGCATATTTTAACTTATCTTTTACTATTTCTTCTGGATATCCTTGTAATTCTGGTAAATCTATTTTTACTTGCCTTATTTCTATATCTGGAAACTCTTTTTTAAATATTTGAGTTAATTCTTCATATTTATGTGTGTTTGAACTCAGGAAATTTATTATTTTTTTTTTTGGCTTTTTCCCTTTTTTTTCTTTTTTTGATTTTGGTTTTGGATTTTCTTCATTTTTTTCTTCATCTTTTTTTTCTGAAGATATTCTCTTTTGTTCTAAAAATTTTTCTTCTGTTTTTTTTTCGTGGGATTCCATTATACGGGAAATTAAATTAAAGAATGATTTATTTATATATTTTTTTAAATTTATTTATAAAATATTGTCTTTACATAAACTTTTTATTTTCAATTTACAATCAATAATTTATCTTTGTTTTTTTATTATTATGAATATATATTGAGTTTTTTATTTATAATAAATAATAAAAGAATTAAATTTTGGTTATTTTTAAATTATAATTATATTGGAATTATGATTTCTTCTTTACAAAAAGGACAATTTTTTTCTTTTAATAACCAAGTATCAATACATTTAATATGGAATAAATGATTACAATTTAACTTCTTTATTTCATCACCTTTTTTAAGGTATTCTTGGCAAATAACACAATTAACATTATCATCTGAATTATATTTTTCACTTTTAATTTTACTAATATCTTCTTTTTTAAAACCTTTATTAACATAACCAATTTTATCTTCTAAAGCTAATAATTCTTCATAAGTCATATTATCTAAATTGAGTGTATTTTCATTTAAACTTTGTAAAATTTGATTATTCATTTCTACAAAATAATGATATAATAAAGTTTCTTTTCCAACTCTATTCTCTTCTTTTGATAAATTCTCTATTTTTTCTTTAAATTGTGAAACTTGATTTTTTAAATTCTCATTTTCATTTTTTAATTTATTTATTTCTTCTTTTGATTTTGTATATTCAATGTTTTTAACTCTTAATTTTTCTTTTAATGTTTTAATTTCATTTGTTAATTTTTCAACTTCTTTATCTATTCTATTATTTGTTCCTTTTCCTTTAAAATTCGAAATTGAAGTATTTAAAACTTTATATTCAATTTTATTTCCAGTTTTTTGGTATTTACTTGATTTATTTTTTATTAATTCAATTGGAGTAAAGCTCCTTTGATATTGAATTCTTTGCTTTATTGGAGTTTTATATCTATTTTTACTATTTTTTGATATATTTATCAAATTTAAAAATGGATTTGGTTCTTTAGGTTTTTTTAATTCTTTTTTCTTCATTCTATTAATTTTATTTATTAATTTTTAATACATTTACCTTAAAATAAATAATAAATTAAATTAAATATTTGTTTATATACATTATATTTTTATTAAATATATATATATTTATTTATTTTATTCGATATTAAAATATTCATTTATCAGGCGGAATAATATATATTTTAGTTTTTGAATTTCCGCATTACTTAAATTTAGATAAATTTTTAATGAACAAATAATAAATTAATTTTCGCACATCAACAAAATTAACTATTAAAAATTTATAAATATACAAAAAAATTTATTATTGACTTTCAGTCAAAAGAAATATTTCATTTCTTATAAATCCTCAAAAGGGTTTTTTCAGAATATTTTTAAACAATGTTATTATTATTGATTTTATTATCATAATAAATATTATTTATATCATTTATTGTGAAATCAAGATCATTAATATATGAATTTTTTCTATTAAAATTTTGAATAAAAGTCTGAATATAATCATTATTATTGTTATTTGCTTTTAAATTATCGTTTTCATCATCTAAATAAAATAAATAATTAGGATCATTTTCTTTATTTTCATCATTAAATTGAAAATTTTTATTATTATTAAAATCTGAAAAAACAGATTCAGAATCATCAGAATTAAATTCTGTAGAATCAGAATTCAATTTACTTAATTTACTTAATTTATTTTTATTTATTTTTTTTTTTTTTTTACTATTTTCTTTATTTACATTACAATGAACATTTTTAAGTACAAATTCTAATTCATCATTACTAAAATTATTTTTAATAAAATGAATAGTTTTAGCCCAGCTTAAATTATTATCGATATTCTTTTTTTTGAAAAATTCAGAATTTCTTAATTTCATTAAAAATTTTTGAGCATGACTTCTTGCTTGAGTACTTGTTCTTGTTGAAACATATTTTTGAACTTTTTTCCAATCATTTCCAAAATTAATAATTGCTTCAATAAATCTATTATGTTCTTCTTTGGTCCATCTTCCATTTGAATTATCTGTATTATTATTTTGAATTGATAAAGATTTTAATTTTCTGTTTTTTTTCTTTTGAAGAAAAGATTGTTTATTTTCATCTGATACTATTAATTGGAAAAATGGTTGAATGAACTGTTTGTTGTATACTATATTTGTGTTTGTGTCTAATTCTGATATTTGATTTTCTATTATTGGTGAGTTTTGAAATATTTTAAACATTTTTTCCCCCTTCTTTTGAATTTATAATAAATTTTTGAAAATATTTGATTATTTATATTTTTTAGATTGGATTTTTTTTTATTAATTATTTTTTAAATTAATTTATTTTATGCTGAAAATATTATTATTTAATTTTCCTGTTGATGATGTTTTTGAAAGATCTCAAAAAAATATTTAGTTCTATTTATTAATTTTTGGGAATTGGGAGAAATATTAAAATTTAAAGATTGCTCAATTTTCTCCAATTTATAGGAGTAAGAGGAGCAATTAATCATTTATTATATTAAAAAGATAGAAAAAAATAAATTAATTTTTAATTCATTATGTTTTCTTTTTAAATTTTTTGAATTTTAAATCAAATAATAAAATTATTTTACATTTGATTTAGAATTATTATTCTAATTTCAAATTTTTAGCTGATTGTAATTTCTTATTAATTGAAAAAGCATTTAATAAAATTAAAATTAATATAAAATATAAAGGAAAATCACTTAAAATATATCTGAAAAAAAATAATAAAATAGACAAACCAAAAGAATAAAAACAATACTTTATTAAATCATCTTTACAAACTAAATTAATTTTTTCTTTCTGAACAACAACATCTTTTTCTTTGTTATCTCCATTCAAATTATTATTAATATTTCTAAATTTAATTGTAGGAATATCAATATCACAAATTTCAGATTCATTATAAATAGTATCATTATCAGAAAAATCAGAACCAATTGGAAATTCTTTTTCTAAAAGAACTTTAGAATTATTAACAATTTCTTTAAAATTTAATCTTAATTCTTCAATCATATTAGGAATCATAAAATTAGTCATATATTCACAATTTTCATTATAACCATTACTTTCAACTTGTGATTTAAACCAAATATCTTTAACATATTCAATAGTAAAATAACCATTTACTTTAGTTTGAAAAGTTGATAAATCATTATTAAATATAGTTTCAAATTTATATTTTGCTACAGTATAAAAAGCATCTACTAACATAAATCCAGAAGTATTTGTTTTTAATTCAACTATAAAAGTTGTTGGACTTATAAAAAAAAATCTATATATATCATCTAAATATAAAATTTTGGGTCCCATAAAAACAGGTTTTGGAATTGGATGAGTGTATTTATAATTATATTCCATTAATTTTGGATATTCTCTCTCACTTTCTTCTATTAATTTTTTTATTTCTTTTTCATTTGGTTGCTTATTAAATTTTTTAAAAGTTTCTACTATATTATTTTTAAATAATGATGGAATTTCATTATTATTAAAATTTATTTCTTGAAATGTTCTATCATATTCATTTCTGATATTTTGTAATGCTTGAATAAAATTACCTGAATTGTCTTTTTTAGATTTAAAATTATAATCATATAAAACTTTATATATTAAATATATTGGAATTGGAAGTGTTTCATTTTCATTTATTTCACAATCAATTATTTTATCTTCAATAAAATGTTTTTTATATTCTTCTTTATTCAATTCTTTATCTTTCATCCATAATAAATTTTTCTCCGTTATTTTTTCAAAAAAATTTCTTAAATTAATTATATTATATTCTGTATGATTCGTTCTTACACTTAAATTTTTTAATTTTATTGATTTATTTAAATCAGAAATACTATCTTCATTATCATTTTTTATTGAATTTGCGTCATCATAAAGTGAAAATGATTCATCAATCATATTCAAATTTATTTATATTTTTTCTAATATATATTTAATAATATTTAATTTACATTAATTAATGATTCAATCAAAATATAATTTCTATTTAAAAAATTTAGAAAATTTATAATTGATTATTTTTTAATACGGATTTTTCCTTTTTTTTTCTTTTTAGGATTATCATTACTTTTTTTATTTTTTTGTGCAATTGGAATATTATTATTTCTATTGTTAAAATTAGTATTTATATCATAATTATATATATCATCTTTTCTATTTAATATTTTTTTAAAAATTGAATTATTACTTTGTGTGGCATTCATTTTAATATGATCATTAAATATATCTTGTTTTTTTCCTTTTTGAGGAGAAATGTTATTTTTTTCTCTTGTATCAGTCATAGAATAATTAAATTTAATTTTCAAATCTAATTTCTTATTGTTTTCTTCTTCTTCTCTTTCAGTTTTCATGTTTTTTTTATCAACAATTTTAAGATTAAATTTCTTAAGATTTGTATCTTGATTATTATGATTTAAATTTTCTTTATTATCACTATTGGCATTATTAGTTTTCAATTTTAATTTTACTTTATTATTCATATTATTGTTTATTTTAGAATTCCCTTCATCTTTTTCTTTATTATTAATATTTTGATTAATAGAATTGAATATTTTAGAATTTCCTTCATCTTTTACTTTATTATTGATGTGGCTTATTTTAGAATTCCCTTCATCTTTTACTTTATTATAGATGTGGCTTATTTTTGAATTTCCTTCATCTTTAGGAGAAAAATTATGATTACTAGGAATTTTAATAATATTTTTTTTCTTTCCATCATCAATTGAAGCTCTCCTCATATCATTAAAATAAGGATGATTAAAAACATCTTTATCTCCAATTCTTTTCTCAGGTTCCAATTCTAATAATCCTTTCATAAAACTTAATCCAACTTTATTAATAACTCCTAAATATCTTTTTTCTAATGAAACGACTTCATCAACATTAGGGAAATCTTTTCCTTTAAAATTAGGATTATTATAAAAAATATTCATTTGTTCCTTACTGAAATTTCCTAAGATTTTTTCAATTTGATAAATTTGATCAATTTCATCATCACCAGGAAATAAAGGTTCCCCATCACTTAATTCTCCCATTAAACACCCAATAGCCCAATAATCAATGGCTCCATCATAATTACCATTACTTATTAATAATTCAGGTGCTCTATACCATCTTGTTGCCACATAATCAGTTAAATCTTTTTGACCTTTATATGCTTTTCTTGCTAAACCGAAATCACATAATTTTAAATTTAATTTACTATCTATTAATAAATTTTCTGGTTTTATATCTCTGTGAATTACATCTTGAGAATGTAAATATTTTATTGCTTTACATAATTGATATATTATTTTCTTTATTGTTTTAGGATCTAAACCATTTGGAGTTTCTTCTAATAATTCTAATACGTTTTTTTCCATATATTCAAATACTAAAAATAATGTTCCTTTTCTTTTAAATGCTTCTCTAAATTCAACTATATTTTCATGACGTAGTATTTGTAACATTCTTAATTCCCTTTTCATTGTTTTTATTTCTAATTCATTTTCTAAGTATTTAAATTGTTTTATTGCTACAAATTCTCCAGTTTCTTTATTTCTACATTTATATACTATACCATATGCTCCTTCTCCTACTACTCCTAATACCTCATATTTATTTTGCATTTTTATTAATTTAAAATATTTATTTTTTTGTTTCTTTTTTTCTTTTTTTGCTTTTTTTTTTCAATTATTTTTTTTAAAGTGTTTATTTTTTTT
>JAEEGI010010373.1_pt1 | contig 20245 bp, 21 predicted proteins | sample 8958751 | NCBI WGS metagenome assembly JAEEGI01 (sample SAMN16246545, study PRJNA631951) | gut metagenome | biome: gut microbiome; feature: rumen; material: KS-attached | host: Bos | place: Iran: Karaj | collected 2018-10 | reverse complement strand
CCTTGGTGGAAGCTACAGGGCTCGAACCTGTGACCCTCTGCTTGTAAGGCAGATGCTCTCCCAGCTGAGCTAAGCTTCCGTAACTACCTAACATTTTCGTCGGCTTGAATATAATACCACAAATAAATTGATTTGTCAACACTTTCACGCTATTTTTTTCAAAAATATTTTTTATCGAAAAAGCCCATAACCAAGCGGTTCTTTAATTTTTTGTCACAAAAAGGCAATATTTGTTTACAAATTTTCCTTTTCTTTTTTTCCGCAGCATATTGCGTTTAAGTGCGCTATATGATATACTTTAAGAGTAATTCTGAACAGGTGGTAACGAATAATGACTGTTGAAGGATCAATTTCGGTAAAAGCGGTGCTTCTTTCGGGAAGCAGGGACGTTGAAGAGATATACATAGATAAAACAAAAAAATCAAAAGATTTTCAGTTTATTGCTCGCGAAGCCGAAAAAAGAGGCGTTAAAACGGTTTACCTTGACAGCGACGGTATATCCGGGATCGTAAACGGACGCACGCACGGCGGCATTGCGGCAAAGGTCGGAGAGAGGAAGTATTCCGACCCCGAACTGCTATTCAGGGCAGAAAGACCGTTTATCGCGCTTCTTGAAGGGATAGAAGATCCGTACAACTTCGGTGACGCGCTGCGCTCTCTGTATGCCGCAGGTGCAACGGGTCTTATCGTTCCAACCCGAAACTGGCTTGATGCTGCCCAGACTGTCGTAAAAGCTTCCGCAGGGGCTTCTGAATATCTTATGACGGCATCCTGCGAAGAGCCGGGAGACGCTGTAGAAGTATCGAAAAAATACGGAATAAAAACTTTCTGTGCCGATAGACGCGACGCTTCGCCGATATATGAAGCAGACCTGACCGTTCCCCTTATAATTGCCATAGGCGGAGAACTGAGGGGGCTTTCTCGGAAAATCACGGACAGAAGCGACGGGAACATTTACATCCCCTACGGATCGCAGTTTCGCAACTCCCTTTCGGCATCCGCCGCAAGCGCAGTTTGCGCATTTGAAATTATGAGACAAAGACAGCAAAAGGACGCCGGCTGAATACCGGCGTCCGTATTTTCATCGATCGAAATCAGTGGCGATCAAACAACCTCGAATATATTTACTACGAGAATTATAAGAACGAATAATACCGAGAAAATAATGGTTGCTCTCTTAAGGAAGAGATCTTTTGCCGCGCTTTTATTTCTTGCCGCAGAGCTGCCGAGTCCGCCGCCGACCGCTTCGGAAACGTTCGCATTTCTTCCAGACTGGAAAAGAATTATAGCGATAAGCGCGATGCTTATAACGATCAGAATTATCGTTAATACCAATACCAAAGTATCCATCTTTTAACCTCCATCCTTTCGCTTTTTCAGTTTTATCATTATATCACACCATGTTCCCGATTTCAAGTGTATTTTGTGAAATTTTTCTGAATTTTGACGATTGTGGACTCTCGCATGTTTTTTCGACTCTGTTTTTTTGGGATTTTTTTGTGTCAGTGCGCAAAAACTCTTTACAAAACGCAGATATCGTTGTATAATAATAATGGTATAGTTTATATAATACTTTTTGCCTGTCACGGAGGACAAAGTGATACTTGAACTAATTCTTAACGGCAGTTCCGCGTCATTTGCCGAAACACTCGCCGTTATTGTTTTCACGGTTATAGCGGCGCTGCTGTCCATAACAATACGCGAATATGTAAAAGCACGGATTACCGTTAAAATGGGCGGAAGCGCAATGGCGACCCTGAATCCTATAAAGCAGATCAATTTCGGAAATCTTATTTCCGTTGTTCTTATGACTGTTTTTTCCGCATCGTGGATAAAAGCAAAACATCCCGGGCTTTCACGTGGAAAAAGCATTGCCGCTGCGCTCTCGGCGCCGATAACGAATCTTGTTATCGCCTTTATATCGGTGCTTTTATGCGACGTGATACGCCTTATAAACGTTGAGATATATTCTCAGACGGAAAGCACTCCGTTCATACTGATCTGGGTCTCGATGTTTTTCTCTACCTGCGTGCTTGTCAATATCGCTTTTGCGGTTTTCGATATCCTGCCAATTCCGGGCACGAACGGAGGGATAATACTTTCGTGTCTTCTCCCCGAAAAAGCGGGCGAAAAGTTTCTTTCTTTTGAAAAGTATTCGTATATTATCCTTCTTTTCATCGTTATCGTCTGCGCACGCTCCGGAGTTACGGCAACGGTCGTAAATGCTATCGCAACCGCAATGGAAACGCCTTTCCTGGCGCTTTTCAACCTGCTTTTCCCGGCTCAGATCAATTATTAAGGAATTCAGAAAATGATTATCAACGCAATATTATCGGGAGGATCGCCTGTTGAGATCCTTCAGGCAGTGGTTTTCGGCGCAGTCGCCGTTCTTCTTTCGATTTCGGTTCATGAATGGGCTCATGCCGTTGTTGCATATATGATGGGCGACTATACCCAGAAATCGCTCGGCAGGATGACGCTCAACCCCATAAAACATCTTAATCCGATAGGAATGATAATGTTCCTGCTGCTCGGCTTCGGCTGGGCAAACCCTGTCGTGATGGATTCAAGAAATTTCAAGCGTCCTAAGCTTGGAATCATTCTGACTGCCCTGGCAGGCGCGTTTGCGAACTTTCTGAGCGGTTTTATATGGCTGCTCATCGCGGTCATTCTTTCCGTTGTCTTCCCTGAGGGAGGAACTTTCGTTTCGAATCTGATAACGCTGCTGCAATATCTCGTTCTTTACAATCTGTCTTTCGGCTTTTTCAATCTTATTCCAATTCCGCCTCTGGACGGTTCAAAGGTAGTGGCTGAGTTATTGCCGAACAGATATAAATACAAATATCTCAGCATTGAAAGATATTCAATGTATATATTTCTGGCGCTGATAATAATTCTTAACAGGTTCAACTTCATTTCCGCGCTGGTAACCGGACTTCTGTCGTTTTTCTACACGGTTATCGCGGCGATAATAACCCCGTTTTTATAATATGACAACTCTTAATTTCAAGCTTGAGATTTTTGAAGGTCCTCTTGACCTGCTTCTATCACTCATTGAAAAAAATAAAATAGACATATGCGATATAGAAATTACGGTGCTTCTTGACCAGTATATGGATTATCTTGAGAAGGCGCGTATTATGGAGCTCGACCTTGCTGCTGATTTTCTTGAAATGGCATCGACGCTCGTATATATTAAATCGCGAACGCTTCTGCCGAAAGACGAAGACGAGGAAGAGGAAGACCCGAAAGCCGTTCTTGAACGCAGGCTTGCCGAATACGCCAAGTGCAAAAAAGGAGCGTCATATCTGGCTGAAAGAAGCTTATGGGGAAAAGTATTTTTCCGTGAAGCAGAGCCTGACGACCTGCCAGAGCCTGCAAGAGAATACGTATCGTCCTCAAAAAAACTTCTTGACGCCTATTCCAACGTTCTCAGGCGGCTTGACGGCAAAAAGCCCCTTTCTCCCAAAACGTTCTCAAAAATCGTCGGAACGAAATTCATTTCCGTCGGCACGAAGATAATCTCACTGCTGAGGATACTTATTAAAAACACTAAAGTTTCTTTCAAAAAGCTCTTCAAAGGCAACAGCGGCCGTTCCGAGATAGTTGCAACGTTTCTTGCAGTGCTTGAGCTTATACGCGCGGGCAGAGTGGATATTACGGACGGCGACGATCCGGACATTACGCTTATAAGGAAAAAACAATGACCCTTGATAACAATCTTTCGCTGACGGAGGCTATATCCGCAATTCTTTTCGCATCGGCGGCGCCGGTGGAAGAGACAAAGCTCGCTTCGCATTTTGAGCTGCCGCAGGAAAAAATAAAAGAAGCGATGAAAGAAGTTGAAAAAACGCTTGAAAAAGCGCACCTCGGCATAAGGCTCAAAGAGGTTGACGGCCGCTATTCGCTTTCGACCAAACCGGAATACGGCGAATCTACAGCTTCGTATCTCGATTCAAGACGTGCGGCGTTTTTATCAAATGCCGCGCTTGAAGCGCTTTCGGTAACGGCATACAATCAGCCTGTCACAAAAGCTTATATATCGCAGGTAAGAGGCGTTTACTCTGCAGAAGTGGTCGAAAGTCTTGTAGATAAGGGACTTTTGCAGGAAGCGGGACGTCTCGATCTTCCCGGACGCCCCATGTCGTATATAACAACGGATAAATTCCTCACCGTTTTCGGACTTAACAGTCTTGACGATCTGCCCGAGCGCGAAGCGCTTTCTTCAGATATCGAGGAAACAGAGGAATACGTCCAGACTAATCTTACGGAAAGCATATGAGCGTTTTTCTTACAGTTCTTTCTGTGATCGCAGCCGTTACAGGCGGTCTGATCGCGCTTGTAATCATTGTTTTTCTCTGTCTTTTGCCGATAAAAGCGGAAATCGACACCGGATATAACAAAGACGACGGTTTTTTTCTGAGAGCAAAATATTTTCTTTTTTCGTTCACGCTGTTTCCTCCGACATCAAAAGATAAAAAAGAAAAAAAGAAAGAGGAGCCACCCTCTTCGGACGAAAACGGAAGCGAAGAGGAATCCGAAGAAGATAAAAGCGCAAAAGAGACCGAAGAAAAACGCAGCAGAAAAGAAAACGTAATTGTCAGAAAAGCCAGAAGCATGGGTATTTCCGATTACATCACGCTTATATCGTATGTTAAAGACATGTTGGGCAAGATCCGTTTCGGCGACCTTTGCATCAACATTATTGCCGGATCGGACGACGCATCAAAAACGGCAGTGATCTACGGAGCGCTGACTGCTGCGATTTTTCCGCTGATAGGGAGAATACATAACGAAAAGAAAGCAAAATACATAGATGCGCATATCAACGCCGATTTCGGAACGGAAAAAACATTCACGGATATTTACGCCGAAGTTTATATCAGAACGATACACGCCGTTGCACTTGCGTTTAAAACGCTTATTTATATATTGAGAATAAAGGAGAACAACAATGGAAGAAAATAAACAGCATCCCGTTCAGAACGTTATGAATACCGCAATGCAGAATATCAAAGACATGATCGACGTTAATACTATCATCGGAAACCCCATTACCGCGCCTGACGGAACGATCATTATTCCGGTTTCACGTGTCGGCGTGGGCTTTGCATCGGGCGGATCTGACTTCAACTCAAAGGCGTCTCCCGAAAACCCGAATTTCGGAGGAGGAAGCGGCGCGGGAATATCGATAAATCCGGTAGCGTTTCTTGTTGTTTCGTCTAAAGGCGACGTTTCCGTAATTCCCATCAATTCGACCGGTGTCGGTTCGGGCATAGATAAGCTTGTTGCGTCGGTTCCCGAAGTAATAGACCAGGTCAAAGGCGCATTCGGCAAGAAAGACGGAAATAAATAAAACATACGGAGACAGATATGTCAGCAAAAATCGAAACAAAATGCATTCATGAAGGATGGCGGCCGAAGAAGGGCGAACCCAGACAGCTGCCGATTTACCAGAGCACAACGTTCAAATACGACACAAGCGATGAGATGGGTAAGCTTTTTGACCTTGAAGAGGAAGGATATTTCTATTCAAGGCTCAGCAATCCCACAACAGATGCCGTTGCAGATAAAATATGCGCCCTTGAAGGCGGATATGCGGCTATACTGACGTCTTCGGGTCAGGCGGCGAACTTTTTTGCCGTGTTCAATATATGCGAAGCTGGCGATCACATTCTCTCATCGTCATCGATATACGGCGGAACGTATAATCTTTTCGGCGTAACTCTGAAAAAAATGGGCATAGACTGCACGTTCGTCGATCCCGATCTGCCTGAAGAGGAGCTTGCAAAGTATATCAAGCCTAACACGAAGGCTGTTTTCGGTGAAACGATAACGAACCCGACAGTAAGTATTCTTGACATAGAAAAATTTACGCACCTTGCGCATTCCCACGGCGTTCCCCTTATTGTTGACAACACCTTTGCAACGCCCGTAAACTGCAGACCGATAGAATGGGGCGCGGATATAGTTGTTCACTCAACAACAAAGTATATGGACGGACATTCCGTAACACTCGGAGGCTGCGTAGTTGACAGCGGAAATTTTGACTGGACCGCATATCCCGATAAATTCCCGGGACTTACCACGCCGGACGAATCGTATCACGGCATCACATATACCGAGCGTTTCGGCAAAGGAGCATATATAACAAAAATAACGTCTCAGCTTATGCGCGATCTCGGAGCCGTTCAGACCCCTCAAAACGCATTTTATCTCAATCTCGGGCTTGAGTCGCTGCCGTTACGCATTCAGCGCCACTGCGAAAACGCTCTTGCAGTCGCAAAATTCCTGAAAAATCACGAAAAAGTGCTCTGGGTCCATTATGCGGGTCTTGAAGGAGACAAGTATCACGACCTCGCGCAAAAATATATGCCGTCGGGCACATGCGGCGTTTTATCGTTTGCAGTCAAAGGCGGAAGACAGAGCTCCATTGATTTTATGGATAAGCTGAAATTTATTTCGATAGTAACTCATGTTGCGGACGCAAAATCGTGCATTCTGCATCCCGCAAGCCATACGCACAGACAGATGACGGACGAACAGCTGCGCGAGGCAGGCGTTGAGCCCGATCTTATACGTCTTTCCGTCGGCATAGAGAATATAGACGACATTATTGCCGATATAGCTCAGGCTCTTGAATAGATTGCGAAGCCGGCAAAAGACAAAAATCAATAAATATAAAGGAGACACGCTGTCAGGCATGTCTCCTTTATATTTATTGGAAGAACGATATTATAAGCGGTAAATGCTGTTTTCCGATGAATGGAATGTTTTGACCGTGGCTATCACGGACAGGAGTCCCGAAAACAGGATCACCGCAACAAGCGAAATGATCAGCACGACAGGCTCCGGCATATACAAAGAAAAAATACCGAAAATTTTCAGTATAGTTTCTTTGAGCAGAAAAGTAACCGCATTGCCCGCAATGAACGCCGCGATAGTCAAAACAGAAAAATCAGCAAAAGTATCACAGAGCATCATACGCTGAGAATACCCGACGATTTTTTTCACATAATATATGCCTTCCTGCTTCGATACATAGTAAAAGCAGAAAACCGCGGCGTTTATCGACACAAGTATAAGAAGCATTATAAGCAGATCGGCAGGGGCTTGAACGGTTATTCTCGAGTTGTAATTTCTTGTGTTGACCATACCTGTGGCAGAGACGTGGTTTTCAAATATTTCCGCAAGTTTTTCAACCGTTGCTTTATCTTTCCCGTCAAGAGTATATGAACCTGCTCCTCCGAACTTTTCCACACCCACTTTGATGGGCAACAATACTGTAAAGTCTATGCTTGTTTCGGATTCCTCTTTCCCCATAACGCCTATAACAAGAAGATCGGTATCAAGATCATCGCTGTGGTATACGGGGTCGCCTTTTTCATTGAAAGTTACATATTTACTGTAAATTTCTTTACCAACAACCGCGACAGGCTGTTTTCCCGCAACTTCCTCATGAGTAAAGAATCTTCCGTAAAGCATATTGACCGGATCGATATAACCGTTAAAATAAATACCGCGTTCAGAGATATAATCATCGCCTTTTATCCCGTAAAAACATATTTATTGATTATTGCGTCGTCAACATTTTCACATATCTCACTGATATCAACAGATACTTCGGGCGCATCCTCAGCTGAAAGCGCGTTTACATACGCTATTTTTACGTTTTTGGTGTAATAACTGTTGTAGTAAATATCTATCCTGTCAAGAGTAACGCGATAGCCTGTTATAAACATGGCAAAAACACTGATCACAGAAAGCATAATAAAAATAATCACTCTGTAAAAAGGAATATTTTTTTCTTTTCTTACTTCTTTGCCGTGGATCAGAGACGACAGGCTGAATTTTCTGAATTTGGCAGTTATACAGATATACAGCGCAACCGCACATACGATAAAAAAGATAATATTTACCGCCGTTCCCGTTTTTAACGATTTGATCAGTATATGTTCACTCTGACGAAGATAGTTTATATAGTAAACGCTGAAAAGGCAATAGCTTGTCGGCAAGCCCAAAATGAACAGAACAAACGCCTCAAACAGAAAGCGAACTGTTATTCCGCCGGCCGTTTCTCCTACTACCATGCGGATCGCATAGTTTTTTATGTTGCCGTCTATTTTATATAGCATTGTAAAAACTATGCTGAACAAAGAAAATACAAGCGTTATCGCGCAAGCGAAAATACTTATGGAAAGCTGATCCGCATAATTGCTTGACAATTCCTTTTCGATGCGTTTTTTATACGTGCAAAAATTTTCCGAAAGCCCTGTTTCATCGAGAAGACCGTCAAGTTTTTCGCGCACCTGCGCATATTTATCGGGGTCAATTATATAATACGCATAGCAGAATTTTGATGTATAAAGAAATTTGAATTCACTGAATTCATTTTTATATGTTTCCAGATCCATTTCGGGATATGGGATAAGGATAATATTATCATAAGAAAGCACGTCGCCTGCGTTAACCGTTGTATAATATTGATTTTCCGCTATAAACCCGACGACTTTAAAAATACGTTCCTCATTTTTAAATTTTCCCATTATGTCCAGGAATCCGCTGAATTCTTCACCGAGCTCGAAATATTTTTTATATTTACTGCCCATCAACACGGGGATATAATCGCCTTTATAAAGAAAATCTTCTTTCTTCAAATATTCCCCCTCGCTGAGATCAACCTGGAAATAATCAGTATAATCGCTGCCGATATACAGCGCGTTCAATTCAGTATTCTGCCGGGATTCCGGGTATGTGTGGAAAATCCCATGGAGTCCGACAAGCATATCGTCGCTTTCCCAGTCTTTTTCCGTCAACAAAAAAACTGCCATGATGGATTATTAACAATTATCCGCAACCCGTCAATCTGCTTTGCCCGTGTATAAAATCTTTCTATTTTATCAAAATGAGCCATAAGCTCATCATATTTTTCCGTATCGTTTTCACTTATTCCAAAGCCTGACATATATGTAAGTTCAATAATCTGATGAATCCCCTCGGGGGTTTGAAAACAACTGTCTTTTCCGCTTACAAAAACGTATTCCTTGTCTCCCCAAACTATCTGAGCCCTGTTTGTTTCCTCTTCAGTTACGTAATAATATGACATAGCTGAATACACTATAAAAGACGTTATGACGATCTGTATAAAAATAAAAATGAAAAGAACAGGGTTTTTTCTTATACTGTAAAATAAATCTGTGAAGAGCATAAAATCACCATATGAATTCAAATAAACCACCGATATCGAACCGAATGGTATAGATGTAAATATCCCGGTTTTAAGAGATCTGCGTTCTTAACTCAAAACCGGGATATAATCAAGTTATACTCAGTTGGACAGGTATCCGCAGGACGCGCCGTAGGTAACAAGCGGGATTTCGCTCGGATAAGTCACATCCACATAATCCGTTTCAGCGATTACGGTTGAACTTCCGTTGCTGTATTCCGTTGTTGACCTGAACATATCCGTTGAAGTGCTTCTTATCCATGTAAACACAAAGAAGTTAGCGCCTTCCTCAGCAACACCTTCCGTATGAGCCTTGGCTTGTGTTTCTGTTACATTCCATTATTCTATTAGGAATTGCATTGTAAGTTCCCGAGTTTTTCTATACGGGAATTTACAATGCAAGTTCCTTATTTCATATTAATTATTATTTGCCTCTTGCAACGTATGTGGTATGCAGGAGATGATGAGCCTTGTGGCTTCCCGGTTCGCCGAGATATTCGTCGTAAACTTTCTTAACAACGGGGTTTTCGTGAGATTTACGGAAAACGCAAGCCTCGTCTTCGGAATAAAGAGCTTTTGCGCGGAGCGTTTTAAGATCGACGTGCGCTCTTGTGTATGCGCTCTGCAGGGGCTGTCCGCCGCCGTTTACGCATCCGCCCGGACATGCCATTATTTCGATAAAGTGGTAATTTCTCTTACCTTCTTTTATCTCTGTAAGGAGTTTGCCCGCATTTGCGGTTCCGCTGACTACGGCAACTCTAACTTCGGTGCCTGCAACGTTGTATGTTGCCTCTTTAATGCCTTCTATACCGCGAACGTCGTGATACTCGATATTGTCCATAGTCTTCTTTTCGAGAATTTCAACTACGGTTCTCAGAGCAGCTTCCATAACGCCGCCGGTAGCGCCGAATATGTGGCCTGCGCCTGTTGCTCCGCCGAAGATAGGATCGAATTCTTCATCGGGAAGAGCTGTGAAATCAAGACCTGCAAGCTTGATCATGCGTGAAAGCTCACGTGTTGTGATCGAAATATCGATATCTTCCATACCGTCAACAAGATTCTGTTCACGGGTGCGCTCAAATTTCTTTGCCGTGCAGGGCATTACGGAAACAACGCAGATCTTCGCGGGATCTATACCCATTTTTTCTGCATAATAGCTCTTCATAAGAGCGCCGTACATGCCTTGCGGGGATTTTGCGGATGAAAGATTGGGGATAAATTCGGGGAAATAATGCTCGCAGTATTTGACCCATCCGGGTGAGCAGGATGTAATAAGGGGAAGAGGACCTTCTCCGCCGAGACGTTTGATAAATTCCGTTCCTTCTTCCATGATCGTGAAGTCTGCGGCAACGTCAACGTCAACAACGGCGTCAAAGCCGAGTCTGTGCATAGCGGCAACCATTTTGCCTTCAACGTTCGTTCCGATAGGCATATCGAAGCATTCGCCGAGAGTTGCTCTTACGGAAGGAGCGGGAGCGATTACAACGTGCTTTTCGGGATCTGCGATAGCGTCCCATACCTTCTGGGTGTCGTCTTTTTCGCGAAGAGCGCCTACGGGGCAGTGAACTATGCACTGACCGCATGCGATACAGGGAACGTCTTTAAGGTCGAGACCGAAAGCAGCGCCGATGCTTGTTGCAAAGCCTCTTTCGTTTGCTCCGATAACGCCAACGCCCTGATTATGTCTGCACACTGCTACGCAGCGGCGGCAGAGAACGCATTTGTTGTTGTCTCTTACAAGATACGGGTTTGTGTCTTCTATTTCGTATTCGGGCTTTGCGCCGGCAAAACGGTCAACGTCCTCAACGCCGTATTCGTTACAGAGAGTCTGAAGTTCGCAGTTCTGGTTTCTTACGCAGGAAAGGCACTTTTTATCATGAGTGGAAAGAATAAGCTCGAGAGTTGTCTTTCTCGATTTTCTTACCGCAGGGGTGTTTGTGAAAACTTCCATGTTGGGGGCAACGGGATATACGCAGGAAGCGACGAGCGATCTTGCGCCCTTTACCTCTACAACGCAGATACGGCATGCGCCGATGGCGTTGATATCTTTAAGATAGCAAAGTGTGGGTATCTTTATACCAACGGAGTTAGCCGCGTCAAGAATAGTCGTTCCGGCAGGAACAGTTACGGGCAGTCCGTTTATTTTTAATGTTACATCAGCCATTGTTCTAACCTCCGATTATTTCTTGATTATAGCTTTGAAGTTACAGTTATCCATACATGCGCCGCACTTTATGCACTTGCTCTGATCGATAACGTGTTTTTCCTTGACCTTGCCTGTGATAGCGCCGACCGGGCAGTTTCTTGCGCACTTGGTGCATCCGCGGCAGTCGTCTGTGATCTCGTAACGAACGAGTTTCTTGCAGACGTGAGCGGGACATGTCTTGTCAACGATGTGGGCAACGTATTCGTCACGGAAGTAACGGAGTGTTGAAAGAACGGGGTTGGGAGCAGTCTGACCGAGACCGCAGAGAGAGTTGTTTTTGATATAATGGCAAAGCTCTTCCATCTTATCGAGATCTTCGAGCGTGCCGTTGCCGTCTGTGATCTTATTGAGAAGCTCAAGAAGACGTTTGTTGCCTATACGGCACGGTGTACACTTACCGCAGCTTTCGTCAACGGTGAATTCAAGGAAGAATTTTGCGATATCAACCATACAGTTGTCTTCATCCATTACGATAAGTCCGCCTGAGCCCATCATTGAGCCGATGGCGATAAGATTATCGTAATCGATGGGGGTATCAAGGTGCTGAGCGGGAATGCATCCGCCGGAAGGACCGCCGGTCTGTGCAGCCTTGAATTTCTTGCCGTTGGGGATGCCGCCGCCGATATCTTCAATGATCTCACGGAGCGTTGTGCCCATGGGAACTTCAACGAGACCGGTGTTTGTGATCTTGCCGCCGAGAGCGAAAACTTTTGTGCCTTTGCTCTTTTCGGTACCCATAGAGGAGAACCATTCTGCTCCGTTGAGTATGATCTGAGGAACGTTGGCATATGTTTCAACGTTGTTGAGGATAGACGGTTTGCCGAAGAGACCTTTTTCTGCGGGGAACGGAGGACGGGGACGGGGCTCGCCTCTGTGTCCTTCGATAGAAGTCATAAGAGCGGTTTCTTCGCCGCATACGAATGCGCCGGCGCCGAGACGAACGTCGATATCGAAATCGAATCCGCTTTCAAATATGTTTTTGCCGAGAAGACCGTATTCACGCGCCTGCTTGATAGCGATCTGAAGACGTTTTACTGCGATCGGGTATTCTGCTCTTACGTAGATAAAGCCCTGAGATGCGCCGATAGCGTAGCCTGCGATAGCCATAGCCTCGAGAACTGCGTGGGGGTCGCCTTCGAGAACGGAACGGTCCATGAATGCTCCGGGGTCGCCTTCGTCGGCGTTGCAGCATACGTATTTCTGATCTGCATCGGGAACTATCGTGCGGGCAAGAGACCATTTTCTGCCGGTCGGGAAGCCTGCGCCGCCGCGTCCGCGAAGACCCGATTTAAGAATAACGTCTATAACCTCTTCAGGAGTCATTTCGGTAAGGACTTTGCCGAGAGCGGCATAACCGTCGCGCGCGATATACTCTTCGATGTTTTCGGGGTTGATAACGCCGCAGTTACGAAGAGCGATACGGTGCTGTTTTTTATAGAAATTTGTTTCGTTAAGCGATTTTACGCCGTTTTCAGTAACGGTTTCTTTATAAAGAAGACGTGTTACTACACGGCCTTTGAGCAGATGTTCCGAAACGATCTCGGGAACGTCTTCTACTGTTACTCTGCTGTAGAAGCAGCCTTCGGGATAAACTATCATTATCGGACCGAGGGCGCAAAGACCGAAACATCCGGTCTGAACTACTTTTACTTCATTTTCGAGACCCTGTCTTTTGATCTCGTTTTCCATTTCGGTGCGTATTTTTGCGGAACCTGACGATGAGCAGCCTGTGCCTCCGCAAACGAGAACGTGTGATCTGTACATAGCTTTATCTCCTTATTCTGCGCTGCCGATTGTATATTCGGAAACAATATTTTTGTTGACAATATGATCGTTTACAACTCTTACTGCCTTTTCGGGAGTCATTTTGATGTATGTAACCTTTTCTTCGCCGGGCATATATACATCAACGAGGGGTTCGAGCTTGCACATACCGATACATCCGGTCTGGGATACGGTAACATTTTCAAGTCCGCGCTTTGATATTTCATCAAGGAAAGCAGTCATAACGGGGCGTGCGCCTGCTGCGATACCGCATGTAGCCATACCGATAACAACTCTTACTTTGTCGCTGTTTTCGTTTCTGTCGTTAACGCTTGCTTTCATTCTTTCTTTTATGGCTCTAAGTTCTTCAAGAGATTTCATCTCGTTCGCCTCCAAATAATTCGTTTAAATTTTCGTGAATGTAATCATGTATGTAGGTAAGGACCTCGGGACTGTCTATGGGCGTATCTTCGATAACTTCTTTTATGTCTCTTGTGGAAAAGACAAATTCGTTTCCGTTCCATACGTGCCTGTAAATAAGGTCGAAGTCCGCAGCCTTGGCGGAGATGAGCATCATCGTGCCCGAAATATCTCCGAGAGGCATCCTGTCGATGCTGCTGTGTTTGAAAACGGCTGTGGTCACCGTGCCTTTCCCTTTTTCAGACTCAAGGGTGAGGTAGCCTTCCGCGAGTTCGGCGGCTGCCCTGAAAAGAGCGATGCCCATGCCGATCTTACGTGTAGTTCTCGACGTGGCGAACGTGCCGTTAACACGCGCGAGAGTTTCTTCGTCCATCCCGCATCCGTTGTCGGAAACGGTGATCTTCAGCTCATCGGCTTCAAGGTCCTCAGATATCTCAACAGTTATCGTGTCTGCTTTTGCAGATATACTGTTCTGAACGATATCGAGAATGTGAAGAGATAACTCTCTCATTACATTTCTTTGTATTTTGCCAGGATCTTCGGGACGTCATCCGCAGTAAGACGTCCGTAAACATCGTCATTTACGGTCATTACGGGAGCAAGTCCGCAACAGCCTATGCAACGGGTCGCTTCAAGCGAGAACTTGCCGTCCTCAGTAACGTCGCCGCTGCCGATGCCGAGTTCTGAGCAGGCTTTGTCAAAAACATTCTGTGAACCCTTAACATAGCATGCTGTGCCGAGGCAAACGCCGATTCTGTACTGACCTTTGGGGTTAAGTGTGAACTGCGCGTAGAAAGTAGCAACTCCGTATACTTCTTCGAGCGGGATATTCAGTTCGTCGGCAATGATCTTCTGCACTTCGATGGGAAGATAGCCGTAAATCTCCTGCGCTTCCTGCATAATAGGCATAAGCGAGCCCTGAGCATCCTTGTTCGCCGCGATATACTCACGGAGTTTCTGTTCCTGCTCCGCAGTCCCCTTGAAAGGGATTTTGGAAATAGTAGATTTACCCATTTGGATTCGTCCTCTCTAATCTGTATTTTATAAACGAAATCAAGTTTTCGAAAGCTCTTAATATCAAGAACCGTCACGAACTATTATATCATAATTTTTATTAAATGAAAAGGGGGTAAATCAAATATTCCGTGAACTTTTTTCGTATTTTATTATAGATAGCTAAATACAGCCGGGATAACTGCGTGCAAAACACCGTTTTTCAGCAGCAGGAAAAGACGTAATGAACCGCTGCATACAGTGAAGAGCCCTGAATAAAAACGAAAGCGGGAGGGAAAATCGAATAATTTTCAAACAAAGGCGGCATATTCACGAAAAGACTTGAATTTCAGCCGATAATATGATATAATATAATGTGATTATGGAAAAATTATCCGCAAATAAGGGGTTGAATATAACAAAATGGAATCCAACATAAGAGAGCAGCTTGAACAGATCCGCGCAACTGCGAAAGACAGGCTTGCGAAGATAGGATCTTCCGAGGAGCTTGAGAATCTCAAAGTTAAACTTCTCGGCAAAAAGGGCGAGCTGACGGGCGTTCTTTCTCAGATGGGCAAACTTCCCGCAGATATGCGTCCCGCAGTCGGACAGGCGGCGAACGAAGTGCGCACTTTTATAGAAGAAAGAATAAAGGCCGCCAAACAGCAGCTTGAAGAGCTTGAACTTCAGAAAAAGCTTGCGAACGAGAAGCTTGACGTAACTCTTCCCGGAAAGCAGCTTCGCAGAGGTAAAAAGCACCCCTGTTCGGTCGTTCTCGACGAGGTAAAGGACGCGTTTATATCGATGGGATTTACCGTGGCGAGCGGTCCGGAGGTTGAATATGACTATTACAACTTTGAAGCGCTCAACATTCCCAAATACCATCCCGCAAGAGATACTCAGGATACATTTTATTTTTCCGACGATATCCTTCTCAGAACTCAGACGAGCTCTGTCCAGATAAGAACAATGGAAAAAATAAAGCCCCCCATAAGAGTGATCGCTCCCGGCAGAGTTTACCGCATAGACGAGGTTGACGCGACGCATTCGCCCATATTCCATCAGATCGAGGGCCTCGTAGTTGATAAAGGCATCACGATGTCGCATCTGAAAGGATCTCTTGACATAATAGCCAAAAAATTATTCGGAGAAAACATCAAAACGCGTATCCGTCCCGACTACTTCCCCTTCACCGAACCCTCTGCAGAGATATCGATATCCTGCTTCAAATGCGGCGGAGAGGGCTGCAAGTTCTGCAAAGGCGAAGGATGGATAGAAATAGGCGGAGCAGGCATGGTCAACCCGAAGGTTCTCGAGCTTCTCGGCATAGACACAAACGAATATTCCGGCTTTGCTTTCGGTATGGGACTTGAACGTCTCGTTTTGAGAAGATACAATATCGACGATATACGCATGCTTTTCGAAAACGACGTAAGATTCCTTGAAAGTCTGTAAGCATACAGCCTGTCACTACATATTTTCTGAAAGAGATGGAATAAATATATGAACGTACCGTACAGATGGCTCAGAGAATATACGGATGTTGATGTTGAGCCGAAGAAATTCTCGCATGAAATGAATATGACCGGAACCGAAACGACCGGTTTTTCCTGCGCCGCAGATACCATAAAAAACGTTGTTGTGGGTCTTATCGAAAAGATAGAAAGACACCCTAATGCCGACAAGCTTGTGGTTTGCAGCGTAAACGTAGGCAAAGACGATAATATTCAGATAGTTACCGCGGCAAAGAATATGAAGGAGGGCGACCTCGTTCCCGTTGCTCTTGACGGATCAGTTCTTGCTTCGGGCAAGGAGATACACGCAGGTGAGCTGCGCGGAGTAATGTCCTGCGGAATGTTCTGTTCCGTTGAAGAGCTCGGCCTTGCCGTAAACGATTTTCCCGGTTCCGTTGCCGACGGGCTTCTCATTCTGAACAACGGCGCATGCGAATTCAATGCCGCTCCCGGCGACGACATATGCAAGGCGCTTTCGCTTGACGACACTGTTTTTGTGGTCGATATCGTTACAAACAGGCCCGACTGTCTTTCGATAATCGGCGTTGCAAGAGAGGCTGCATGCACGTTCAGAAAGCCCTTTAACGTTAAAAAACCCACATATAAAACGGGCGGCGGAAATATCGGAGATTACCTTTCGGTAAACGTTGAAGACGCCGATCTCTGCACGAGATATATGGCGAGAGTGGTAAAAGATATCAAAATCGCCCCCTCTCCTCTCTGGCTCGTTGAAAAGCTCAGAGACTGCGGCGTTCGCGCGATAAATAATATAGTTGACATAACGAACTATGTAATGCTTGAATACGGTCAGCCGATGCACGCGTTTGACTATGAATGCGTCGGAGGCGGAAAGATCACCGTAAGAAGAGCAAAAGACGGCGAAAAAATGAACACACTCGACGGACAGGAACGAATTCTTGACGCCGACACCCTCGTTATCGCCGACGCGTCGCGACCGATTGCCGTAGCAGGCGTAATGGGCGGAGAAAACAGCGAAATAAAGCCCGAAACAAAAACGATAGTTTTTGAGAGCGCGAATTTCTTTGCTCCGTCAGTAAGAAAAACGTCCAAAAAGCTCGGTCTGAGAACGGAATCTTCCGCACGTTTTGAAAAAGGTCTCGATCCCCTTCTTACCGAAGAAGCTCTTGACAGGGCGTGTGAGCTTATATGCATGCTCGGCGCGGGAACCGTTGTTGACGGTACGATAGATATAAACAATGCACCGTCTCAGGTACGTACGGTTCCGTTTGAGTATGAATGGATCAACAGATACCTCAACATCACCGCTTCAAAAGAGGAAATGACCGATATTCTCGAAAGACTCGGAATGACTGTTGAAAACGACATAATAACCGTGCCTTCGTTCCGCTCGGATATCGAGAACAAATACGACATTTCCGAAGAGATCGCGAAGTTTTACGGATATGACAGGATCGAGCCGCTTTTCTTCAAAGCAGACGTCAAGTCGGGCGGATACACGGCAGAGCAGAAATTTGAGATCCGTCTCGGCGAAGCGCTCAGATCAGCCGGTCTTGACGAGATAATGACGTATTCTTTCGTCAGTCCGAAATCATTTGATAAGATCCGTCTTCCCGAAGACGCTCCCGAGAGAAACGCCATGAAGATAAAGAATCCTCTCGGCGAAGATACTTCCATAATGAGAACAAGCGCGCTGCCTTCGATGCTTGAAGTGCTTGCGAGAAACTACAGTTACAGAAATCCCGCCGCATATCTTTACGAGATAGCCACCGTTTACATCAAAAATGCCGATGAAACGAAGCTTCCCGATGAAAAGAAGATCATTTGCGCAGGTTTTTACGGTGACAAGGGCGATTTTTACACGATGAAGGGCATCGTTGAATCGATTCTTTCGGCGATGAACACAAAAGAGTGTGAATTCGTGCCCTGCGCCGACAATCCGTCATACCATCCGGGACGCGCCGCAAAGATCGTTGCGGACGGCAGAACAATAGGCGTTTTCGGACAGATCCATCCCATTGCTGCGAAGAACTACGGAATAAACGACGAGGTATACGCTGCCGAGATCCCGTTCGATGAGCTCTTCGAATCGACCGCTCCCGAAAAAACGTTTACTCCGCTTCCGAAATTCCCCGCTGTAACAAGAGACCTTGCTCTTATCTGCAAAGACGAGACAAGCTCAGGAGAAATAGAAAAGAAGATCAAAGCGCTTGCCGGTCCGTGCCTTGAAAAGATCGAGATATTCGACGTTTACAAGGGCGCTCAGGTTGCGTTCGGACATAAAAGCATTGCTTATGCGCTCGTGCTCCGCTCTGAGGAAAAGACACTCGGAGAGAGCGATATCGAAAGCATTATGACGAATATTATCGACGGTCTTGCAAAAGACGGCATAACGCTCAGAAGATAGTGGCGCATTCAGAAAGGATGATACCATGGATACGAACAGCACCATCACCTTTTCGCTCAAATCGAACAAAGACGACGAGATGAAAAAAACGCTGATCGCCATATACGACGCTTTCGTTGAGAAGGGTTACGACAATCCGATAAACCAGATTGTCGGCTATATCCTTTCGGAAGATCCGACGTATATCACGAAGCACAACAACGCAAGAAATCTCGTCAGAAAACTTGACAGAGATGAACTTCTTGCCGCGCTTGTAAGAAATTATCTCAAATCCTGAGGGAAAAAGATGCAGCAGACAAACGACGTTTTTTACGAACAGCTTTATTCAAGAAAAAAGACATTTAAGGAATACGGCATCCAGGCACTTATCTTTATTGTGACTATCGGTCTTTCGATGGCTGTTTTCATGTTCTGCATTGCCTCCATACGAAATTTCGGGCTTATGATAGGCACGTTATGCATAGGCATAATAGTTTACTTCGGTTACAAGCTTTTCATGCGCCTTGACATTGAGTATGAATATATCTATCTCAACGGAGAAATCGACGTTGACAAGATCATCTGCAAAAGCGAAAGAAGCCGCCTTCTTACCGTAAAAGCGGCAAACTTCGAGCAGTTCGGCGAATACAACGCGGCAACTAAAGAAAAAGTCGACTCGTATCCCGTAAACAAGCGTTTCGACGTCCGTTCAAACAAAACGGATGCACTTTATTATGCTGTTTTCAATCATAAAGAATATAATAAAACGCTTCTTATTTTCGAGCCGGACGAACGGATAATGGAAGATATGAAGCGCTATATTCCCAAAACCGTATGGCACTGAAAATAACGTATGAAACGGTAAAATCGCTCATAAAACCGCGTCCCGAAAACTCTCATAAAGGCACGTTCGGAACGCTGCAGCTTTTTTGCGGTTCAAAGAATATGACCGGCGCCCCCTATCTTGCCGCCTGCGGCGCATTGAGGTGCGGCACCGGGCTTTTATACATATCGGCTAAAGGAAAGCTGAAGCGTATCCTTCAGGCAAAGCTTGCCGAACCGGTGTTCTGCAAAATGCGGATATCCCCGAGATCTACCGCATTCGTTGCGGGCTGCGGTTTGGGAAAGAAAGCGAAATACGTAAAAAAGATTCTTTCTCAGTCCAAACCTGCAGTTATAGACGCGGATGCGATAAACTATCTTGCAAAGCATAAAAAGCTGCTTATAAAAAAACGCTGCGAAGCTATTCTGACCCCGCACGTCGCGGAAATGTCGAGATTGACGGGAAAAGACGCTGACATGATCGAATCAGACAGAGAAGCATGCGCGGCTATGGCAGCTGCGCAGTTCAATTGCACCGTTGTGCTGAAGGGACACGAGACCGTTATCGCTCTCCCCTCGGGGGAAACATTCATCAACACGACCGGCAACTCCGGTCTTTCAAAAGGTGGAAGCGGAGACGTGCTTGCCGGTATGGCAGGCGCATTTCTCGCCCAGGGATATTCGACACGTGATGCCGCGATAATATCGGTATGGCTTCACGGCATGGCGGCGGATAATCTAAAAAAGAACGTTTCGAAGCACGGACTTTTACCTTCCGAAATACCGCTTGAAGCCGCAAAAATCCTTTCTGAATTCGAATAGCCTTAATCATTATTACCGGGAAACAACAATGGAACACACACGAAGAACATGGGCGACGGTAGACCTTGCCGCCGCAAAGGAAAACATAATAAAGATCCGCAAGATCGTTGGTC
>JAEEGI010010372.1_pt1 | contig 20247 bp, 16 predicted proteins | sample 8958751 | NCBI WGS metagenome assembly JAEEGI01 (sample SAMN16246545, study PRJNA631951) | gut metagenome | biome: gut microbiome; feature: rumen; material: KS-attached | host: Bos | place: Iran: Karaj | collected 2018-10 | reverse complement strand
GATGCGGTCGCCGGCATGCTTGAAGTCGCTGGTCATGGCTTTGTTCACGTCGTCCATCACGCCGATGACGCTGAACAGCACCGTGGGCGGGATGGAGATCTTCAGGTCGCCCCAGGAATAATCGTTCTTCATGGAATCCTTGCCGGAGATGCAGGGGCAGCCGTAGGCCTCGCAGAATGTTTCGAGGGCCTGGCAGGCGCGCACCAGCTTGCCCATCTTCACCCTTCCGTCCGGCGTCTTGGGGGATTCCACAGGGTCGCACCAGCAGAAATTGTCCACGCCTGCCATGTAGTCCGGGTCGCCGCCCGCGGCGACGGCGTTGCGCACGCCCTCGTCGATGGCGTTGGCCAGCATCCAGTATGCGTCGTAGTCGCTGTAGCGCGGGCAGATGCCATGGCTGAGCACCACGCCGCGCTCGCTCTCCAGCCTGGGGCGGAACACCGCGGCGTCCGCCGGCCCGTCCTGCTTCAGCCCCACGAGCGGCTTGACCACGCTGCCGCCGCGCACTTCGTGGTCGTACTGGCGGATCATATATTCCTTGGAACAGATGTTCAGGCGGGCCATCATGCGCATCAGGAAGTCCGCCTGCCCGCCGGCAGGCACGGAAAGGCGCGTCTCCACCTCATCCTTTTCGCCTTCCCACACGGCGTTCAGCCTGAGCTGCGGCAGCCCGTGGTGCATGAACTCCATGTCGAGCGCGCAGACCGGCTTGTCGCCGTAGGTGACCACGAGCCGGCCCGTGTCGGTGAACTCGCCGAGCCTGGTGGCTTCAACGTCCATGCGCCTGGCCAGCGCCAGGAATTCCTCGAGCTTTTCCGGGGGGACGGCCAGGGTCATGCGCTCCTGCGCCTCGGAGATGAAGATCTCCCACGGGCGCAGCCCGTCGTACTTCACCGGCGCAAGGGCGAGGTCGATGCGGCAGCCGCCGGTATCCTCCGCCATTTCGCCCACGGAGCTGGAAAGCCCTCCCGCGCCGTTGTCGGTGATGGCGTTGTACAGACCCAGGTCGCGGGCGCGCATGAGGAAATCGTACATCTTGCGCTGGGTGATGGGATCGCCTATCTGCACCGCAGTCGCCGGAGATCCTTCGTGCAGCTCTTCGGACGAGAAGGTGGCGCCATGGATGCCGTCCTTCCCGATGCGTCCGCCGGCCATGACGATGGCGTCGCCGGCATGGGCCTTTTTATAATGCCCGGGCCTGCCGTGCAGTTCGCGCGGGAGCATGCCCACGGTGCCGCAGTACACCAGCGGCTTGCCCAGGTAGCGTTCGTCGAACACCACGGAACCGTTGACCGTGGGGATGCCGGACTTGTTGCCGCCGTCCTCGACCCCGCGCCGCACGCCTTCCATGACGCGGCGGGGATGCAGCAGGCGCGGGGGCAGTTCGCCCTTGTGATAGGGAGAGGCGAAGCAGAAGACGTCGGTGTTGCACACCAGCTCGGCGCCCATGCCTGTGCCCATGGGGTCGCGGTTGACGCCCACGATGCCGGTGAGCGCGCCGCCGTAGGGATCGAGGGCGGAAGGGCTGTTATGCGTTTCCACCTTGATGCATACGTCGTAGTCGTCGTTGAAGGCGATGACGCCGGCGTTGTCGGAGAACACCGACCGGCAGTAGTCCTTTTCCCCGCGCTTGCCGCGGATGCGCCTGGTCGGCTTCTGGATATAGGTCTTGTACAGGTTGTCTATCTCCTCGACCGTGCCGGCGGCCTTGTTCTCGTAGGTCACGCGGGAGGCGAAGATCTTGTGCTTGCAGTGTTCGGACCATGTCTGGGCCAGCACTTCCACCTCGGCGTCCGTCGGGTCCGGGCCCAGCCCGTATTCACGCCGGCGCTCGCGCACGTCCTGGCGGGCGAACCAGTCCTGTATGGTCTTCATCTCCTCGAGGGTGAGCGCCAGGGTATGGCTGCGGCTGTATTCCAGGAGCGCCGCATCGTCCATCTGCGAGACGGGGACCGTGAGCACCTCGTCGGAAGCGGATCCGCTCACGGCAGCCGCCTGCGCGTCAAAGCCGGGCTGTGCGCGCCATTCTTCCCCGCTCTTCAGGCGGAAGCGCTGGATCAGCTCGTTGCACAGCATGCCGCGGGCGATGGCTTCGGCATCCTTGCGCGCGAGCCCGCCCCAGAAATGGTACTGGGCAGACGTGTAGACAGCCAGGGAATGGCGGTCGCGCCCCAGGACCAGGGCGGCAGTATCGCGCGCTGTGCGGCCTTCGTTGTCGGTGACGCCGGGGCGGAAGCCCACCTCGATGATCCAGTCGGCGTCGGACTCCACAGGCGCAAGCGAGGCCTGCTGCAGCACGGGATCGTGCAGGGCGGCCTGGCGCACCAGGTCATCCGCCTCCTCGCGGGAGACGCCGCTGAGGGTGAACACCTTGACCATGCGGGCCCTGTCAACGGGGAGGGAAAGCGCCTCGCCCACTTCGCGGGCGACGCGGCGGCCAACGGGATCTCCCTGGCTGGGATGGACACTGACTTCGATGCGGAAAAGGGATTGCGTCATGGCTGTCTTCCGGGTTTGCTGCCCTGCGGGCGTGAACGACGCAAGTACTATACAGGATTGGAGCGCGATAGCCAAGAGCAAAACACTTTGTTTCTCCCGCGCCGCCAGGGCGGAGCGTGCTGTCCCAGCGCATTGACAAGGCTGCGGGAGCACCTATATTTTTTGCATAAGGCAAAAAGGGAGGGGCGAATTGGGTGCCATACGGACATGCCTGATCGAGAAATACTGCGTCTTTTCCGGCAGGGCCCCGCGCAGTGAATACTGCATCTTCCTGGCAGCATGCATCGTTTTGATGGGCCTCTTCAAAGCGTTCGGGGCTGCCGTCCTCTTCCTGCCTCTTGCCGCCGTCACGGTGCGCCGCCTCCACGACTGCGGCGTCAGCGGATACGTGCTGCCCGCGGCTCTCCTGGCATGGCTGCTCTTGGCACGGATCCCCCTGCTGGGCCCGCTCTCAGGCTGGGCGCTGATGGTCACCGCTTCCGTCCTCATGTTCGTCAAAGGCACTGACGGTCCCAACGCCTATGGCGAAGACCCGCTGCCTGCGGCCCATCGGGCGCCATCCCCTGCCCCGGAGCAGCCGGGGCACGGCAAGGCGCCGGCCGGGGGCTTCCTCCGCCGCTGCCGCAGCAGGCTCCATGCCCTGCTGCACGGCAGGCCGTCCTGCCCGAACTGCAGCGCATACGTTGCGCTTGGAGACAGGTTTTGCAAGACCTGCGGCTTCGACCTGGAAGCGAAGGCCGGGAAAGCCTGCCCCGGCTGCGGCGCCCCGCTGGAAGACGAAGGCTTTTACTGCCCGAAATGCGGATCGCGGGTGCGCTGAGCCGGGGACGGCGCTCCTCCCTGCACCACGGAAAAGGGCGGCGCCATGCGCCGCCCCCTGGCATCCCGGCCTTGCATCCCGCGTGGAGATGCGCGCCGCCTATGGCTGCGCTTCGGCTTCTTTTTCCTTGGCTTCGGCTTCCAGCTCGTCGGAGTACTTGAGTATCTCCTCAAGCTGGATGTCGCCGCATATCACGCCTACGATCTCGTCGCGTTCGTCGGTCACGGCCTGCGAGACCGAAAGGATGAGCGCGCCGGTGAACTGCGACTGGTACACGTCCGTGACGTGCAGCCCGCCGTCCTGCATGGGCATGCGGAACCACTCGCGGTCGGAGAAGTCATAGCCCGGGTCGGGCAGGTGGCCGTACTTTTCGGCGTTGGCAGGGTCGGTGACCAGCGCCTGCACGAGCTTGCCCTGCGCGTCGGTGAGCTGGATGAACTGGATGAAGGGATACTGCACGGCAAAGCGCTCCATGGCCTGGCAGCGGTCTATCCTGCCGTCTGTCGGGCGGCAGGATTCTGCCATGCGGGCCATGATGCCCGAAGCCAGCTGCCCGGCGAGGCTCTTGATCTTCTGCAGCTCGGTGACGAAGAGTTCGGGCATGAAGCGCTTGACGATGGCCATCATCTCCTTATTGGAGAAGGAGGTGTTGCGCCCGGCCTCGTAGGCCTGCATGATGGCGTTGTAGATCTGCCCCACGGCAGGATGCTTCTTGGTGACCTTGCGGCCTTCGTCCAGGGAGAGGGCGCTGTTGATCCAGTAGGCCACGCCGGCGCGGCCGGACTTGTCGGTGATGATGATGGGCACGGGCCTGTTCAGGATCTTTTCCGTGTCGAAGATGTTGTAGATCTCCTCGTTCTTGGCCAGCCCGTCCACATGCACGCCGGCGCTGGTGGCGTTGAAATCGCTTCCCACGAAGGGATAGTTCGGCGGGATGGCATACTCCAGCTCCGTGGCGAAATACTCCGCGATCTCCGAGATCACCGTGGTGTCGGCGGCGTCGTCATTGCCGGTGAGGGATATGTACTCCATGACCAGCGCCTCCACGGGCGTGTTGCCCGTGCGCTCCCCGAAACCCAGCAGGGAGCCGTTGACGGAAGAGCATCCGTAGAGCCAGGCCGTCACGCCGTTGACCAGCACCTTGTGGAAGTCATTGTGCCCGTGCCATTCCAGCCAGCGCCCGGGCACGCCCGCCTCGTCGGTGAAGGCGCGCACGATTCCCTGCACGGAGCGCGGGAGCGCCGCGCCTGCATAGGGCACGCCGAAGCCCATGGTATCGCACAGGCGTATCTTCACGGGCATGGACGCCTGGCGCGAGAGCTCCATAAGCCTTGCGGCGAACGGCAGGCAGAAGCCGCGGATGTCGGCGCGGGTCACGTCCTCGAAATGGCAGCGCGGCACGATGCCCCACTCCAGGGCGCGCTCCACGAGCTTCAGGTAATCGTCCATGGCCTTCTGGCGGGTCTTTCCCAGCTTCAGATAGATATGGTAGTCGGAAACGCTGGTGAGCATGCCCACCTCGTCGAACTCCATGTCGCGGGCCAGCTTGAGGTCGTTCTCATTGGCGCGTATCCAGCCCGTCACGCGGGGGAAGCGGTAACCGCGTGCGCGGCAGGTCTCGATGGCTTTGCGGTCCTTTTGCGAGTACATGAAGAACTCCGAGGCCTGGATGAGCCCGCTCTTGCCGCCCAGCTTGTGGAGCAGGTCGAAGATGCGCGCTATCTGCCGCACCGTGTACGGGGGGCGGGCCTGCTGCCCGTCGCGGAAGGTCGTGTCGGTGATGAAGCACGGATCGGCGGGCCGGGGGGCGATCATGGTGGCGTCAAAGCCGATGCGTCCGATCTTGGTATAAGGAAAAAGCTCGCGGTACAGCTGCGGCTCTTCGCGTTCTTCGAGGCGGAAATGGCGTTCCGCGCTTTTTTTGAAAAGTTCCATGCATCCTCCGATGCGGGGCTCTGCCGGGCGCGTGCGCCCTCCCCGCGGCGTCATGCAACGTCTATGCCCTCTTTTTGGAAATATATCAAAAAATTTTTTTCGTTAATTTTTTCACTTTTAAACATGCCTGTTCCATGCGGCGATCCCGTGCGTGGCAGGGGTAGGCGGCGTCCTGCAGAGCCACATCCGCCATCTCCCGCACAGAATTGCCCATTGCCTTCCTCCTCAAAATGGGATATAGATTTTGAAGTCACGTAGTCATGCCGATGTATCGTCGATTCTGCACCGGCATATCGTTGTGTACGAGGGGCCGCTTGGTTCGGGCGGAGATGTTTCCGGCCATGGTTTGACTATGCGGCAGACCCATAAACCATGTGGAGGTAAGGCAATGGCGAAACATGCAACCCCCCTGTTGGACCAGCTCGAATCCGGGCCCTGGCCCAGCTTTGTATCTGATCTCAAGCAGCTGGCCGAAAGCAGAGCCGCGAACGCCAAGGGCTTGGACTATCAGATCCCTTCTGACGCCCCGGAAGATCTCCTGGGCATCATGGAACTTTCCTACGAGGATAAGGAGACCCACTGGAAACACGGCGGCATCGTCGGCGTGTTCGGCTACGGCGGCGGCGTCATCGGCCGTTACTGCGACCAGCCCGAGAAGTTCCCCGGCGTGGCGCACTTCCACACCATCCGCGTGGCCCAGCCCTCCGGCAAGTTCTACAGCACCGAATACCTGCGCGCCATCTGCGACATCTGGGATCTGCGCGGTTCCGGCCTGACCAACATGCACGGCTCCACCGGCGACATGGTGCTCATCGGCACCCAGACCCCGCAGCTTGAGGAAGTGTTCTACGAACTCACCCACAAGCTCGACGTGGACCTCGGCGGCTCCGGCTCCAACCTGCGCACCCCGGCCGCCTGCATGGGCATGTCCCGCTGCGAATACGCCTGCTACAACACCCAGGATGCGTGCTACACCCTGACCCAGGACTACCAGGACGAACTGCACCGCCCGGCCTTCCCCTACAAATTCAAGTTCAAGTTCGACGGCTGCCCGAACGGCTGCGTCGCCGCCATGGCACGCTCCGACTTTGCCGTCATCGGCACCTGGAAGGACGACATCAAGATCGACCAGGATGCCGTGAAGGGCTATGTCGGCGGCGAATTCAAGCCCAACGCCGGCGCCCACTCCGGCCGCGACTGGGGCAAATTCGACATCCAGAAGGAAGTCATCGACCTCTGCCCGACCCACTGCATGAAGTGGGACGGCAGCAAGCTCTCCATCGACACTGCCAACTGCGTGCGCTGCATGCACTGCATCAACACCATGCCGCGCGCCCTGCACGTCGGCGACGACCGCGGCGCGTCCGTGCTCGTCGGCGCCAAGGCCCCCATCCTCGACGGCGCCCAGATGGGCTCCCTGCTCGTCCCGTTCGTCCCGGTCGAGAACCCCTACGACGAACTCAAGTCCATCATCGAAAAGATCTGGGACTGGTGGATGGAAGAAGGCAAGAACCGTGAACGCGTGGGCGAGACCATCAAGCGCCTCTCCTTCCAGAAGCTGCTTGAAGTGACCGAGATCCCGCCTGTCCCGCAGCATGTCCTTGCACCCCGCGCCAACCCCTACATCTTCTTCAAGGAAGAAGAGGTGCCCGGCGGCTGGACCCGCGACATCGCTGCGTTCCGTCAGCGTCACTCCCGCTAAACCGAAGGAGAGAAAAAAATGGCTTTTATTTCTTCTGGATACAATCCCGCGAAACCCATGGAAGGCCGTATCTCCGATATCGGCCCCCGCAAGTACGATTCCTTCTTCCCCCCGGTCATCGCCAAGAACTTCGGCAAGTGGCTGTACCATGAGATCCTCGAGCCCGGCGTGCTCAAGCACGTTGCAGAAAGCGGCGACGCGGTCTATACCGTCCGCTGCGGCGGCGCCCGCACCATGACCACCGTGCATATCCGCGAGATCTGCGAGATCGCCGATAAGTACTGCGAAGGCCATGTGCGCTTCACGACCCGCAACAACATCGAATTCATGGTGACCGACGAAAAGACGCTTGCCGCCCTCAAGGCCGACCTGGCCGGCCGCAAGTTCGCCGGCGGATCCTTCAAGTTCCCCATCGGCGGCACCGGCGCCGGCGTCACCAACATCGTGCATACCCAGGGCTGGCTGCACTGCCACACCCCCGCCACCGACGCCTCCGGTCCGGTGAAGGCCCTCCTGGACACCGTGTTCAGCGATTTCCAGGACCACCGCCTGCCCGCCCCCGTGCGCATCTCCCTGGCGTGCTGCCTTAACATGTGCGGCGCCGTCCACGTGTCCGACATCGGCATCGTGGGCATCCACCGCAAACCCCCGATGATCGACCAGGAATGGGTCGACCAGCTCTGCGAGATCCCCCTGGCCGTCGCCGCCTGCCCCATGGCCGCCGTGCGCCCCGCCAAGGAAGAGGTCAACGGCAAGAAGGTCAACACCGTCGCCATTAAGAACGAGCGCTGCATGTACTGCGGCAACTGCTACACCATGTGCCAGGCCCTGCCCATCTCCGATGGCGAGGGCGACGGCGTGGTCATCATGGTCGGCGGCAAGATCTCCAACCGCATCAGCCGTCCGAAGTTCTCCAAGGTGGTCGTCTCCTTCATCGAGAACGAGCCGCCCCGCTGGCCCACCCTCTGCGCCACGGTCAAGCGCATCCTCGACGTGTACGCCGCCAACGCCAACAAGTACGAACGCCTTGGCGACTGGGCCGAGCGCATCGGCTGGGAAAAGTTCTTCGAGCTCACCGACCTCGAGTTCACTCCCCAGATCATCGACGACTTCCGCGAACAGGCCTACTTCACCTGGCGCCAGTCCACGCAGTTCAAGTTCACCCCGGGCGCGGCCGATGCCTACAAGGGAGCTGAGGCCCATGCCGAAGCCGCCGGCGGCGCCGTCACCCAGGAAGACAAGGACCTCGTGTACAACTGGATGGTCGAAAAGACCAGCAAGCCCGGTGCCAAGACCAAGTTCTATTTCAACCAGTTCCTCGAACTCTTCCCCGGCGCCAGCCCCCGCAAGGTCAAGGCCGTGCTCACCGCGCTCGTTGCCGACGAGAAGTTCGCCTACTGGTCCTCCGGCTCCACGACCCTTTACGGGCTCAAGGGCGTCGGCAAGTAGCATCCGCCGCTGCCTGATGCCTGCCTGATGCGAGAGCAATGGCGGGCAGGGGCAAAACCGCCATCAGGGGGAAGGCCGCAGGCCTTCCCCTTTCCTTATCCCCCGCATGCACCGGAAGCGGCAGCAAGCGGGTGTTGCCCGCGCACTCATTATCCGCTACTATCGGACCTATGGAACAGCGACGCCTGGTCATATCGGGTCTTTCGGGCGGCAGCGGGAAGACCCTTGCCTCTATCGGCTTGTCCCGCCTGCTCTCGAGCCGCGGCCTTGCCGTGCAAGCCTGCAAGAAAGGGCCGGACTACATCGATTCCGCCTGGCTGGCGCTGGCCACGGGACGCCCGGCGGCATGCCTCGACCCGTATTTTTTGAGCGACGATGGACTTCTGGGGCATTTTATCCGCTCCTGTGCAGGATCGCAGGCAGACATCGCCCTCATCGAGGGCAACCGCGGCCTTTTCGACGGACGCGACGTGCAGGGCTCATGCTCCACGGCGCATGTCGCGCGCGTGCTGTCCGCCCCGGTCCTCATCACGCTCAACTGCGCCAAGATGACCCGCACGGCGGCGGCGGTCATCGCCGGCCTTGCCGCCTTTGAACCCGGCTTGCGCCTGGGCGTGCTGCTCAACAACACCGCCGGGCAGCGCCATGCCACCATGCTGCGCCGCTGCGTGGAAGAGTACACCGATGTGCCTGTGCTGGGCATCCTGCCGAGGATGGGCGCCAATCCCCTCCCCGAGCGGCATCTCGGGCTGACCATGCCGGGCGCTGCACGGGAACGCGAGGCCATGATCGAAAAGCTGTCCGGCATGATAGCCGACAACTGCGACGTGCCCGCCATCCTGGGTTTTGCAGGCAGCGCGCCCCCCCTCCCCGACCTGCCGGCGGTTAGCGGGCCTGCTCCGCATGAGGGAGCCCGCCCGGTCATCGGCTATGTGCGGGATGATGCCCTCTGGTTCTATTATCAGGAAAACCTCGACGCCCTCACCGCGGCCGGAGCCAGGCTCGTGCAGCTCAGCCTGCTCGATGAGCATCCATGGCCCGCCCTCGACGGGCTCTACCTCGGCGGAGGCTATCCGGAATTGTTCGCCCGGGAGATCAGCGCTTCGCCGCATCTTGCAGACATCCGTTCGCTTTCGCTGGCCTGCCGCCCCATCTATGCGGAATGCGGCGGCATGATGATACTCTCCCGCTCGCTCAGGCTGGACAGCGGCACCTTCCCCATGGCGGGGCTGCTGCCGCTCAGCGTCCAGTTCTGCCCTTCACCCCAGGGGCTTGGCTATGTCAGCGTGCGCACCACGGCTCCCAATCCCTTCCATCCTGCAGGATCGGCATGGCGCGGGCACGAGTTCCACTACTCCCGCTGCATATGGACAGGCAGGCTGCCGGACTGCTGCCTGGATGTGCTGTCGGGGAAGGGCATGTACGAAAAAGACGGCAGGCGTTTCGACGGCTTGCTCCAGCGCAGCACCTTTGCCTGCTGGACGCATCTTTTCGCCCCTGCCGTGCCGCACTGGGCGCCTAACTTCGTGAAGGCGGCGACACGGGACCGCAGATAGCCTGTCAGGGGCGGACGCGCTTCTCCAGCCTGCGCCCCATGGCGGCGAGCGCGAGGGAGATGCCGCAGTACAGCGCGGCCGTCGCCAGCCACAATTCAAACGTCATCCGGGAAACGGCCATCACTTCCAGGCTCTGGAAGGTCAGCTCGGGAACGGAGATGACAGAGGCCAGGGCCGTTTCCTTGAAAATGGAGATGCACTGGCCCGTGAGCGGCGGTATCATCAGCGGAACAGCCTGGGGGATGATGACCAGGCGCATCCTGTTCCAGGACCCCATGCCCAGGGAGGAAGCCGCCTCCCATTGCCCCTGGTCAACGCTCTCGATGCCCGCGCGCACGATCTCAGCCACATAGGCTCCGGAATACAGTCCCAGGGTGAGCACGGCGGCGGCCATGCGGTCGAGCTGTTCCGGAGGGGCGGCGACCGCGGCAAAGAAGCTGCGCAGCCCGCCGGGCAGCGCGGCCACCCAGTCCGCCATGCCCTGCAGCGGTTCCGCAAACATCGATCCCGCAAAAAAATACATCAGGAAAAGGAGCACGAGGGGCGGGGTGTTCCTCATCAGCGAGACATAGAGCATCGCCGGAAGGGCGGCTGCCCCCCTGAGCCTGGCAGAAAGCACGCCCACGGCCACGCCGGACGCAAGCGCTACGGCAGTGGACCAAAGCCCGAGGCGCAGCGTGCCCAGGAGGCCGCGCAGGAGCAGCCCCGCATGCCAGCATCCTGCGCCGTCCCGGGCGGCCAGGTAAGGCATCAGTGCTCTCCACTCCCAGGCATGGTCGGCAGCGGCGCTTGCTTTCCAGCAGAACGCCGCTGCAACGACAGCGATGACGGCGGCAAGCAGGACGTCCCAGGGATCAAGCCTGTTCCAGGGGCGCGCCGGCGAGATGCCGGGGATGTAGTCTACTTGACGTCGTTCTGCCATGCGTCGGAACGGAACCAGTAGTCACGGCGTTCCTGCAGCCAGCCTTCTTCTTCCGCCACGCGGATCCAGCTGTCAAAGACATTCAGGGAATCCGTGTCTCCTTTGGGAACGGCAAAGGCGATGGGCTGGCGGTTCAGCGCAGCGGGGAATTTCTGGACCAGCTTGTCGCCATGCCTGATGGTCTCCATGGCGGGCAGGGGCGCGCCCGACACGAAGGCGTGCGCCCTCCCGGAAAGCACTTCCTCCACCGCGGGAGCTTCGTCATTGAACATGCGCAGCTGCGCCCTGGGGAACGCCTTGCCGGCGGCCAGCGCCGCCGTCGTCCCCGTGCGCACCGCGATGACGACATCAGGGCTGTCCAGGTCTTCCATGCGCGCTATCCCTGCGGATCTTTCCTTGTTCAGCGTCAGATCCACGTAGGAATGGTCGTAGGGGATGGAAAAATTGACCGAAAGCGAACGCTGCGGCGTGATGCTCATGCCTCCGATGATGACATCGAACTTGCCGGAAAGCATGGCGGGGATGATGCCGTCCCAGTTCGTGGGCACGAGCTGGAGCTTCACGCCCAGGTCATGGGCAAGGCGCTCGGCGACGTCGATCTCGAATCCGATGTACTTGCCCTCCTTATTCTGCATGGCCCATGGGACAAAGGACGAAAAGCCCACGCGGAGCGCGCCGCGGCGCACGACTTTTTCCACCAGGCTTTCCCTGTCGGCGGCGGTTGCGGCATGGGGAACGAGGCAGCCAAGGCAAAGGACGGCCGCAAGGGCAAGTATGAAGCGCTTCATGTATCCTCCCTGTGTTCGAGAAGTCTGGCCGGTATGCTGACCGCAAGGGTCAGCGCAAGGTATGCCGCGGCCGTCAGCAGCCATACCTCAAAGCTCAAAAACGTGTCGGTGATGATGACCCGGGCGCGCATGGTCAGATCCACCACCGCGATGGCGCTGACCAGCGAGGTATCCTTGATGAGCGAAACGAGCTGCCCGGCAAGAGGAGGCAGCACGCGGCGAGCCGCCTGTGGGAAGATCACGCAGCGCGCCGCCATGCCCCCCGGCATCCCCAGGCTGAGCGCAGCTTCCCACTGCGTGCGCGGCACCGAGAGCATGCCCGCCCTGAATATCTCGGCGATGTAGGCCCCTTCGAACATGCCCAGGGAGAGCACGGCTGACCAGAACGGAGGCGCGCCCAGCACGGGTGCAGCGACAAAATACACCATGAACATCTGCATGAGCAGGGGCGTATTGCGGAGCAGGCCCAGGACAGCCGCTGCGGCGGCGCGGGCCACGGGTGAAGCAGAAAGCCGCATCCCGGCGAGCGCTGCACCAAAAGGCAGGGCAAAAGCCATGCCTGCAGCGGTGAGCTTCAGTGTGGTCAGCAAGGCATAGAGCAGCGCTCCCGGACGAAAAACGCCTTCTTCCCACGTCCCGATGTACCGCCATACCCTGTACCACTGCCAGCGGTACTGGTCCGCAGCCATCTCATAGACGCCATAGCCTGCCCAGAGCATGAGCGCAAGCAGGACCGCAGGCTTGACGAGTGACTTCAGCCTGTTCCTTCGGGCGAGGAGGACGCAGTTCTCCGGCATTCCGGCACGTCCCTAGTCATCGAGGCGCGACGTGCGCAGCCGGGAACCTTTGAATACGCCGGGCGTGCCGGTGTTTTTCCTGGGGGCCTCCAGGATCGTCGCCTGCCCCTGGAGGTAATCCGTGGAAAGGCTTTCCGCAAGCGCCCCCCTCGACGGATCGCCCACGGGCGTCACGCGCCCATAGACGTTGTCCAGGACCATGAGCAGCTTCGGCTCCCAGACCGGCGGCTTCCTGTCCAGGACGGCAAGATAATAGTCGCGGTATTTTTTCGGCTCATTGACTGTTCCCACGCGGCAGCGGACGATCCAGTCGTCCTTTCCGTCATCGTTCCAGTCCGCAACGGCCAGCAGCCTGAGTTCCACGCGTGAGATCCCCTGCTCGATGACAGCCACCGGCCCGCGCAGCGTCAGCCGGGCATCTTCCCCCATCATGCTGCGGAACGTTTCAGGCACGGCAACGCCGGTCCCGGGGAAGCGGAAGCGCGGGGAAAGGCTGTTGACAAGCTTTTCGCCGGCCCAGAAGGGACCGAAGGTGAACATGGGGGAATACCAGCTGCCGCGCTCATCCACGAGATGCCGCCTGAGCATCTCCCCGTGCATGGCACGGGACATGGTCGTGAACGCGCCGCTGTCGACGGCATCGACCATGCGCATGCCGCCCGGCGCGCAGGCGGCAAGCATGGCTGAGACCAGAAAGCACGAAAAAGGGGAAAGATATCGCATCATGTCCTCACACCGCAGCGGGGGCACAGGGAAAAAAGCTCGCAGGCGCCGCATCCCGGCTTGCGGGCGGCGCATACGTCACGCCCGAACCAGACCAGCCTGTGGTTGACATCGCCCCATTCCCCGCGCGGGAACAACCGCATGAGATCCTGCTCGATCTTCACGGGATCGGTATTCCTGGTCAGTCCCAGGCGGTACGAGATGCGCTTGACATGCGTATCCACGGCAAGCCCCTGGTTGATCCCGTACGCCCCCCAGAGCACGACGTTGGCCGTCTTTCTTGCCACGCCCGGGATGCTCACCAGGTCTTCCATGGTCCTGGGCACTTCGCCGCCAAAGACCTGTGCGACGCGCCTGGCGGCGGCAAGCAGGTTCCTGGCCTTGGCATGGTAGAAACCCGTGGGGCGGATCACCTCTTCCACGGCTTCCGGGCTTTCCGCGGCAAGCTCTTCCGGTCCGGGCCAGCGGCTGAAAAATGCCGGTGTGACGGTATTCACGCGGGCATCGGTGCATTGCGCGGCCAGCACCGTGGCGACGAGCAGCTGCCAAGGCGTGGCATGGTCAAGCATGGTCTCCGGTTCCGGGTAGCGCTTTTTCAGCGCTGCCAGCACGGCATCCGCCCTTGCCTGCGTGTCTGTATGCACGGCTTCCTCCATGTCATTTGAGCAGCGGCATGGGACCGAACGCGGATTCGTAGCGTTGCTTGAACTGCTCCATGTCGAAGGAATGCACCTGCGTCCCGTATTCCTCCACGCAGAAGCTGGAGGTGACCGCACCCAGCCTGGCGGAAAACGCCATGCCCATGCCGGCATGCAGCCCCTTGAGCAAGCCGGCGCGGTAGGCGTCGCCGGCTCCCGTAGGATCGGAAACGCGCTTCGGAGGCACGGCAGGGACAGCGATCTCCCTTTCTCCCCGGATGAACACGGAAGACCCTTTGGATCCGTATGTCACGATGAGCGCTTCCACACCGGCGATCAACTCTTCGCGGGAACGCCCGGTCTTCTTCCCTACGAGCTCGATCTCGTAGTCATTGCCGATGAGCACGGCGGCGCCCTCAAGGCAGGCTGCGAGCTGGGCGGGATCAAGGCTTGTGATCTGCTGCCCCGGGTCAAACAGGAACGGGATCCCCTGCTCCCGGTAAAAACCTGCCAGGCCGACCATGTCCTCATGATTGCCCGGGCCGATGAGGGCCCAGTCTCCCTTCTGCACCTTCGGGACCTTATGCGGAAAAACAGGGATGTCCATGGCCGAAGGGCAGAAGCCGGTGATCTGGTTGCCGGCCTGGTCGCTGGTGATGTATGCGCAGGCCGTATAAAGGTCATTATCGACGGCGACCCCGTCGAGATCGACGCCCATCCGGACCAATTCGCTCCCGTAAAGCGTGAAATCCCGTCCTACGGTGGTGTAGATGCACGATGGCTCGCCCAGCAGGGCCAGCGTATAGGCTATGTTGCCGGCCGTGCCGCCCCTCTTCTCCTCGATATGGTCGATGGGAAAGCTGACATTGAGGAAATGAAGCTTTTCCGGCAGGATATGGTCTTCAAAATGCCCGGGGAAAGTCATGATCCTGTCAAACGCCAGGGAACCGGAGATATGTATCATGGCGATGCTCCATCTGCCGTGGACGGCATTGTTTTTTCATGTCCCTGGCGGCCGCCTGACGCCCCTGTCCATCTGCCTTGGCTGGCCCTATGCCTGGGGCTCCTGCTGGCCGCCCTCGAAAAATGCCACGCCGTTCCGCCCGCGGTTCTTGACGGCGTACAGGGCTTTGTCGGCGTCCTTGTAGATGCTGTCCGAGCCCCCCTTGCGGTCGCTGAAGGCGACGCCGACGCTCAGAGACACCTTCGGGAGCCCGTCTTCGGGGGCCATGAGGTCCCTGTTGCATTCCAGTATCTTCCTCTCCACGACCTGCTTCAGTTCGCTCTTGGCATACACCATGATGACGGCGAATTCATCGCCGCCGATGCGGAATACGAAGTCCTCTTCGCGGAAGATCGAAAGGAGCTTGTAGGCGACCTTCTTCAGGATCCTGTCGCCGATGTCGTGCCCGTAGGTGTCGTTGATGGACTTGAACTCATCCACATCGACGAGGAGGAGGGCAATGCTGCGCTTGTCATGCACCTCGCGCATGCGGTCGAAGGAAGTGCGGTTGTACAGCCCCGTGAGCGGGTCATGCTCGGCCTCATAGGCAAGCTGCCGGTGATGCTCCTTGTTCTGGCGGAAAAGCCTGTTGTACGTGCGGGCAAGGTATTTCAGCTCATAGGCGCCATCTTCGGGCAGTTCCCGCTGGCCGAGCATCAGGTCGACGCTCCTGCGGAGGGGCCTGACGACGAGCAGGGAGGCGGCCGCGACAAAAAAGAAGGCGAGCACCAGGAGCGCTCCGATGAGCACGAACTGCAGGACCATCACCTTGTGCAGGGTCTCTGTGCTCTCTTCCTGGCGGTTCTGGGTCTCTGCGGTCAGCATGTCTATGCTTCTCATGACGTCGGCGCGGATCTTCCCCTTGAGGCTGCCGTATTCTTCATCCGTAAGCAGGCTCCGCGCCAGCGCCAGCTTTTCGGTGCTGGAAAGCATCTGGTCACGGTTGCTGAGGCGATGCCGGGCCAGCACATCGGGATAGTCCGCGACATCCTGGTCCAGGGCTTCGATGACAAGCCTCATGGAACGGCATTCCCTGTCCATCAGGATATTGGAACGGTCCATGGCCTTCTTCAGGTGCCTGTACGCTTCGGAATGGGAAAAATAAAGTTCGAGGTTCTTCAGCGCGTTGTCGCGGCGCTGGTTGCCTTTGACTTCGCTGAAATAACTGTCCACATAGGCCTTGTCGCCCGACAGCGCGAAGGAGAGGACCTGCTCCGTCAGGAAGTCCGATGCGGCAAGCAGGTTGGCGGCATGGCGCTGCGACTCGATATGCCTCTGGGTGGACTCCATCATCACGTTGAAGTTGGAAAAAGAGAACCACGCGACATAGAGCATGAACAGCGCGACAGCACCGGCCATGACCGACATGATGATATTCAGACTCTTCAGCGAGATGGCCCGCATTCCAGAACGTTCCTTGTCCATGCCACATACTTCCTGTTTAAGCAGGACTATAATGGCAATATGGCGGTTATGTAAAGGTCTTTGAGGGCGCAGCCCCACACTGCCGGAGCCGCGCCCCGCCATGCCTTGCAGGCCCGCATCCAGGACGGCACGCGCCGCGGATCAGTAGCCAAGATCCTCGTTGATCAGCACGATCTCGATGTCGGATCCCGAAGGGCAGCGCCAGAATACGGAAAGCCCCCTGCAGATGCGCGCCGGGCTCTTGCAGTCGTAGCAGCGGTCGCCCTTTTCGGCGCATGGGGTCTTCACGCCAAGGCGTTTCGCATTCAGGGGGGCCGCCACGTTGCGGGCCCGGAACAGGGCGCTCTCGAAATCAGGGGCGATCTTGTTCCTGCCAGCCACCAGATAGAGCTTTTCGCGCCCGTACCATGTGGCGGCGACGCGGTTGCCCGTGCCGTCGATATTGATGACCTCTCCGGTCTCGGCCAGGCCGTTCACCGAGGAAAAATAGACGCGCGCCGCGTTTTCCTTCAGCCTTATGGGGCGGGTATCCGTTCCCTTGGGCACCTTTTGATGCCAAGCGACGTCGTTATGCGCCGCAAGCCTTTCAAAAAGACCCATCTGTTCAAGCGTGACCGAGCCGCCGAAGCCCACGGTGGTCCCATCCACCTTGCCGTCCAGGTACGCGCAGGCATCACGGGAACTTTCAAAGCAGGAAACGGAATAGCCAAGCCCCTCCAGCACCTTCCTGATCCTTGTGAAGTCCATATCCTCTCCTCCTGTCGAAATGCGATGATGCCAAGGATACAACGCACCCAGTCCGGTGACAAGGTTTCTGTCCGCCCTGCGCCAGGCGCTCCCGTGCCGGACAGCGCAAAGGAAAGGCCCGCCTTGCGGAACATGGCGCTTCTTGTCAGCGATGCAAGAAAAGGCTATAGGAAAAAGGAAGTGCGGGCCACCGCGCCTGCTACTGCTTTTAACCGCGCTGCGGCAAAAACATTCCGCCGCAGCAGAAAAAAGGATATCGTATGACGCTCATGCGCAATATATTTTTCCTGTTCCTGTTTTCCGGTGCAGCGCTCCTTGCCCCGGCAGGATCCCTTGCCGCCCCCACGCCCGAAGAACAGCTTGGTGCGCTGCTCAAGGCCCATCCCGAACTCATCCTCGATGTGCTGCGGGATCACAGCGAACAGCTCCTCGACATCGTCCAGCAGGGATCTGACAAGCGCCGCCGCATGACGCTCCAGAAACAATGGGAATCAGACATGAAGACGCCCAAAAGCGTCATCCTGGACAAGCGCCCGGTCAGCGGGCCGGCCAACGCCCCCGTGACCATCGTGGCTTTTTCCGATTTCCTTTGCTCGTATTGCCACCAGGCCGCCTTCACCCTGGGCGACCTGATGACGAAGTACAAGGGCAGGATCAGGCTCGTTTTCAAGCTGACCCCCAAGACCGAGACCGGCCGCCTGGCCGGATCCTGGTTCCTTGCCGCGTATGCCACGATGGACAAGGCCAAGGCCTGGAAGCTTTACGCCCTCATGTTCGACCGCCAGCAGAAGATCGAGGCCGATCCCCTGCCCGCGCTGCGCGCCACCGCCGCCGAGGCCGGTCTGGACGCCAAGGCCCTCGAGGCTGCCGTGCAGGCCAATGCCGCCGCCTATGCCGCCCTGATGGACGAAGACGCCGCCGATGCACACGCCCTGGGCTTTGTGGGCACGCCGTACTTCCTGGTCAACGACCTGGTGATCCGCGGCGCCCTGCCCCTGGAAAACTTCATCGACGCCACCGAGCTGGCCCTTTCCAAAGCCAAAAAGTAAGCCATGTCCATCGTTGCCAGCAGCCCTGACGAACTTCGCGCGGCGGCGGGGACCTTTTCCTGCGTCGCCACCATCGGCAATTTCGACGGCGTACACATCGGCCATGCGGAACTGCTGCGCCGGGCAGCCCAGCGCGCCAGGGAACTCAACATCCCCTCTGTGGCGATAACCTTCGATCCGCATCCTGCGGAACTTTTTTCCAGCGATCCTCCCCGCACGCTCTGCACGCCGTCGCAAAAGGCAGATCTCCTCGCGGACCAAGGCATGGACGCCGTGCTCATCCTGCCCTTCACACCGGAACTGGCTTCCCGGACTGCCGCGCAGTTCGCCGCAGGCGTCCTGGAACAGGAGCTCCGCGTCCGGGAGCTGTTCGTCGGCTACGACTTCCGCATGGGGAGCGACCAGGTCCTCCTTTCCGGCAGCATCGGGAACGGCTGCACGGTGAAGCAGGTCGAAGCCGTCCTGCACGGCGGAAGGCCCGTGAGCTCGACGCGCATCCGCGAAGCGCTCGCGCTGCGCCGGCTGGAGGAAGCGAACGCCCTGCTCGGGAGATGCTTTGCCGTGCGGGGCATGGTCGTCCACGGCGCAGGGAGGGGCGGCCCCGTGCTCGGCATACCCACGGCCAACCTGAGCCTTGCCCCCAGGCAGGTCACTCCGGCACCTGCCGTGTATGCCACGTCTTCACGCATCCTCGGCGGGGATGGGCGCTGGCTGCCTTCTGTGACCAGCTTCTGCAAAAACCCCACCTTCAACGGCACGAGCCTCACGCTGGAGACCCATATCCTGGATCAATCCTTAGACCTCTACGGACAGGAACTGGAAGTGTGCTTCCTCAGGGAACTGCGCGGGGAGCGCCGCTTTGAGTCCCTCGATGCGCTCCGCACCCAGCTCCGGCTCGACATGGACGCCCGCCGCGCCATGCTCCGGCAGCCCTGAAAAAACACTTGCCGCCCGCTCATTCTTTAGATACATATATTGTCCCTGCGGAAAGGTAGCGAAGAGGCCGTAACGCGCTCGACTCGAAATCGAGTTATCGGTGATGAGCCGGTACGTGGGTTCGAATCCCACCCTTTCCGCCAAGTATTTGAAATCATTGAATATTTACAGAAAAAGGGCATAAGTCCCTCTGTAAGTTACAATTGTCATATAACATAAGCCCCTTTAGTCCACTTGGATTGAAGGGGCTTTTTGTTTACCTTAAACTTTCTATTATACAATAATTTCCACTAGTTGTCAATGTTTTTCAAATACTGCTAGGATTTTGCGATGTATCTGCAAAAACGTACCTATTCCTACTATTTTCGGATGCCGATCCCCACAAAACTGCGTGATGCCTACGGCAAGGCAGAAATCTGTTTCTCGCTGAACACGCTAAACAGGACAGAGGCACGCCTCAAAAGCTTGGAGCATATCCAACGCTATCTGCTGGAGTTTGAGCAGAGGAAATCCTCACCTGTCATTCCTACTGCCCCTGCAAAAGTTGAGGTGGCGCCTGTATCCTCAATCCTGTTTTCAGAGGTCTATGCGAAATATCTGAATGAGAGGAAGCCTGCTGAAGGCTCACTCTTTGAATACAAGACTGTGGTCAATCGCTTCCTCGCTATCTGCGGAGATAGGGATATACGCCTGTATACGAAAAGCGATATCGTGAAATACAAGGATATGCTGATTGACTACCCTAGAGTGCTGACGAGGAATGATTTACAGTTATCCCCTGAAAAGCTGATTGAAAAATACAGAGGCACTGATTATCAACGCATTTCGCACAAGACAGTCAGGGAAAAATACCTTGCCCTGATTAGCACGATTTTTTCATACGCAGTCTGCAATGATTACAGGAATGATAATCCTGTATCAAGTGTGCGGGTGACAACAGAAGCGCAAATTGAGCCGTCACGCTTGCCCTATTCCGTAAGCCAACTTGGGAAAATCATTAAATCTGGTGTCATTTCAAATCCCATTGATGATAAACATACAGAATACAAGTATATAATTTTATTAGGGATATACACAGGGGCAAGACTAGAAGAAATATGTAGATTAAAAACTGATGATGTAGGCATTGAGGATGGCATTCACTACATTTTCATACGCCCTGACACGGAAACGAAGCACCGATTGAAAACAGCATCAAGTAGGCGCAGAGTGCCAATTCATCCAAGGCTGTTATTGCATTTTGGTTTTGAAGAATATT